>Ga0164310_10002666_pt1 | contig 10294 bp, 10 predicted proteins | sample GuaBasSedimGuay1_FD_121795 | JGI IMG/M metagenome (GOLD analysis project Ga0164310, IMG submission 121795) | Subseafloor sediment microbial communities from Guaymas Basin, Gulf of California, Mexico - Guay1, Core 4569-9, 0-3 cm | ecosystem: Environmental > Aquatic > Marine > Hydrothermal vents... | reverse complement strand
TGGGAAGGGGTATTTGATGTTAAGACTTTAGAGGCTATAGAAACGCTAAAACGAAGACGTGTTATTGAAGATCTTTATTGGGTTGTCTCAACGGGAAAAGAAGCCGATGTTTTCTATGCTAAGTCCCCGTCGGGAGATGATCTAGCTGTGAAAATCTATAGGATTCATACATCTAAGTTTAGAAGAGTTGACATATATGTCCTCGGAGACAAGAGATTTGGTCGGGCTCGGAGCGTTATAAAGAGTAAATGGAGTTGGGCTAGGAGAGAGTTTAAGAATCTTACCTTAGCCTGGAAACATGGAGTGCATGTACCCAGACCTATAGCGATTCATAGGAATATTGTAGTTATGGAATTTATAGGGGAAAATGGTTCTCCCGCTCCGCAATTAAAAGATGTGGAGGATATTGAGGATCCTGAAAAAGTTTTCTTAATATTGATTGATGACGTAAGAAAATTATATAAGCATGCAAAAATAGTGCATTCCGATTTAAGTCCTTTTAATATCCTGTATCATAGGGGCACATGTTACATAATTGATATGGCTCAAGGCGTGAATATAAACCATCAATACGCTTTACGTTTTCTCTACAGAGATCTTTACTATCTGGTAAACTTCTTCGCCGCTTTTCTCGACGAAATTCCAAATCCAGATGACATATTCAAAGAGATCACGGGAATAGATCCTGACCCCATAATTAAGTCTCTAGTATCTGGTTAAATGATGAAAAAATAGAATTACTTCTATTGCTTCCCGAAGAGGATTCTTAATTTAATCTTTTTGAATGCACGGAAATTTTCTTTGGGTAAAGAAACTACATCTCCTGAGGATATTCCACGATAAATGTATCCATCTATTCCAACGAACGGTCCAATATCGTTCCTAGCGTGCACTACTATATAATTAATATCACTTTTGTTAATGTTGATCGTATCTTCACATAAGAGACTTAAGTCTTCTTCAGGAACCGAGAGTTCTGTGGGATGGATTTTTGGTTCTGTAAGTAGAATGTATAACGTATTAAGTATTTTCCTTTCGTGTGGAAGGAGTCTTTCCATTTCTATTTGTTCGCCGCTCAATAGTTTGCTTATAAGCTTTTCGTAGCGAATTTTTCCTAGGTCGTGGATGATAAAATTAAGGATATTTAATTCTTTTTTCAATATTTCATACGACATATCAGATTTATCGCCTTGAAGGTCTTTTTCAGCATTTCTGAGAACATACAGTAATTTCTCCAGTCTTTTAGTATCAATCTTTTGAAGTTCCTCATTAAGTATTTCATTTGTCCAAAGAGTTATAAGATAACGTAGTAATTCTTCTTCCTCACTCACATAGTACCCTCTTTTGCAATTCAAAATAAAGCTCTATGGTAAACATTAAATAATAATTTTATCTTTTCATTATGTTTGGACATTATTGTATACGCTAGTTTAAAACTAAAAATTTGTATTGTGAATAAGAATGGGAGGCATACTTATTAGACCTGATACATTAGAGCATAATTATACGCCAGATGAGCTTCCTCATAGGGAAAAAGAACGCGAAGTGATAAGTAAAAAATTAATAGATTTTTTTAACTCGGATGAATCATATATCTCATGGATAATTTATGGGCATTCTGGTGCTGGCAAAACCGTACTTTCCTGGCGCGTAGAAAAGGATGTTATTGATCATTTTCGCGAAAAAATAATAACAACTTATGTCAATTGTAGACAGGACAGAAAGGTATATCGAGTTTTAGTAGATATTGTTAAACAAGTAGAGAAAACTGTTCCTGATCGAGGGCTCTCAAAGGAAGATTTGATAAGTATTCTGTTTCAGTTAACAGCGGAAAAGACGGGAAGAATCTTAATAATTTTAGACGAATTAGGAACCCTTTTTACTGATCAAGAGGGGATGAAAACGAGGGACATGCTATATAGTCTCTCAAGATTCTCAGAGCGATTCAGAGAGCTGGAGAAGAAATTACAATTGGCAGTGATTGCAGTTGTGGCAAAACCGCACGAGTATATGTTCTATCAGTGGTTAGATAAGGCTACACGGGCATCCTTCATAAAATATGAAATAAATCTGAGGAAGTATTCCAAGGAGGAATTATTTGACATTCTCATGTATAGAGCATCATTAGCCTTCAAACCAGGAACAGTGATGGAAGAGGCGATAGATCTAATTGCAAGTTTCGCGGCAGATCAAGGGGATGGAAATGCGAGGATAGCTATAGATATCCTTAAGAGTGCTGGAAAGTACGCCGATGAGAGAGGAGATGGATACTTGGGGGTAGAACATGTAAGGGGCATTTTGCAATATCACCCCGATATGTCGAAAGTTGATTCCGAGATTCTTGAAAGTCTTGATAAGCACAAGCTCATACTTTTATTGAGCATTGTAAGGGCCTTAAGAGCGTATGGTAAAAGCTTTATCACAAGAACGCAGCTTGAGGAATATTACCGAGTTGTCTGCGAGGAGTACTATGAGAGACCTAGGCGTACGACACAACTTTTACGCTATCTAAAGGATTTAGGGCGAGAACTCCATGGGATCGTGGAAGTAGAGGTCAGTGGGAAAAATCAGAGAGGTAGGTCGACAAGAATACGAGTAAACGTTCCCTTAGATACGCTTGAAAAGCGCTTAATACAATTCCTTAATCACTACGTGTGAGGAAGTGCAAAAATGAAAGAGGATATAATGCTAGAGGACATATTAGGTAGTAAAAATAAGATCAAAATACTAAGAATACTGATTAATCATGAGGTTGTATCATTTAGTGAACTACGAAAACGGATCGGACTTAATCACTCTATCCTCAAAGCGTATCTCAAAATTTTCGCAAAAGCTGGAATAGTAAAAGAATATGAAGTAAGTAGGTTCAAGATATATCGCTTGAGAAGAGAGGACCCTCGTGTTAAGTGCATCATAAAACTATTTAAGATATGGGGATAGACGCTTCATTTGAAAAGATCAATTTTGGAAAATTAGATAATCTCAGATATTATATTCGGATGGCTTTGAGCGAACACCTTGATTTCCTGTTCAACGTTTTTGAATAACTGGGAAATGATCTCGGCTATCTTACGGGCGTATTTTTTAGCTATCAACCTTATATTGCCGAGTGCGAGGTCTTTTGATGTAATGATAGCTAATATTGATTCCGCTCCACAAGGAACAATCACAATTCTCCCGTTAGCAAACTCAGCGAGTATAGTTTGACTGGCTCCAAGATTAAAATCTTCTCCTGTAGCCACTGTTGCTCCAAACATCGCCGCTATTGTCGCGGCAAGTTCTTCGAAGGAGCTTATATCAGATTTGTCGAGAAAACCCTTAGAAGTAACGTAATCGATTAATTGGCCAGATTTCGTAGTTAAGACTATCCCACAGATATTCTTGTCTAATTCAAGAATTTCGGACAATAGGGAGGTTAAAGACGCATAAAGCTCATTAATACCGCGCATTGTTAATATCCCGTATCAATATTTAAGCACAAAAATAATTCTTAGTCATATATTAGTATTAAAATATTAAAATATTAGAGTAGTATTATGACTTGATTATCAACTCATACCGATTAAGATTATTTTATGAACAACTTTGGATGCTCAAAACTGTAAGCAATTCTAACACTATGCATTGGAAAAACTTAGAACGCAATAGGTCAAAAAGTCTGGCGGCACTATATTAACTTTCATGATTAAGAGTATAATGGTGCCATTACTATGAGGTTCAGTAATAAGCCAAGGTTCGAGGATCTCGTTTTCCCTGAGAAGGAAAGTGCAAAAGAGATGTTCGAGAGAAGATTATTTATACTGCTTGGAAATAAAAACTGGGAGAATCTTTTAATGAGGATTCCCGAATTTCCTAACGAGAACATATTAGTCGTGTCAAATGACGAATCTGTTGGATCTATAATGGACTGGAAACAAAAAGATATAGTGAAACATAAGGAGACGAAAAGGATACTCGGGAAAACCTACGATAATGCACTAATAGATCTGAGAGATCATATGGACGTTATCTCATTAAGCAGAAGCATAGAGACAGTGCGGGGTGGAGGGTTAATATTTCTCTTATTACCTATCTCGTATAGAGAATCGGAGAAATATCTTAGGATGCTTCAACCGATTAGCGTAACAAAACTCCCTAGGGATCTACTGAGGCGAAGATTACTCATTAAAGCGCTAAGAACACCAGGGGTACATATTTTCTCTACAAATGCGGATGAATATATTAGTATCAATGTTAAGGAACAGGGAGGACGCTATGAGTGTATTAAACTGAATATTCCCGTGGGGACAAAATTTCCATACGCGCTTTACCGACTATGCGTAACACAAGATCAAATTAATGTTCTGAAAAAGATGGAGAATTTGGACGATGTTAGATATTTATTAATAACAGCTGATAGGGGGCGTGGAAAATCAGCAATTGTAGGAATTGGAATGACTGGATACGCCAAAGAATGCGACAATAAGCTTCGAGTTGTTATTACTGCTCCCGAAAGAGACAATGTTGTCGAAATATTCAAGTTTTTAGAGATAGCGCATGATGCACTTGATATACCATTCACTTTGCGAGGAGACGTTTTTGAGAGCGGAATTATGAGTGCTGAATACATGAGGCCATATGACGCTTTTTATTCTCAAGCGGATATCTTAGTGGTAGATGAAGCAGCGGGGATCCAGTTTCCGTTGTTAAGAAGGTTGACCGAAAAGTTTGAGAAAATAGTGTTCTCGACTACGATACACGGTTATGAGGGATCGGGAAGAACGTTCTCTGTCAGATTCATATCGTTACTAAAGGAGAGAGATAGTGAATTTGAATGGGTCACTATGCATAGTCCGATAAGATATTCGGAACGGGATCCGATTGAAAAATGGATTTTTGATTCTTTGCTTTTAGATGCGGAACCAAAGGAGATACGTCCCGAGCAAGTTAAATCAAGAGTCAATGAAGCCAGATTGGTGGAATATGATCCTCAACAAGCTATATTTAATGATAGGCTCATGAAACAATTCTTTGGTATTCTCGTTACAGCACATTACAGGAACAATCCAAATGATCTTCTCATGCTATGTGATGCTCCTCATCACCATATGCTTGCATTGACTATGAATAACGATGTCATAGTTTCATTGCAAATTTCGGAAGAAGGCGAAATACCCGAGGATACGATTTCAATATTCTACGAGACTGCCCCAAGCAGCCATATAATTCCCGATAAAGTATTCAAGTACTATGGCCGATTCGAATTTTTGAGAGTGAAAGGATGGCGTATTGTGAGAATAGCTACGCATCACAATTTGATGCGCATGGGTTTTGGCAGTAAGGCTCTTAAAGAACTGGAAAAAATCGCCAAGCAGAGTGAAATTGCATGGATCGGGGCTGGGTTTAGTGCTTATCCTGAGTTAATTAGGTTTTGGATAAGAAATGATTTTATCCCTATTCATTTAAGCCCTAAAATAAATAAGACTACGGGAGAACACACTATAATTGTGATTAAGCCCCTAATTGCTGATTTACAAGGCATTGTTAGGGAGATAAATATTGACTTAAAGAGAAGGCTCTTAGACGAGCTACCAACGACGTTTAAAAATCTGGATCCAGAATCCGCTCTCTTAATTCTTAAAAGCGGCGAGGAAATTAAGGACTACGAGTTTCAAATAAATGAGATGCAAGCATTTAGACTAAGTTTATACTTGAGAGAAACATTGCATTTCGAGTCTGCAAGCGACGTTGTTACAGACATAGTAAAATATTATTTTGCTAAAAAGATTGGCATATTAAGTAGTGTGAATGAAAAATTATTAATTGAGGCTGTACTTCAAAGGAAAAAAGTGGGAGTACGGAACTTATTAAAGATTAGAAGATTAATAAATTCAATATGGGAACGTATTGTTACATCGTAACTACATATTGCTTAGTGGAGAGATTTTCATGAAGTTAGTCCAAATAAAGGATTTTTTGGGATTAGCAAATACTATAAAAAAAGCAGCAAAATTTCTAGCATTATCTGATGATATTATCTACATAGTTACGCACATAGATACAGATGGTCTTACAGCTGCGGGGATTTTAGCACATATTCTCTATTTCTTAGAAAAACCATTTATCATTAAGTTTGTGAGTCAACTAAGAAAAGATTTTCTCATAGAGTTTGTTGATGCAGCGCAACCTAAGGAAGTAATTTTCTGCGACATTGGTAGCGGGCAAATAGACTACATAATTAAGCATTTAGCGAACGCTGTGCGGGTGTATATTTTTGATCACCATATACCAGTAGACATAGATGTCTCAGATGCTCCCTTTAAATTAATGCACGTAAATCCGAGACTATTTGGATACGATGGAGGAAAGGATATAAGTGCCGCGGGAATAAGCTATATGTTAGCAAGAGTTTTTGCGTCAAAAAACAATGATCTTAAGAAGCTCTCTAAGTACGCAATTGTCGGTGCACTAGGAGACAATCAGGACATAGGCGAGAAAAAATCATTAATTGGCTTAAATAAATTGATCTTAGATGAGGGTATAAGAATAGGAGTATTGGAGGCAAAGATTGATCTATTGATATCTGGTAGGGGATCAAAACCATTATACCAAGCGCTCGCAGAGACTTACAAACCTATTTTACCAGGGATAACAAACAGTTTGGAAGGGGCTTTAAACTTTATTAAAGCGATAGGCTTGGGGCTAGGAAGGCTAGATATGGAAAACATCACACTTGAGGATCTCAGCGAGGATCAAAAAGCTTTACTCTTGGAAAAACTTGTTGAACGCTTAGCTATAACTTATGGGGGAAAACTATCTATCGACGATATAAAAAACATGTTGATCGGCTATGTCTATCTATTAAAAGATGAGACCAAAAATCTAGTAAAAGATGCTAGAGAGTTTTCAACATTAATTAATGCATGTGGCAAGCTAGGACGACCAGAGATAGGATTAGCGCTAGTCCTGGGAGATCGTGAAGCACTATATGATGAAGCTTTAACACTTTACAAGCAATATAGATATATGCTATCTGATGCTCTTAAGAAATCACGGAATATCCTTAAGGATCTCGATAAAATTAAACTGGTTGATGGAAGAGACTGGCTCGAAGAGGGATTAACAAGCACCGTAGCATCAATTTTGGCAGAAAGTATTGCAAATGGGGAAATTATAGTAGTGATAAGTAAGCGGATCAATAATTACGTAAAAGTTTCGGCAAGAAAAATGAGAAACGCGAAAATCAAAGATGTACGAAAAATTCTTCTTGAGGTCATTAAAACGATAGGAGGCGAGGGGGGAGGCCATGAAAGCGCTGCGGGTGCATATATCTTGTATGAAAGGGTAGATGATTTCGTTAGATTGCTTCAGGAAAATTTGGATAAGGAGTTGACATAAGAAATGCTGTCTAAGATACGAGTAATCATATCTATTACGACTAAGAAAGGGGATTTCTTGAACGCACTAAATAGTGCAACAGCTCCTGAAAACGATCTAGCACCAAAGTTTTTAAGGGTGATGCAAAGAATAAAGAACGATAAACTTGTTTTTGAATGTGATATGGAGTATGAGCGGGCCCCGGGGGCGAAAATAGAAAGTCTAAGGAGAACAGTAGATGACTTCATATTTTCGCTGGGGATTGCGCTGAGAAGTGTGGTGGAGGTCGATAAGTACGTTAGTGGACTTATACGCGACGACAGAGAGGGGTATTGAGGATCTAGTCATAGAGGATTTAAAAAAAGAATTTGGAATCCAGGCTAAGTTCATTGGTCTTAGGGGAAAAGTCTTCTTTAAAGAAGATCATGAAAGAATTTTTTGGCTTAATTTTTTGGCGCGATCCATCAATAGGGTTATTTTATTATTGGGATTAGAGGAAGTTGAAACATTACAAGATATAAAGAGAGTAGTCAATAGTATAGATTGGGGAGAATTTATATTTCCGGAGCAATCCTTTGCTGTGAGGGCGGAGAGGGTCGGGAAACACGATTTTACATCTCTGGATATAGCAAGAGAGGTGGGTGCAACAATAATAGACAATGTTAAAGAAACTAGGGGAATGAAACCGCGAGTAAATCTGAATTCTCCCGATGTTATAGTCTCGACGGAACTTATTCACAATAGATTTATAATAGGGATAGACACGACGGGTCTATCTCTTCACATTAGGAGGTATAGGACATATAATCATCCTATGCCTCTCAGAACCACACTTGCGTATATATTAGTTAAAGTATCGCAATGGCAAGATACTGAAATTTTGTTGGATCCTACGTGTGGTGGTGGGACAATCCCGATTGAGGCCGCTTTATATGCGCGGAAAATTCCATCTGTTAAATTCCGGAAAGAGGAGTATGCTCTTTTTAGGTTAAAGTTCTTTGATACCGAAGAAATCGAGAAAGTGTGGGAGAAGGCGTTAAATGAAATGGATTTAGCAAAGAAACTTAATTTACATGGACTGGACATCAACCCAAGACATGTAAAGGGGGCCTTAAAAAATGCGATGAGTGCCGGAGTATCTGACACAATAAAATTCCAGGTAGGAGACGCAGAAAAACTTCTCGATTCCTTCGAGGAGGAAACAGTTAATGTCATAGTTTCTAATCCACCATACAAGTTACCTAATAAACGTAGACTAAGTAAGTTATATCACAATCTCATTAAAAACGCATTAAAGGTTCTAACAGAGGGTGGAAGATGCGCCATTATCACATCAGAAATAGGGCTTACCAAAAGAATACTAGAGGCAATGGGAATAGAATTCGTGATGAGAAAAATTTTTAGATACGGGAGCTTAGACACGGGGATCTTTACATTTAAGAAGTGAGAAATGTGGGATATAGGGATCTGCTTAAGGAAAGGATAGGGGAATATATTAAATAAGTTAACGCTACCTTTTACGATAAAATAAGGTGTTCAAGATGCGAAGGCGAGAAGGTTTTGGAAAAAGTAGAGAGTTAAAGACAACAAGTAATCTCCAAATTGTTATCAAGGAACCAGAGGTTTTGAGAGACAAAGTTTTGATCACAGGTTTTCATGGTCTAGGAGGCATAGGGCATTTAACAGTTAGATACATTGCAGAAACGGCTTTAAAACAGAATGCTGGGCGAAGAATAGGGTACATCGTTAGCAACATTATGCCACCATTTGTAGAAGTTTTAACAGATGGTACCTTCGGAATACCATACGAGCTCATTGAAACGGGAGATTCTATACTATTGCTGATAAGGTTTCAACCTACGCTTGAAGAACAAGCATTACTAGCGGACGAGTTAACAAAAATTGCGGAGAGGGAAGATATGAGAGCAATTCTACTTATGGGTGGGATTGATATTTCTGCATTTCCAGACAGTGATAACGCACCACTTGTATACGTAGCCAATGAAATATTTAAGGAAGATTTTCTCCCGACAGTGAAATCATGGGATCTGGATGCAGCTCCTAAGGGGATATTCGTAACTGGGGGCGTCGCATTGTTCTTAACATATGCTACACATAGAAATATTCCAGCAGCAGCTCTATTCGCGCCTACGGAGAAGGGAATAATAAATAGACAGGAAGCTTTAAGGTTAGCAAAAAAAGTTGTCTCTCTATTCAATCTTCCAGTCAAGTTGGATGAGTTGGAGAGAGAATTGCGAGCTGCACAAACAGTACTTAGAAAGATGCAGGAGAAGCTTATGAGGGAGATTGAGGAGGAGAAAGTTTCAGAGGATGTTTCACAGCTTTTCACATAAATGAGATTCGACAGGAAACGTATCATCAAATAATATCTAATTCCTCTAACGCTTTAAGTAATTCATCTTTCTCCTTCTTTAATTCATCAGCCCGAGCTTCTCGTACATCACTTAGCACTTCTACTTTGGGTGCTTCAGGAGGCTCTATAACGGGTTTTTTAACGCTTTTTTCTCGGATTTCCTCAATTGGAGGAGCAGGAGGAGGAGTTGGTATTTCTTCTGGTGGAGTTCTTGCTTCAGAGAGTTCCACGCCCAGTTCCTTTGCTAAATCTATAAATTCTGGTTCTTCAATTATTTCACTTTCAGGGCGACTTTCCACCGCGACTGTTTCTGGACCGCTTGTAATTGGTGTTCCAGTTAATAATGCATCCTCTAACTTAGAGACTCTTCTATCAAGAGATGACACCATTGTTTCGATGTTGTTAAGTTTTTTCTGGATCTCGGCAATATTTTTCTGCATATCCTTAGTCACTTTAATAAGATCTATGACAGCCCCTTTTAATTTTAGTACGAAATCTTTTATAGGGACTTTTCTTTTAACCAAAGCTATCACCCACTAAATTAGAAACAACACTACATCATTT
>Ga0164310_10002663_pt1 | contig 10305 bp, 5 predicted proteins | sample GuaBasSedimGuay1_FD_121795 | JGI IMG/M metagenome (GOLD analysis project Ga0164310, IMG submission 121795) | Subseafloor sediment microbial communities from Guaymas Basin, Gulf of California, Mexico - Guay1, Core 4569-9, 0-3 cm | ecosystem: Environmental > Aquatic > Marine > Hydrothermal vents >... | reverse complement strand
GGGGGTAGTCTGGTGCGTACTGGGTGTAGGTTGCGAGGAAGCCTAGGAGGTAGCCTGCTCCGGCTATGACCGCTGATATGGCAAAGGCTCCTAGGGGGTCGTGGTAGAGTAGGGGGTTGTTTCCGGGGTACTGGTAGGGGGACTTGCCTGGGAACCAGTCTGGGTCTGGCGCGGTAAATCTTCCTGTGAGGGGGTCGTAGGCTCTGAGCGGGTAGAAGTATAGGCCCACCTCTTCCAGGCGCTTCCCCTTGAAGAGCATCTCCCTTACCTGCGGGGGTGAATTGTTTGACGCTCCGACAAGGATGTTGCCGTACGGGTCGTAGTCCACCTCCGCCTCTACCTTAAGCACGCCGTCGACGTCCCTAAGGATAAGCCGCACGTTTCCCTGCGGGTCGGGGATGTAGTAGTATCGTTCGAAGCCCGGGTTTAGGTATCTGTAGGCTACTAGGCCTAGGATTATGCAGGTCGAGATGTTTAAGGGGTGCTCATACCTGTAGGGCCCCGGCGTCGCCACCAGAGGGGTTCTTTGCTCGCTGTACTTTACCCTGTTTCCTTCCCCGTCATACCAGCAGCGGAGTATGTCGCCGGCTCTTGCGAGTAGGCCGTCGGGCGTGTACTCTATAGGCGTGATTCGCCTTCTCTCCCCTTCTATCCCGGTTACGTGGCCTTCGGCGTCGTAGGTGTAGGTTTCGATCGTATCTCCATGGCTGTCTTCAACCCTTAGAAGTCGGTCTCCAGAGTACACGTACTGTCTTACCTCTCCGTTGAGGGCGTCCCAGTACCTGTTCCCGTTCCAGTCGTATGCTACCTGGTAGCTGTAGCCGAGCGTGTCTGAACTTGCGGATGTAAGCTCATGCCACTCGTTGTAGCCGTATTCCCATGACCCCCTGGTCCCGGAGGACGAGACCAGCAGGCCCACGTCGTTGTAGGTGTAGGACTCCTGGAAGACCTGAGTTCCCCCTACTGAGACTATGAAGTCTGTAACCCTACCCATCTGGTCGTACGCATAGTCAAGCCTTATCCTTCCCTGGCTGAGCAGTATTGTCAGCGGCCTGTCGTCATGCCGGTATGAAACCTTAATTTCAACTCCGAGGCTTGTGTTCACAGTCTCGATCCTGCCCAGCCCATCCCTGCCGATGGATACCGTGAGCCCATTAGGATACATTATACTTGATAGGAGGCCTCTAGCGTCGTAGCCGTAGATATAGGTGAACTGTAAGCCTTCAGGGTAAATGCTCCACGTCTTGGTTTTAACCCTCCCGCAGGCATCGTAGGTGTAGGTTATAGTGTTCTCCAGGTAGCCACTACTGTCATACCTTGACACCCGCCGAACCCTGCCGTCCATGTAGTAGCTAAACGTTATCTTCGAGCCGTCATAGAATACCTTCTCCGTAAGCCTCCCCTGGGCGTCGTAGTGGAAAGTTGTTGTCTCACCGTTGGCGTTCGTATAGAATGTTACGTCCCCATCCAGATTGTAGGTCCACTGCCTGTATACTCCAGGCCCCTGCATGAGTATAAGTCTACCCTGGTCGTCATACTGGTAGGTGTACTCCTGGCCTAAAGGGTCTACAACCCTCGAGAGGAGGCCTGAGTCGGTATAGTAGTACTGGACTACCCTAAGTCCGCGCTTAACCCTTAGAAGCCTGCCTCCCACACTGTAATACTCCACGACAGGGTAGCCCCATGCCATGTGAACCTCCTTTTTCAGCTCTTCCCTACTGTAAAGGTAGTAGGTAACCGTTCCGTCGGTGTACTCCTCGTAGGAGGGGCTCCCGTCCGACCTGTAGTGGTAGGTTGTCAGGTAGCTTACTCCCCCGCCGAACTTAGCCTCGTAAGTCTTGAGGTCCCTATAGTCATAGCCATACTGCTCGACAAAGTATAGGGTGCCGTTGGGTAGGTAGTGGAGCCTCCTCTTAAGCCTTCCCCACTCGTCATACTCGTACCTGAGCATGCCTCCCGCAGGGTCTACTACCTCCTTGCTGTTCCCGTCGTAGACGTAGTAGGTTGTGTTGCCGTCCGGGGCTGTGACGCTTGTAACCCTACCCATCTGGTCGTAGGTGTAGGTTATTCTGCGGCCATATACATCTTCCTCCCAGTATACAAGGCCTGTCCAGGGCTGCACACTCTTCTGGGTCTCAAGCACCCATGATGTTCCGTTCCACACCTCCACCTTCGAGACGAAGGTTCCATGCTGGTAGTAAAACCTCTTACTCCTACCCATGGGCGTTGTAACCTGGGATACAAGTCCGTACTCGTTGTACTGGATGCTTGTCACAGCCCACTGGCCTCCAGCCTTCCTCCAAGCCTCAACCACATCACCGTCCGCATTCGCCTTGTAGTACTCCTCAAAGTTTAAGCCTGCATCCGAGTCTATAACATAGGCGTAGCCCGCCAGCGAGTCGTGAATATCCCCACCTACGTCTGACTGCTGAAAGCTGTCCGTGAAGAGGGTGACCTGCTCCCCAAACCAGTTGTAAAACTTGTAGTTCATAGAGGAGTCGCTGTACCCGTTGTGATAGCAGAAGTACTCCTCATGCCCGTCAAAGTCCCTATGGTACACGACATTCCCCCAGTCATCATAGGCGAAAAGTTCAAACGCATAGTTTGGGCCCAGGGTAATATTCCTTCTAAGAAGCCTAAACGTGTCTGGATCCTTAAGGTATGACTCCTCGTGGAGCAGAGACTCCATTCTAATGCCCCTGGCCACTGTAACGTTGTGGAACTCCTTCCAAACAGCGACATCCCCCGACAGCGAGGCATAAATGTGCAGGGTTTCAACAAGGTTGCCGTCGTAGACGTGGGTGTCAGTGGCCGTGGAGAGGAGGTCATCGTTGAAGTTGTAGCTGAATGTCTGCCTGCTGAGCAGCGAGCCGTCCGAGAAAACCCGATCCCTACACGAGACGTAGTACCTGAAGCCCTTAATCATTGTTGCATCTTCATCAGCATACTGGTAAACCGAGGAGTAGCTGTAGCCTACAACTGCACCAGACGGAAGCACAGCCTTAAGAATATAGCCGTACCCGTAGCTGTCATAGTAGTAGGTCGCATTGAGCCCGCCGGGATGAATCACCCTGAAGAAGCTCCCATAGTCCGTGTCAAACTCGTAGTCCAGGTTGCCAGGCGGGTTCTGAAATATAGCCCAGGGCGTCAAAGGCGCAGTATCATCCTCATATACAATAGTCTCGCCGGTAAGCGTGAGGCTGACACTCGAAACATAGGGCGAGCCAGGCTCATGGTTAAACAAAACATAACTTCCATCTGGGAAGTCTACACGCTCCAAAACATAAGCATTCCCATTATACCCGTAGCAGAACTCCACCACAGAGCCGTGAGGACTAATAATCTTCTGAACCCCTGAAAAAGCAGGGCCACTCTGCGATACAAGGCCAAACCTGTACCTAGTGCCATCCTTAATAATAACATCATAGTAGCTCCCAGACGGGGACTTCAAGCCCCGAACCGTAAAGTCAAGACCCTCCTCATGGTGAGTGCCAAACCCATATGCAACCCTCGTCCCATTAGGAAGCCTAACCGGCGACCACCAAACTGTAACAACGACGCCAATACCACCCCAGAGAAAAATAGCAATCTGATCCCAGCCAGCACTATGCGCGTAGTGCCGAATATAGGGAAAGTCAAAACCCCAGCCACCCCTAAGCCTAGCATAGGGGAAAGGCATGTACATAACAGCAGAATAGTTGCCATTAGGAACCTCACTTTTACCCGGATTCAGCGGGCTGGAATTACGCCATGTACAAGGAGTCTGGTAAATCCTCGAAATCTGAAATGTAACATCGCGGACACGAATGGTATAGTCAACCTCCGAAATATAAAGCAGCCCTGTTAAACCGTCCACATGCCCTCCAAAAAGGCTGTAATAGTCCCTTGACGGAAACATGCCCCAAACAGTACGCCCGCGAGCTTCAGGCCAGTCCTCCTCCGTAAGCCTAGAACCAGCCGCCACAGCCCTATCTAGAACAGTAACCACACACAAAGCCCGGGGACTCGGAAGACGCATAGTCTCCACAGTAACAAGAACGGTAAAATTCCCAGGCACATAATAGGTATACTCAACCCAAGGCTCCAACGTAACGGTAGAACGGCCATCGCCAAAACTCCAACGATAACATACAATGTCCGACGCGTTAGTCCAAGCAGTAAAACGCACATGCAAAGGAGCATTCCCAGATCCGGGAGTAGCACACACAGTTACAACCGGCACGCCACCGAACAGCCCAGCCAAGCTGAAACCCCTAAAAGACGAGAGAAGCCTGTAAGACCCCGAAGCATAGGGAACAACAAGAAGACAAACAAGCAACAAGCCCCACAACCGCCTACCCAACTAACACCCCCAAATATATCCACTTGAAAGATTAGAGTATAAAACATCCTCCAAACCAAAACACAAACAAGCCACACACCAGCACAAAACAGCCAAAAAACCTATTTAAACAAAACAAGAAAACCAAAACAGGCCACAGTCAAACATTACATCGAATATAGGCCCACACTAGGATCCAAAAACGACACAACACTAAAGATAGAGAACAATCTCCACCCCACATAAGCCTAGACGCTGCGGAAATCCTTCAGGTGCTAGATGCATGTTCACCCATACACAGCCAGCACTCCCACAAATATATAACCCTCAGAAGGATCCTATTATAGAGAACAAACACCGAAGCCACGGCTTTGTTCCCTATAATATAGGCCACCATGGGTTTAATGAATATACAAACACCATTCATGCATGTTTTTACACATGGAAAGCTGAAAAAGGCTTTTTGTTCTCTATGTTCAGGGTGTGGGGGGTGGCCTTCCACTCGAGAATATCCTTGGAAGGATAACCCACCAAATTTTTATCAAGTAGTATACAAGTATTCTAGTATAGTATTATTGTACGGTTCGGCACCTTAACATTGTAGTTTTCGAGTGGAAAAACACCTCCCCCGCTTCCATATTTAAACTTTGCTTATGTCCTGCATTCAAATGTTCAACATTAGACATCCTATTTCCCGATTCTCAGGGTGTGGTTGGCTATACCCTGAGCGCGTGCGGCCCCCCACCAGATATAAGCATGTTATGGTCGAGTTTAAAGGTTAAAGGAGTGTTTTGGAGGGCTCCTATCACTACACAACATTGTGCGACGTACTGGGGAATTGATACCTCAGAGGTGGCGATAGGTGTGCCGGTGGAAACACCATAGACCGGGAGGATAACGTTGCCAGGACGTAGCCACGTTACACTGAGAAGATAGCAACGGATAGGGGCTGCCACACCTCCGTTTATACACGCACGCTTCCGCGTGAAACAGGACGTTTTAATAGAGGGAACATGCTTATTTAGCTCTTTAACCCTAATAGGCCCCTGCACGCGATAAGGGCTGAGACCGTAACCGTTACAGGGGACAATGTGCAGGTGGCATACTACCAGGGCCAGTATCCAAAGGTGTGCACACAGGCTAAGGGCTGCGCCTTCTCAGCATATGGCAACACAGTAAACCTGACGGTGAAGCTGAAGACAAGGGTGCTGGACGGAACGGTAAACCTGCTGGAGGATGCACATACAGTGCTGGCAGCCACCCCGGGGATTTCAGGGTGCAGTTCACCATTACCGTCGAGCAGCCACGGATTCTTAACCAAACGACGGGAATACTAAGCCCCTACAGGACAATAGTCATAGAGAGAAGCCAGAACGCAATACAGGTAGGGAACGGCTAGTGAGCTATGGTAAATAGCAAAATGACTTTTAACTTTTGTTATTACGCTCAGATAGAATAGCAAAAGTTACTTTTGACACTGCTTCACGGACCAGGTTTCAGTCCGGTTTTTGACTCCCTATCATCCGGTTCGCACCGTTTCTTGCTTCGAGGTTGTATCTCTCATTATGTTGCGGAGTAAACTATTTACTGTAGGGTTTGCGTCCTGCACGCTGCTCAGCCTGTCTCAGCATCCTTTTTAGCCTCGGCTGGACGAAGAGCAGAAGATAGAAGAACTCTAACATGTTGAGGAGGATGCCCGGGGTTCCCCTGTATTCAGGTATGAGCATAATGTTCAGGTCCTCTCTTATCACTACCGTGAGGGTTTTCCAGTTGTGGAACTTATCCACATAGCCTATTTCAACGGCCTTTCCCCTTAGGAATTCGACTCCCTTGGGAGACAAGCTGCAAATCTTCCTCCACTCTCTTGGTGGGAGGAGGGCCCTAGGAGGTTCCACGCTTATGCCAACCCATTCTCCCGGTCTTATCGGCCTCCTCCTTTCGTCGAGTATTCTCGCGACCCCCACGGCGTAGGCAGGGTTCTTACTCACGTTTCTTATGTAGATTCCGTCATGCAGCCTTTCGGGCAGCCCTCCCGTAGACCCGCCAAGGTTTAGGTCTATCTTTAGTTTTGGATCCGTCAGCCTCACGTCGAAGAATGGTTCAAACTGGGAGAGGTGGATCATGTTCTGCCTGAGCCACAGCTCGGTCTGAGCCCACAGCAGGATGAACTGGAGGTAGGCTACCAGGGGTATGACCGCGTCGAAGCCATACCTAACAAGCAGGACGGAGGGGATGGCAAGCAGGAATGCAAGTAGCACAACATTCCTAACTAAGACTGTGGTTCCACGCCTCACACTCTACACAAGACCTAACTTGTTATAAAGGGTGTTGCCCCCGACTCCGGAAACCGGATATAACGGTACCGTTAAGGGATGAGAATACATAGGGTTAGGCTTAGCGATAGGGAGATAGAACTCATAGCCAGGCTCTACCTCGTCTTTACAAGGTCAGACTGAGAGTACTCTGAGCTTCTCCGCCATTAGGGATATGCTTTCAGGTCTGTTGTCCTCCCTTAAATAGTAGTAGTGTAGTTTCTCCCTCATCTTGGCTGCTAGTTTTCTCTCGTCTCTTGAGTAGAACTGGGCTCCCACCTCTATGACTTTTGAACCCATGCTTTCAAGTTCCCTCTGTGCCTTCTGGTAGATCCTGCTAACTATGTGTACCGGTTTTAGGCCGAGTATCCGGCATTTTTCTATGTGTGTCTTGAGTTTCTTCAGCTCTTTAGTGGATATTATGGTGGACCAGTTCTTACACTCCACTCCTAAAGCCATCCTCCTGAAGGGTATTTTGAGTAGGATTATGTCCACGCCCTTACTATGCTTTCCGGATAGGGTTACGCCGCCCCAGTTTCTCGTCTCCTCCACGGCGTAGAAGAGCCCTGCCCATGGGGCTGCCTTCCTCACAACGTTTATTAGAGGGGCTCCCCTAGCTGCGCCCCTTGTCCCTGAAGACCACTCGTTCACCAGCGCCGCCTTCTCCTCGGCAGTCGCCTTCGATTCCTCCTCAGACATGTATGAAAGGGCGAAGAAAACATAGCCTTCCACTTCAAATAGAGCTTAATTCATATGAATTTACAGCCTATTGACAGATTGGAATATGTTATTCTATATTTAGACTCGGTGTATGTGTCTTGTGATGTGTCTAACGGTAGAATGGTCTATTTTTAGTTGGAACACCTTTTTGTTACAATTGTTCCATTAGAACCATTACCAACTATTTGATGGAGTTCTTAAGAGGTTGTAGAGGGAAGCCGGCGCATACCGACCATGGTTCTCAATAGCTCTATGGCTCAACTGGTCTCCCCCGGTGTTTTCTACACTATTCTAGAATTTAAATGTTAAGGGTATTGCAGGTTAGGTTTATGGGGGGTGTCTTCATCTTTACTTGTCTCCCAGTGTTTTCCTTAGGGTGTTGTTTTTCCGTATTATCTTTCTAAGTGTTTCCATTTCCCTTCTTATTTCGTCTATCCTTTCTATTGTTCTTCTGTGTGTCTCTTCGACTTTTCTCTGGAAGTATTCCTGGTCTATTTTGTCTCTTGCCTCTATCGGGTATCCTAGCGTGTTTTTTATTTTCTCAACTATTTGCTCGTATGCTATTGAGTATATTGAGGTTTTGTATATTACCATTGGTATTTTGAGTTTTCTGAGTAGGCTTTGCTGGGCTGGGTTTAGCCATCTTACTATTAGTAGTGGTATTAGGTTGAGTTCCACCGCTACTCTGATTTTCCAGTATAGGTCGTCCGGGTATGCCAGGCCGTTTTTAACTTCTACTGCGTATTCTACACCGTCCTTTACAGCTATGAAGTCCACGTCGTTCTTTACTGTTGCTTTTCTCCCTCTCCACTCGTTTATTCCTGATCCGTAGTGTTCGATGCTCATTGGGTGTGTGCTCCAGCCGTACTCCTTAAACGCTTGGAACCATACCAGTTCTGCGTACCTACCCATTTCGGCTGCTACTCCTGCTACGAATGTTGAAAGGTCTATCTTCTCCCTCATTATGGGTATTAGCTGCCTGTATGGAGTGTTTGGTAGCCTGTAAAACTTGTTTGGCCACTCCCCCGGGCCTCTCCTCCCGGGTAGATGTGTCTTCTTTATCTTACCATTCCTCAGTAGATTGTCTACCGCTGCTTTTGTCCTATCATGTGGATGCTTCACTTCTAGTCTATATCTTATCTCCCTGTCATATGCGACTTTAAGTTCGGCGATCAGTTCTAGTACGTCTTTTTCGGCCTCTTCAACCTTGTCCTCCCAGCTTTTTTTCATGGCTAAGTTTTAGCGTTTCCCGTCGATTTTAAAGGTTTCGCTCCAGGCTCGAATGCGTGTAAACCGCCACCAGAAACTACACCATCTAGAACTATTACCAACCACCAGGCTCCTTTGGGAGGTGGTATTTTTTGGAGGTTAAAGGGGAATATGACGGGTTCCTGTTCTCTACACCACGTGTGTGAGGGATATTGTAACCTCAAAAAGGTAACGGTGAATGGGAGATCCTCACGCCCTATACTCGCGCGAATATTTATTTCCTCAGGATCCTACACGTGGCACGACCATGGTACTACGATTTTCTTCTTATTTTCGCTTGCTATATTTAATTACAATGAATACTGCTGTGGTGATGCCTATAATTGGGAAAACATACCAGAACCTGGCATACCACGGTATCTTTTCTACTGGTGTGGCTCCCTCTATATTTGTGTCGATGAGAGCTAAATGTAAGCCGTACTCAAATAATCCTACTTGCTCAACAAAACCCTTATTGACTGCCCTTACCTTTTCCTCTAATGTAACTCCACAAGTTTTGTCTACGAGCAGTACATGGCTATAATCCCATAAATCAGAGGTATATTCACTATTAATAGAGACAGAGTATGCCCCGACGATCATTTTCGTGTCGGCTCTATAATTATACTTTTTTATGGTCTCTTCTACAATATTCCAGTAATCCTGCTCAATTGGATAAAAAATGTAGAGGTAGAAGTGTCCAGGCGGGGGGATAGTGAAACTTTCCATTAGCACCCGATCCCCGATTTTCTTACCATTTAAATAAATACGGCACACAGCCCGCTCTACCTTAACCATTTTTTCCTCTTGTTCTATCACTATTCCAACGAAAGGTGTAGGTAGCAGTTCTGTCTCAGATATTTCTTCTGTATAGATATCCACGACTTCAAACCTTAACTTATCCCCCTTCCGTATAGTTTCCTCGTGCTCCCATTGATTATCTTTAAACATAACACTAGTGGTAATATCTTCATCATAATAGTCTCCCTTCACTACGTACTCTACCCAGTCACCTCTTCTAACGCCCAAATGATATGTTTCCTCCTGGTTTTGTCTTACAACGTTAAAGTGAAACAAAGAGATTAAGAATAATGCTAAAGTAAAACGTTTCCAGATATGAATCTTGGTATACATCAAACATCGATAAGTAAACCAAACATTATAAACATTTTCTTCAACCTACAGTGAAGAAGTGCTGCAATGATAACTATTATGTTGGCGTGAATTCTTGGTTTCCAGCGTAGTAGCTGTGTGAAACACGTACCATAGGCCTAGCCAGGTTCACAGCACTCAGGTAGCGGTGAGCCTTACTCCATCACCGTCTACGGACTTCAAGGGGTACCACGTGTGATGGTATCTCACGCCCTCGACCAGGCTTATGCATGCTGTGGACTTGGATTATGAGGACTTGTTGCCGTAGTATCCTTATCGTTGGTTATCGTGATGCTGATATAGACGGAATACCTTCAATCCTACTCATAGTATTTCAAGCTCCTTAAGTCTGTATTATTTTGGCTTTCTCGCGCGCGATAGAATGGAGCCTCAACCTCCTACAAACATGAATTAGCCCTTAGGCTTCCAGGCGGCAGGACGTTCAAGTCTGATATTTCAAAGTCTGGGCTCGGTGTTGAGAGTATGGCATTGTTCATGGTGTTCCTAGACTTTGATGGTAAGCTTGTGGTCCTCGTGGGAGGGGATACTAGG
>Ga0164310_10002661_pt1 | contig 10308 bp, 9 predicted proteins | sample GuaBasSedimGuay1_FD_121795 | JGI IMG/M metagenome (GOLD analysis project Ga0164310, IMG submission 121795) | Subseafloor sediment microbial communities from Guaymas Basin, Gulf of California, Mexico - Guay1, Core 4569-9, 0-3 cm | ecosystem: Environmental > Aquatic > Marine > Hydrothermal vents >... | reverse complement strand
TATTCCCTTGTTGAGCATAATGAATTACCTTTTACTTCTGAAATTATTGATTTTCTTGTGTATATAAAGGATGTAGCCTCGATAGAATATTTTCTTTCCAGATTTCCTCAAGATTTTTCTGTCAGAGAAATGTTACTTCAGGGATTAAATAGGATATCAGCCCCTCAGGCAAAGGAAGTCTTAAAGAAGATTCGTAAAGAAAGGAAGGGTTTTAAGTCTCGGGTGTGGTGGCTTATAAAAAAGCTGAGAAAATGAGCCCTTTTAAAAGGTGTTCTAAGCTTTTAGGAGAATTATTGAGGGCAAAAGGAGTAATAACCGTTGAGCAGTTATCCGAAGTTTTAGATTTGCAAGAAAGTTTTTACAAAGATAAACCTTTAGGGGAGATTGCCCTCCGATTGGGATATATTAAAAAAGAAGAGTTAGAATTTTTTCTTTCTTTTCAGAAAGGATATCCTTATTTGGACATTACCAATTATAAGATTGTCCCTGAGATTGCTAAGATTTTGCCTTTAGATTTTTGTAGAGAAAATAAGGTGATAGCATTGGATAAAATTGGAGACTTTCTCATTGTAGCGATGAGCAATCCGGCAGATTATAGAATAATAAAACAGATGGAAGAAAAGACAAAGTTGAAAGTGAAGATATTTCTTGCCTGGCCTTACGATTTAGAGAAGGTTTTAGAAAAATTGAGCAATGGATAAAAAGAAAAAAACAGGCTTTCATTCTGAGGATGAAGTAACTGTTTTAGCAACAAAAAGAATATTTTTTGAAGCCATAGAAAAAAGAGCCAGTGATATTTTGATTGAGCCTCTTTTCGATAGTTTGCAGATTCGATATAAAGTTGATGGAATTTTTTATAAATTTCATTCTCTTCCTTTAGAATTACATCCACGAATAGTCACTCACATTAAAGCTATCTCTAACTTAAATATCGCTGAGCACAGGCTTCCTCAGGAGGGAAGATTTCGCATTAAAAAAATTACCGGGGAGGAGGTAGATATGAGGGTTTCGGTGATGCCTTCCACTTTGGGAGAAAAAATAGCTTTACGTATTCTCGACCGAAGTAGAATAGAGTTGAATCTTGATAAGTTAGGGTTTGAAAAAAAATCCTTAGAGATTCTTAAAAGAAATTTAAAAAAAAGTTGGGGTATTATCCTTATATGTGGACCTGCAGGCGGTGGGAAAACTACCACTCTTTATTCGGCATTAAAGTTTATAGATTCCATAGAGAAAAATATAATTACTATTGAGGACCCCATTGAGTATGATTTATATGGGATAAATCAGGTAAATATTAATGAAAATGTAGGTTTAACTTTTGCTTCTGTATTGAAATCTGTGTTAAGACAGGACCCTGATGTAATTCTTGTGGGGGAGATGCGTGATTTAGAAACTGTAGAGATTGCTTTGAGAGCGTCTTTGACTGGACACCTGGTTCTTTCCACTTTACACACGACAAGTGCTTCCAGTGCAATTGTTCGGTTGAAAGATATGGGGGCAGAGCCATTTTTAATTGCCTCTTCTGTCTTATGTGTATGTGCACAGAATCTTTTAAGAGTATTGTGTGAATGCAAAACTCCTTATAAGCCACATCAGGAGATAATAAAGCTGTTTGAATCTTACGGAATAAAAATGGATGAGGATTCTTATCTTTACCAAAATAAAGGTTGCCAAAAATGTTTTAATACAGGATTTAAAGGAAGAAAAGGGATAATGGAAACAATGGAAATAACTCCGGCAATAAAGGAAAGGATAAACAAAAATGCTACCGAGCGGGATATTCAGGAGGTGGCTTTATCGCAAGGGTTGGAGACATTAAAGCATAATGCATTAAGTAATGTGAAGGAAGGAATAACTACATTGGAAGAGGTATTTAGGATTTTAGAATGAAAGAGGATAACTGGAAAGAACTGGTAAAATACTCCCAGGAGTTAGATATCCCTCCTATTGTTTTATCTCATTATGAGATTTCTCCTTCTGTAGTTAAATATCTTCCTGAGGATTTCGTTCGCGCACAAAAAGTTATTCCTTTAGCAGAGTTCTGTTCTGTTTTGACAGTAGCAATTTCTCCTAAAGCTAATATATTGAATTTATTAGACAGTATTAAAACCCTTACCGGTTGCGAAGTTCAACCAGTACTTTCTACGGAAGAAGAGATAATAAGAGCGCTGGATAGGTTTTATGCAAAGAAAAAAAGGAAAGAGGAGGTGATAGAAGAAAAGGAAGAGGAAATTTCTATAGATGATATAATCAAAGAAGAGGGATGGGAAGAGATAAAAGAGGAAGCAGAAAGAGTAGAAGTTAGTTTTTCTTCTGAAGAGAAGTTTGATATTGAGGAAGCAAAAAAGTTAGCCAAACATGAAAAGATAATAAATATGGTAAATGCTATAATTACGGAAGCATTAAAGAGAAGAACGAGTGATATCCATATAGAGCCATTTTCTGGTGAGGTGAGACTTCGTTATCGTATAGATGGGATGCTTCAGGAGATAAATAAGATAGAGAAAAAATATGAACAGGCATTGGTAGCTCGTTTAAAACTTATGTCCAAGATGGATATTACCTTACGCAAAATTCCTCAAGATGGAAGGTTTACTGTAACCTTTCAGGGGGAAGATATTGATTGTCGTGTCTCTTCTTTGCCTACACATTTTGGAGAAAAAGTTGTTATTCGACTGTTGCATCGTATGGGGGTGGAGCTTAATATTGAGAAGTTAGGATTTTCGGAAAATGTCTTAGAAGTTTTGAGGGAAATTATAAAGTTTTCTCATGGAGTATTTCTCTTAACTGGTCCTACAGGTAGCGGGAAAACCACAACTCTTTATTCTCTATTGAATTTTTTAAATACCCCCCATCGAAACATTTTAACGGTTGAAGACCCTGTAGAATATAAGCTCTATGGAATTACTCAGATAAACGTAAAGCCAGAGATTGGTTTAACATTTGCACATATTTTGCGCAGTCTCCTCAGACAAGCACCTGATATAATAATGATAGGAGAAATTAGAGATTTAGAGACAGCTCAAATTGCTCTAAAAGCTGCTTTAACCGGTAGTTTTATTCTTTCTACTTTACATACCAACGACGCTCCTTCGGCTATTTCTCGTTTAAAAGATATGGGTATAGAGAAATATTTAATTAGTTCAGCTCTTTTAGGGGCAGCCGCACAAAGACTGTGTAGAAAGATATGTTCCCGGTGTCGGGAAAAGGTAAAGATAGAGGCTCGAAATATTTGCGAATTGAATCTTCAGAAAGATTATGTTTATCGGGGGAAGGGTTGCAATAGTTGTGGTTTTACCGGATATCGAGGAAGAGTTCCTATTAGTGAAATTTTAGCCATAGATTTAGAGATTAAGGAGATGATTTTGAAAGAAGTCTCTTTGGATGAGATAAGAGAATATGCAAGGAAAACGTTAGGATTTTTAACTTTGAAGGAAGACGGGATAAGTAAGATAGAGAAGGGGATAACAACCCCTGAAGAGGTTTTAAGAGTGGCTTTATAGAATATGCCTGTTTACTCTTATATCTTAATCGATTCCTCGGGTAAAAAAATTAAGGGGGAAATTGCCGCTGATGATTATAATTCTGCTTTAGAGAGGCTTAAAAGAGAAGAAAAGGTAGTTTTTTCTCTTAAAGAGAAAAAGAAACTTTTCTCTAAAAGAGCAAAAATAAATTCCCGCGATTTAGCTCTCTTTTTTAGACAGCTCTCTACCTTAATTAACTCAGGAATTCCATTAGTAAGGAGCCTGGAAAGTTTGAAGAGTCAGACAAGAAATTCTCTTTTGAAAGAGGCTTGTGAATCTATTCAAAAATCTATATCCGTAGGATTTAGTTTTTCTGAAAGTATGACTAAACATAAAGATATTTTTTCTGATTTTTGCATAAATATGGTGCGAGCAGGAGAAATCAGTGGAGCCCTGGATGTTACCCTAGAGAGGCTGGCGATTTATTTTGAGGAAGGCAACCGCCTGATAAATCAGATAAAAGGCGCTCTTACCTATCCGGTTTTAGTAGTATCTTTTATAATTTTGATAGTTACAGGACTCTTTGTGAAGGTAATTCCTACTTTTAAGCAGATTTTTACTACTTTAGAGGTCAGCCTGCCTCTGCCTACAAAAATATTTCTCAAGATAAGTGATATTGTAAAAGCAAGTATTGTTTATGTTGTATTTATTATCATAGGGTTTTTTGTTTTCTTGGTAAGATATAAAAAAACACCTCGGGGAGGTCTGAAAATAGACAGGCTAAAGCTTAATCTTCCTCTCCTCAAAGATTTCTTTATAAAGATTTACTCTTCAAATTTCTCTCGTAATCTCTCTATAATGTTAAGAAGCGGTCTGCCAATTCTGCTTGCTTTAGAGATTACTATTAAGACAGTAAGAAACAAATTTTTAGAGAGAAAGCTGGAAGAAGTGAAAGACAATGTAAGTAGAGGAGAAAAACTGGTAAGCGCATTAGAGAAAACCGAACTTTTTCCTCCTATGGTTTTGGATTTGATTGCTGTAGGAGAGGAGACAGGACAACTGGATACTATGCTTGAGAAAATTGCCAATTTTTACGAAGAAGAAGTATTAAGAACATTGAAGACAATGACTTCTTTACTTGAGCCGGCAATAATTATCTTTTTAGGAATTACGGTAGGCTCAATTGTGGTAAGCCTTTTTCTTCCTATATTAAAGATTACTCAGGTTATTGGAGGAGTAAGATAAAAAAACCAATCACACCCCCGCCTGGATAAAATCATCCTAATTCTCAATTCTCAACTTCTAAATTTCTATTAAATTATCAATGAATTAATTTTTAATTAGAAATTGGGAAATTAGAAATTTAATAGAAATTGAAAATTAGAAATTGATAGAAATATGTAGCCTTCGGTTGCGAAATTTATATAATCTTCCCACTTTCCCACTTGACAATATTCCCACAAAATGTTATACTTTAAATGGAGGTGAAAGATATGAAAATGAAAAAAAGAGAAATTATTGAAGGCCTTAATGAGAAATTTATATCTATGGGCATTAAAACAGTTGACTCTAAAAGTCGACTTACTCTTGGCCGAAAAATATTAAAACTTATTACCGCTCAAACCGGAGCGGAGGAATTTCAAATTTTTTATGGAGAAGATGGTGATATATTATTAAGACCGATGGTATCTATTCCCAGCAAGGAGGTATGGATTTATCGCAATCCCAAGGTTTTTAAAGCTATTAAGCAAGGATTAGCTGAAGCAGAGCAGGGAAAGGTTGAGAAAGTAAAAGATTTAGATAAATTTTTTGATAACTTATGAAATTTATTCTAAATTTTACTCCTACCGCCAGAGAGGCTCTAAAGGAGTTAAAGAGAAAGTCAGGATTAAAAAAGCGGTATAAAGCAGTTATAAAGACATTAAAACTTTTAAGCGAGAATCCAAAACACCCAGGTTTGCAAACACATCCTTATTATTCAATTGTCGGTCCAAATGGAGAGAAAGTTTTTGAGGCATATGCTGAACAAAAAACACCTGCAGCTTACAGGGTTTTTTTCTATTACGGACCTCATAAAGGAGAAATAACTATTTTTGCAATTACGCCTCACCCCTAAATGGATATACTCTACACCCAAACCAATCACACCCCCGCCTGGATAAAATCATCCTAATTATAGAAATATGCGGTCTTTGACCACGAAATATGTTCGCTGAAGCGAACGAAATTTATAGAGATATATAGAGATTTAATAGAAATTGAAAGTTGGAAATTAGAAATTTTTAAAGTATTACACCCGTTGGGTGGGCAAAAATAGGTAAGAAAAAAATATAGTTTATTTCTCAATCATAAATATTCTCTGGGGAAATTCTTTATTGGCAATGTAGCTGACAATCTGGAGGGGAGAGTCAAGTTCACCATTACCGTTTGTATCTTCTCCCGTATCAAGTTGACCATTTAAATTTTTATCTTCACCAATTACTCTTCCTTCTCTCTCCTGCCATGAACAGGTTATTTTTATTTTAAAAAGACGCCTGTAACCAGAAGAATACCACACATCATTTAAATAACTCCCATCATATCCTCCCATCACCCACATCTTATTATCAAAGACTACCACCCCAAAACTACATCTTTTTGACCAGCCAGCAGTTGTCGAATTCCAGTTTGTCCCATCAGAAGAATACCAGACATCATCCAAATAATCACTCCCATCATATCCCCCCATCACCCACATCTTATTATCAAAGACTACCACCCCAAAACTACTTCTTGCCGGCCAGCCAGCAGTTGCCGAATTCCAGTTTGTCCCATCAGAAGAATACCAGACATCATTTAAATAATTACTTCCATTAAATCCTCCAAGAACCCACATCTTATTATCAAAAACCAGAGAGGCGTGGTTGGAACGAGCTGAAAAGGGGGAAGGGGTGGTTACCTGGCTCCAGTTTTTCCCATCACAAGAACACCACACATCATTTAAATAACTCCCATCATATCCTCCAAGAACCCACATCTTATTATCAAAGACTACCACCCCAAAATTTGCTCTGGGTGACCACCTATCTGTATCTGAGGGGTCATTATCTAAAACTTTTATCCAGCCTGCCCCATCAGAAGAATACCACACATCATTTAAATGATCACTCCCATCATATCCCCCCAGAACCCATATTTTATTATCAAAAACCACCACTCCAAACCCACGTCTTTCTGACCAGCCAGCAGTTGCCGAATTCCAGCTTGCCCCATCAGAAGAACTCCACACATCATTATAATAACTCCCATCATATCCCCCCATCACCCACATCTTATTATCAAAAACCACTACTCCAAAACTACTTCTTGCCGGCCAGCCAGCAGTTGTTGAATTCCAGTTTCCACTCACATCTTCTATATCCACTCTCCCTTTTCCTATTACATTTCCTTCCTTATCTATAATATCAAATATGTGTCCTGAGTAACTGGTTATTAATGTATCTGTAGGTGAAGATTTGATTTCTTCAAACATTGCCTCAGTTTCTTTCATCACCAGAGAATAATTGCTGGTATGTTCAGATAAAAAAAGGACATTATTGAAAGCCAGAAGAGAATAAACGACAACTATTCCCAGAATCATACCGGCAATGGCGATTTCTACTAAGGTAAGGGTTTTTTTATTCAACCTTTCCTCCTCCCAAATTTATATCTCCTGCGGTAATCGTCAGGGTAGGGGAAGAGCTATTTAAAGGAGTGATAATCGTCTGATGTACAAAAGGGTCACGGTGAGTAAAATCATAATCATAGCCTAACTCAATAGTAAGATTTTTATTTATCGTTATATTATCGCTAAGTGTTCCTTTAGCTACTCTTAAAGTATCTCCTGGATTAGCATCATTTATTGCCGAGGCCAGGTCAGGGTAATATTTATTCTGATTGACATTATACACTTGAGAAGCTGTCGCCAGCCTTTTTAAAGTGGTTTCAATTGTTTTCCCCGGTCTTATCTCGTATTTTCCTGTAGAGTAAACCCAGAGCCTTCCTTTATAAGCGTTATTTCCCGCATCAAAGATAAATTGAATTTTTACCTCAAATTTAGCATTGTTATCTAGGGTAGTTTCATTTATAAGAGTATACTGAGCATCTTTATCGGAAGAATCAGGAGTAATGCTTACTCCAGAAATATCCCCATCACTCCAGCTTCCAGAGGTTTTGAAGTCATCTTCTAACATTAAAAAAGCCTGTTCCATTCCTGCCAGAGCTGCGTAATGGGCAAAAAAGAGAGATTTATCTCTTTCTAAATTTTTATTCTCATAGATTGCTCTCACCGTCGTGCTGGCTAAATATAAAGAGATAGTTATAAGGATTAAAGTAATTACAATTAAAGCTACTCCCCTTCTCATCTTTTAATTTTGAGGATAAATCTTTACTTCCATATTATATTCTATCTCACGATTCAAAAAAATCACATATTTTTCTGCTACCAGAGCCACTCTTATATAATTACTCCCGGCAGGATGTTCTATCTGCATATCTTTAATATTTTGAGCAATAATCTTGGGGCCACAAACTGTATTTGAAGAGTTATCAACTATTGCTTTTTTAATATAATTACCCTCCAGATAATAGCGAAAATAATGGTTCGGGTAATCTGTTCCTTCCCAGAAAGCTCCCCAGGTGGTTTCCATTGTTTGGGGGTCAACACTTAAAGGCACCTGAAACTTTATCTCATCAGGATTGTTGTCTAAAATAGTCAGATGAGAGAATGAACTTGCTTTAAGATTTTCTCCTATGGTATCTAAGGCTCTTTTTGTTTCCCGAGAAAGAGAAAGTATTGCCTGCGCCGTGCGGTCGCTAATCTGATTGGTATGCAGAACCCCATAAGTAATTCCTACAATAATTGTTAAAAGAGAGACTGCTATCATCATCTCCACCAGAGTTAGGCTTTTTCTCATTTCCATTTTGAGTATATAATAATTATTTAGATTAGTCAAATAGACTCCTGTAAGATTTAAAAAAAATATGGTATAATTTAGATGGATTATGAGTTCAAAAATTATAAAAATCTTTTCTTTTCTTCTTCCCCTTTTTCTTTTTAAAAGCGCTTTATCCCAGGATCCTCTCCCGGCTAAAATAGATGTTTCCGGAGAGACAGAGATATCTATAGGGAAAGGCCTGGTTTTAAAACCTGTTCCCCAAACCAGTTCACCTCCTTCAGATGCTCAACTGGGAGATTTATATTTTGATGGGAGCTCTCTTTATACCTGGGATGGCTCATCCTGGCAGGTAGTCTCAGAGGAAGGAGACCTTTTTTACAATGATGCTGACAACTCTTTATATTTTTACAATGGAACCGAATGGCAGAGGTTGGGAGGAGGAGAGGGTCCTAAAGCAGTGGGAACAAGAATCGTTGCTGCTTGCGATTCTTTAGATTCAACCCGGGATGGCATCAATCCCTGTCTCTGTGATGGTTCTGCCTGCAGTAATCCTCGTGCAGACTATACCTGTGATGGAGTTGATGACCAGCAAGAGATTAATCAGGCAATACAGGAAATCGCTAATGCTGGATTGGGGGGTTCAGTATATTTACTGGCAGGAACGTATAATATAAGTGATGTTTTATTGGATGGACAAACCACACCTGGAATCAATTTGAAGTCAAATATCTCCTTAATCGGTGAAGGAGCAGGCACAGTTTTAAAGGCAGTCTCTTCTTCTAATTATAATGTAATTAACGCTCATGGAACTTCTACTAATCATTTATCAGGGATTTTAATCTCTCAATTAAGAATAGATGGGAATAAAGATAATGTTTCAGGATCAAATTTTGGTATTTCTTTTGAATATGTGGATGATTCTAAAATGACCAAGCTCTGGGTTGAGAATTTAACTTCTTCTGGTATGAGACTGGAAAACTCATCTTGTAATATTCTCTCCAAAAGTTTTTTTCTAAAGAACGGCTCTGACGGAATATATCTTTTCTCTTCGCAGGATAATATCATTTCCAAAAGCAATTTCAGCGAAAACGGATATGCAGGTATAAAATTGGAGTCTTCCGATAACAATATCATTGATTCCAATATCGTTTATAAGAATGACGATAAAGGGATACTTCTTAATTCCTCAAGCAACAACATCATTTTGGGCAACAATATCTCTTACACACAAACTTTTCAGGGGCTTCAGCTTTATAACTCTTCTCAATTTAACATTGTCTACGGGAATAATATAAATAATAATCAGCAGGGTTTTTTAATAAATATGAGCTCAACCCGCAACCTTATCTCTTCTAATCTTATTCATTTCCCATCATCCGGTTCTGGTTATGCGATGAGTCTTTCTCAATCAGGCAGCAATCTTTTGGTGGGAAACTCTATTTATGATGAAGAAACAAATTCTATATCTTTATCTATTGCTAACTCATCAGATGTCCTTATTGCCTCAAACCTTATAAGTTATCCGGGAAATCCTGAGTATGGGATTGAGATTAATTCTACCTCTTCAGATAACTACCTTGCAGGGAATCAGGTAATTGATTCCAACGCAGATGCTCCGGGGAAAATTAAAGATGAAGGAACAAATATAAAATATACCCAGAAAGAGAAAATGACTCTGGAAGCAAGACAGATTAATATAAGCGTAAATCCTTATGATTTAGATGTCACTACTTATCCTCGCAGTTTCGTAAAACTTAATCCTAACTCAGATATTACTTTAACATTTAAAGATGGAAAGTCCGCAGGCGACCTTTTAATTGTAGAAAATATTTCTTCTAATGATATTACCATCAATGAGGCTGACAGTAACATTAATTTAAAAGTACCAGCTTCAACTTTACATTTAGGCCAATATGATACTTTAGAAT
>Ga0164310_10002660_pt1 | contig 10310 bp, 12 predicted proteins | sample GuaBasSedimGuay1_FD_121795 | JGI IMG/M metagenome (GOLD analysis project Ga0164310, IMG submission 121795) | Subseafloor sediment microbial communities from Guaymas Basin, Gulf of California, Mexico - Guay1, Core 4569-9, 0-3 cm | ecosystem: Environmental > Aquatic > Marine > Hydrothermal vents... | reverse complement strand
GATTATATGTTAAGACAAAGTGGTTTTTACATGAAAGCAAAATGATATTTAAATATGTTTATTTCAAAGTAGAGAAAAGCGTTTTTTTTATGTGGAATTTATGATTTTTTTGTAAATATTTTGAGTTTTTGTCAACAATACTATTATATGAGAATATTCTATGTTATGTTGAAAGAATATTATTGACAACCTAGAAATAGATTAAATAAGGTTAATAAATATTTTTTTGGGGAATACAATATGATAGAACCATCAAGACAACTCTGTGATTTTTTTCTAAACAATACAAATGATATCATTTTTATCGTAGATAAAGAAGGAGTAATTCAATTTGTCACTCCTTCAATTATTAAATCTTATAAATTAGAACCTGGATCATTTATTAAATCACAGTTTTTTGAATTAGTTGATGAAAAGGATTTAAAAAATTTTAATAAAAAATTTCAAACCATAGTAAAGAAAAAAACAAATATTGAAATAAAATCATGTTCTATATGTTTTCCAGGTTCTACAACAAAGAAATTTCAAGTGTTACTACATAACATGATTGATTATTCAACAATTAATGGAATAGTTATTATATTAAGTGAAATAAAAGCAATTAATCAAAAAAATAGTAGAATACAAGAAAGTATTGATAATTATAAAATATTATTTGAGAATGCCCGAGAAGCTATTTGTATTGCTCAAGGTGAAAAATTAGTTCTTGTTAATGATTCTTTTGAGAAACTATCTGGTTTGAAAAAAGAGGAAGTTTATAAGAAAAAATTTGTAGATTTTATTCATCCTAATGATCGAGAAGATGTGATTAATCGATATCATAAACGTTTGAAAGGTAAGGGTGGAGAATCAGGTTATCAATTCCGAATTGTTAATCTAAATAATGATATTTTATGGGTTGAAATCCATGTTTCTTTGTTTACTTGGAAGGGTAAACCTGCAACATTGAATTTTTTAATTGATGTCACTGGAAAAAAGGAAATTGAGGAAAAATATCAGTTTTTATTCAATACAATTCCTGATGCACTTTCAGAAGTTGATTATGAAACAAGAAAAATTATTTCTGCAAATGATGAAATGATAAAACGATTCCAGATCCCAAGAGATAAATTGATTGGGATGAATTATAGTGAGCTTTTACCAAATGACATTCATAATGATCGGGGGAGAATTGGTGAGGAAGTGATGAAAGAAAATAAGATGCAGAAATTTATCGATCAAAGGGGTAATTATTTTTTAGAGAATTCATATATTCCAGTAAAATATCCAACAGGTAAAAAGACATTATTTATTATTTCAAAAGATATAACTGATATCAAGCAAGCTGAAAAAGAAGTGGTTCTCTCAGAAAATAAATTCAAAGAGATATTCAATTCTTCAACTGATGCAATTTTCATTCATGATATAAAAGATTTAAGAATACTTGATGTTAATGATGAGACCTGTAAACGATTTGGATATACTAAAGAGGAAATATTAAAAAAATCGGTAAATGATCTGTCCGATACAACATTATTTGATATTAATTCACCTCAATCAATTGAATTAATGAAACAAGTACTTTCGGGAAAAACAGTTAAAATTGAATGGTTGTCAAAAACAAAAAAAGGAAAATTATTTTGGCATGAAATAAATGGAAAATTAATTGAATTTGATGGGAAAAAACGATTTCTTGCGGTTGCACGTGATATAAATGAGCGTAAAGAGGCAGAATTTAAAATCAAAGAAAGTGAACGAAAATATCGATTTTTGTTCAATAGTTCAAGAGATGCAATCATGACTTTGATTCCTCCAAATTGGAATTTTTCATCAGCAAATCCTGCCACACTTGAATTGTTTAAAGCAGAAGATGAAAAGGAGTTTGTTAATATTAGCCCCTGGGATATTTCATCAGAATATCAACCTGATGGATCATTATCATCGGATTTGTCAAAAAAGATGATTGAAAAAGCAATTAATGATGGTTCAAACTTTTTTGAATGGACTCATAAAACTCTAAAAGGAGAAGAGTTTCCGGCAAGTGTTTTGCTTACTCGTGTTGAACTAGAAAAAGGAAAACCTTTCTTACAGGCAACTGTTAGAGATATTTCATATCGGAAAAAAACAGAGGATAAATTAAAAAAATATTCTGAAAATCTTAAAAATCAGGTAGATAAAAAAACATATGAGTTAAAAGAAACACTTGAACGATTAAAAGATTCAGAGAAGAAATATAGAAATCTGTTTGAAATTGCACCTATAGGTATTGGAATTATTGATAAAAACACAAATATTATTGAGATTAATAAAGCATTTAAAGAGATTACAGGGTATCATTCAGAAGGAGATAGACGCCCAGATATTGACTTTGATTTACATTGTGTCAATAAGAAAGACCGTGAAATTATCCATCAGAAATTGTTTAAAAATGGTTGTGTAGCTAATTATGAGATACAGTTAAAAAGAGCAAATGGGGAGATATATACTGCTCTTCTCAATATAAATACTATTCATGTCAATGGAAAACCATGTTGGCTCACTATTGAGCGTGATATCTCAGAATTAAAAATCAAAGATCAAGAGATAAAGAATGCATATTCATATCTAGAAAATACGATTAATAGTGCATCGGAAATTATTTTTTCTGTTGATAAAAAATTAAATTTTACAATGTATAACAACTCATTTTTAGATCTCATTGATGACCATAAAAAGAGAATCAAGGGAATTTCATTGAAATCTTTTATTGAAAATCCATCGGTTATTACTGATTGTATTCATAAAATTAAAAAGGGAAGAAAAACTGTTAAAGATACGGTCAGTATTAATTCAAAGAATGGCGAAAAACGATTATTTTCTTTTTCTATCACAGGGATAGGGAATGATAGAACAAATCCAGAAGGATTTTTATTTATTGGTGTTGATATAACGGTTGATGCTTCTCGTTTTGGAAAAATAAGAGAGGGAATTGGTTATCTTGTTATTGATCCTTCACAAAATAAGATTTTTGATTTGATGGAATATTTACAGATTAAGGGTTACAATGGAGCTTTTCATACACGATTGAATCCAGAATACCAGAAGAAAATTAATTATGATGATTCTCTAATTCTGGAGCTGTATCCTGAAATTCCTTTTAATTCACCTCCTTCTGAGGATTATCTTCAAAAACAGTTAAACCATATCAAAAAACAGGTAGAAACTCATCCTAAATGCTTTATTGTAATAGATAGGGTTGATTATTTACTTACATTTTTCAGCTTTGATATGTTATTAAAATGGCTTTATTCAGTATCTGCAATGATTGCAAAGCATCAAGCGATACTTTTTATTCATATTCCACAGGATTTAGTATCTAATGAACAGTTTGCATATCTGTCAGCAGAGTTCTCGCTTCTTCCAGATCAACATATAGAGAATATTTCATTAGAAGAACCGGTCTATAAAATACTCACATACCTGAAAAGCGAACAAGAAAAAAACGTCCTAGTCTCATATCATAATGTTGGTAAAAACTTTAATATCTCAAAAATTACGACGAAAAAAAGATTGGATGAGCTAGAAAAACATGGTCTTATTAGTATTCATGAAAAAGGAAGGATGAAAGTTATAAGGCTTACTGGAAAGGGTGAAAAATTACTTAATAAAAGAGAAGTAGTTTAAAAAAAAAAAGAGAATTATGTCAACAGTATGTGCTGTTGACCATATTTTTTGTTTTATTCTAAAATGATGTTCCCCAGGCAAACAATGCTGATCCTGCAAAACAGGTAATGCCTGCTTGTTGGCTTTCAAGAACTTTTGGTATGAATACATAGATTCCAACAAAACCAATCATAATTCCCATTTGTCTCTGGAAAAGAACTTGTTTTGGTGAAAGATTATTTCCAAATATCATACTAAATCCATTATCTGGATAGCTCCATGTACTTACTATTTTTTTAAATTGAACTCTTCCATGATACCGACTTAGTTGTCTTCCTTCTCCAATACTAATGATTGGGCAGCCAGGTAATACATTAATGATTCCTTTATCAAACAGATCCATACCTTCACCTTTACCGCATCTTTTGAAAAAGCTTCTTAATGCATTCATAAGGCCGTTATGATCATTTTTATAGGAAAACTGTTCAATGATTGTTGAAAGTTCCGTTATCTCTTCACTACTTAGTGAAATAATCTTAGATCCAATGCTTCCATCTGCTTTAAAAAATGAAAGTTCAATTGGAAATATATCTACGTCTTCTTTAATGATTGCTCCTTGAACTGGAATAACCATAAGTCCTAGAAACAATGCTGTAATTCCTATTGCAGTTATTTTTTTTGGGTTCATAATAATCACATTTCCCCTTTATATTATAATATATTTTGTAGTTATTTAAATCTTTCCCCATTAATAATATTTTCTTTATTGAATCACTTATTTAAATTCTTTTAATTTTATGTTTTAATCTATATCTTGAATTCCTTTTTGCTGTGAAAGAAGTGATTTTAATTCACTTAAATTCTTTTGAATATCGTCAATTTCCTGTTTTTTTTCTTCTTGGAAATACTCAAAGATATCATCAATTTCAGTGCTAAGTTTATAAATATAAATTGGTCTACCTTTTCCTTCTTTTTTTTTATTGGTTTTACTTATCCATCCAAGATCTGTAAGTTGTTGCATGGCAACGCTTACCTCTGGTTGTCTAAGATTAGCACCTCTTTCGATATCTGCTGACCTGCAATAATCTACTCTTGATATATACATGAGTGTTTTTGCAAGATTTTTTGGTACGCCAAGATCGCTAAACACATCAATAACTTTTTTATCAGTTGTATTTAATGTTTTTTCATTCATACTATCACTATTATTATTACTCCCACATATAAATATGTGAATTCTTATTTAAATTTTGTCATATTTTATAAAAATTTTATAAATAAAAAAGGTAACATTATTTATTTTAGGCCTTAGTCAAGATAACCCAATGCTTCTTCAATTCGCCCCATTTCAATACCTGTGGTCACTGTTCCAACGACAAAACCATGGGAGTTGGCGATAAGGCCACTGCCAATTAAAGGAACACCATGATTGATTGTACCAATCATAACAGACACTTTGAATAAATCAGTAAGCATCTGTTTCTCATCATCAGTAACCTCCGGATGACACAGCAAGCCTTTATTTGTCGCAACTGCTGCCATTCCAACAGTTTTCAAACCTGCAATTGTTCCTTTTTCTAATGGAACTTTTAGTACATCTTCCATCTCATGAATCATGTCATCATTCATATCTGGATGTACTAGACCACCATGGTCATTAATTAGCATATCATTTCCTACTGCATTTAATACATCAGAAACAATAAAAACATCAAAACCTCGATCTGTAATAAGTTTAATATTATGCTGATCTGTTAGATCCGTTGTAATAATACCATTTTTGTTCATTACAATTAATGAACCAATAATTGTAGTATATGCAATACTCATCTCAATTAGATCTACATTAAGAGTTTCAGCTAATTTTTGTTTAGTTTTCTTTAAAAGTCCTTTTTGTAAAAAAGCTACATCATCATTAGCACGACAATATACTCCAACATTTGGATTTTCATGAAAATCCACTTGTAAAAACATTTACTAGTCACTTTCTTTGATATCTTTATCAGATGATTCCTTTTTCTTTTCATTATCTGATGATTCAGTCTTTTTCTTTTCTTTTACAGGTTTCGCTGATTCTTTTTCCTTAGGTTCTTCTTCTGCTACATCTGCTGATTCGTCAGTACTGTTCTCAGATTCTGTTTCTTCTTCATCGGTTTCATCTGACTCTTTTTCAGTTTTCTTCTTTTTGATTTTTACGTCACCATCGGCTGTTGGAACCACATTATAATCATCTGCACCGGTGTCCATTTCCTCATCTTCGTCTGCTTCTTCATCTTTTAAGAGGATTGGTTGTTTCTTTGCTTTTTCATCCTGTAAGATCTCACGACGTGATTTAGTAAACTCAAGCTCAGGGAGATAAACTTCCACGACACCATCATCAAATTTTACTGCTTTGACACGCAGTTTATTTGGCATATTGTATTTTCCACGTTTCCATACTTCATGATTTAATGATTCATCAATCCAAATATCTGATTCTTCAACCTTCATATGTTTGATGAGGTATTGTTTCACACGTTTCATTGCTGTTGGAGCAGCAATGGAGCCAGGGTAATTCTTTTTCTTTAAAGGAATAACGTATATTTTTTCTGTTTCTTCTGCCATAGCGCATCAAATTTTATACTTTTTTCATTTTATTTCGTCGCCAGTGACGAGTTTTAGGATGGCGTGTAAACCGACGGTTTGTTCGTATCATAATCCATGCCGGAACACGACGGTTACTTTTCGTAGCTTTATTTAACTTCATTTTTTTACTTAATGGTTTATGAGTGGACATATCATTTACCTTCTTTTAATATTGATATTAATATCACGTTTTTTTGGTATTATTCTTTGGAGTAGTTGTCTTAGTTGGTCATCATCTATTTTTTGATTTAGCCTACCACTTTGAGCAAGCATTATTAATTGATTTTCAATTTCATCACAGATATTTGGACGAGCAAGTTTAATATTATTTAACCGTTCTCTTGCTTTTGGAGTCAATACGGATCGAAGAATCATTTTTTTCTGTTCTTCGAATTGTTTTTGTTGTTCCTCTTGACCTTCCATTGATTGTTGCAGTTGTTCTTCCTGCTGGAGTTCTTGAATTCTTTTCTTTCTTAATTTTTCAAGTTCTTCATCCATGGTATAAAACCTATTTCCTTTCCACTTGTTAATACTTTTCTAATCCTGGATAGGATGATACAACCTGTGATTTTACTTCATATGCGGTGTTATCCATAAATTTTTTGCCTTTTGGAGTTATAATCCTTCCTTTACCCTTGATTTTTGTGACATATCCTACTTGTTCAAGTTGTTGAACACAGCGACGGACAATAGTACCACTTCCACCTCGTGCATGAGATGGTTTACTTCCTCGATTACGTTTTCCACCATATTCTTCTTTTAATTCTTCAACACCAATGCCGTTTTTAATGTAGATCTTTCTAAGGATTGATGCGCAGCGGATATACCACCATTTTGGATTATCAGGAATGTTTTCCCTTGCAACACTTGTTTTTGCATATGTGTTTTGCTCAGGCATCTTAATAGCATCTTCTTTTTCGAGTTTTTTTGCAGTATTCTCAATTAATTCATATGCTGGAACATCATAGGCTGTAGTCATAGATTATCATTTTCTCCATATTATTTAATTATATATTATGAATCGGAAGTGAGTATCCGTAATATTTGATTCATTATTTAAGGATGCCGGCTGAAATCCCCTTATCATTTGAGGGGAATCCGAGTTATTTTTTTGCAATGAAAACATTGTTTAATAATCCTTCCATGATTAATACGGATACGACAGGTTAATTGTGGATACAAATACGAGTAGCAGTATTTGCAATATTTATGTTTAAGATCATGAGGGATAGGTGAAACATTTTTCATAGAAAGATTTCGAGCATGAATGATATATCTATTCGCAAGAGTGATATCTTTTTGCTTTACTTTTGATTCAGCAAGTGAAAATAATGTTCTGATTCGTTTTTGTGTTATAATCTGAATCATTTTTTTTGAAATTTTTCTTTTACTCATCTTTCAATATGAATTATAATTTTTTATAAATAGATTTGTAAGATGTAAAAATAAAAAAAAGGTAGATGATGGTGTTTATACCATCTCAGGATCAGGATTGAACAAATTTTGAATAATTTCAATGAGTTGAGGAATAAGCTCAAATAATACTTGTATGGCATTAATTAAAGCTTGTATTAATGCAATAATGCCTAAAACCCCTTGTACAATTGATATTATTTCCATAACAAGTTGAATAATAACCGTTATTAACTGAATTAAAATATCAATAATTCCGTTTGTTTCAGGTGAACTAATTGCTATATCCGAATCAAGAAGTGATTCAAAATTTTCAATTTTTTCGATTTGTTTCATTAATGGTTCGCTGTGTGCTGTTGGCACTGCTGTTGCACTTGAAACCATTAAGAAAAGAATACCTACTATTCCTATACCCATAAATATCTTTTTCATTTTAAAAAACCCATAAATAATATTAACAATGGTATATTTAAATATTGCTTTAAATAAAATAATAACAATTTAGTAATATATAATCATATAACTGTAACGATAAAAAGATTTTAACTAAATGTGAAGGCGTATTTCGATTGCTTTTTCAAACATTTCATTCCAAGAAGTAAAAATTGTATTTGTTTTTACAAACCTATTCCATTTTCTTGGATTTTTTAATACAATATTCTCATCAAATGCCCCAAGATAATTTTCAACTTCAATGGGACAATCTTCTAAGAAATCAATAAAACTATCAAAATTCGTATATTTTTGCATGAATCGATCATTGAACAACATATATATTGGAGCTTTTGACCCATTGTTATGAAGATTTTTATCAATGAGTTCGTTATGATCAAATGTTTTTCCACATGATTCGCAAACATATAATTTTTCAATACTCTCTTCTAACGGATATAATAATCCTTGACAGGATTGACAAATTAATTTTTTTTCTTGAATGTCGTTTCTTTTCGTTAAGATTTCTAATAATCCCATATTCAAATCTCCATTAAGTGTTATAAAAATAATATGTTGAATAATCCTTTATTAACTGAATGTGGAAAAATATCAAAGTGAAAATATGAAATGGTGGTATAAAGGACATCAAAAAACACCAATATTGTTAAATATCAAAATCTATTTATAAATGATGTACCATTAATTAAATAATAAGGGGCATTATTAATGAAAAAAAATCAAAAATACCTGATAATACTTTTAATTTTTATACTTTTTACAATACCAACATTTCCTTCAATTCATTCTGATCCAATAGACATTGATCCACTTGTCGATATTTCGATTACTATTGATATTTTAAAAATTAGATCTCTTGAACATAATGATCCTCAACTAGATTTTAAAGAGATAATTGATGAAGATAGTAACCCTGATTTCTATATTGTTGTAGATATCACAACAATAAATGGGTCAATTGCAGTTAATCGGCAGTATATCTCAGATATTTTTTGGAATACCAAATATATTTATGATACACCATATTCTTTAACAATTAATGTGCCAGATGAATCGGAGATAGTTGATATTGTGATTCAACTTTGGGATGCAGCAGATGGTGGAATGAAAAATGATAGATTATGTGATATCAGCCCAGATGCTGGAAATGATGATGATGCATATGATGTTGAAATCACTTATAATTTAAGAACGGGTCGTTGGAGTGGTGATGATGCACTAAAAGATGCATCAGGGTATGGCCGACTTAATGGTTGCGACGATGGAACAATATACACATTGGATCGAGATTGTGAGCTGTGGTTTACAATAACTCAAAATGATTATGATAATGATTTAATTCCATATTATATGGAAAACGAAGTATATGGTACAAATCCAATGGTTGATGATTCGGATTTAGATATTGATAATGATGAAATTCCAACATGGTGGGAATGGAAATATGATTATGATCCAACGGTTTGGGATGACCATTCAGTAGATATTGATAATGATGGGCTTACAACATTACATGAATATAAAACATCCCAATGGTTCTCAGATCCATATACCAGAGATTTATTTTTAGAGCTTGATCAAATGGAAGAAGGTCCCAATAACATGATAAGTGAATTTCCGAATGGGGCAAAAGAATTGTTATATACTGCTTATGATCGTCAAAATGTGGTTTATCATCTAGATGATGGCACTTGGATTGGTGAAACAGGTTCTGAATATATTCCATTTGATCCGGTAACTGATTTTAGTGAACTACGACAGATCTACACGGATTATTTTTTACATGGTGATGAAAATAATCCAAGAAGAGAAATCTTCCATTATGGTGTCTTGATCTATAGGAGTAATATGGTTCAAGGTATGGCGTTTGGTCCAAATCGTTTTCAGATTTCTGCAGGTCTGCTTGAAAAAATACAAATTGAGGAGAAAGGATTTGATCGTGATGTCAGCTATGCAAGCTGCTATATGCATGAGACAGGTCATACTCTTGGATTTAACCCAATTCCAGGTCATGGTAAATGGGGCTGGTTGTTGCGTTTAACATTACCTTTGTATAAAAGTTGTATGAGTTATGGATGGATGTATCGTATGGTAGATTACTCAGATGGATCTAGACCTCATCTAGGGCCTTTTATTGGAGATTATGATGACTGGGAACGAATGGATTTAACATATTTTCTTAAAAATTGGTAAATAAG
>Ga0164310_10002659_pt1 | contig 10315 bp, 9 predicted proteins | sample GuaBasSedimGuay1_FD_121795 | JGI IMG/M metagenome (GOLD analysis project Ga0164310, IMG submission 121795) | Subseafloor sediment microbial communities from Guaymas Basin, Gulf of California, Mexico - Guay1, Core 4569-9, 0-3 cm | ecosystem: Environmental > Aquatic > Marine > Hydrothermal vents >... | reverse complement strand
ACATCACCGGGGGCCAGGGTTCTCGACTTATACTCTTATACGGGCGGTTTCAGTCTACACGCGTTGAAGGCAGGGGCAAGCCATGCAACACTGGTAGACGAGTCCGAAATAGCCCTTAAACTAGCGTCTGAGAGCGCAATTCTTAACCATGTTGAAGAGCGGATATTAACCTGCAATATGAGAGTAAAAAAGTTTCTTGAAGGGGCTATTAAGCGTGGAGAGGAGTATGACATTGTTATTCTTGACCCGCCGGCCTTAGCACCCTCCAGGGACAGGGTTAGGGACGCTGTGAAAACATACTTTGCGGCTAACAGGGCAGCCCTCAAGGTTGTAGCCCGAGGAGGAATTGTCTTCACCTTTAGCTGTAGCAGGTTCATACCTGTAAGAACCTTCAGGAACATCGTTCTTGACGCTGCGAGGAAAGCTGGTAGAAAGATATGGTTCCTCGGAGGGGTCTATGGACAGTCGCCGGATCATCCTGAGGATCCGCTTCATCCGTGGACCTCCTACCTTAAGGGTCTTCTGCTCCTTATCCAGTAGACATTGTATTCCGTTAAGTGGGTGCTTGGGTTTTAAATCTGTTTGATGTTTTTAGTTTCCACCCACGTTAAGTGTGCTTAGCTTTATCACTGTAATGCATCTATCTATTGGTGTGACCAGAAGTCTTAAAGAAAGTATCGCAGGTGGGGCAGCTATTATATTTACTGGTAACATTATAAACATGCTATCATCGATTCTTACTGTAAAGCTTTTGGTTAGGGGGCTTGGAAGCTCAGGATATGGACTCTATTCAAGGATTATATCCCCCATACTTTTTGTTCAGCCCTTGATTTTACTGTTTGGCGAGAGATACTATGCTTTTAAATACATTCCATCTTATATTGCGAGGGGAAGGCTTAAGGAGGCTTCAAACTTAACTATGTTCCTTCTTCTTCTAAGAATATTCTATGGTTCGCTATTAACCTTAACGGTTTACCTGAGCAGAGAGATGCTTGCAGAATATATAGGGTACCCGGATCTCGCCGGCTTAGTAGGTATAGCATCCCTGATAATCTTTCTCAACGGGATGTATGAGTTGGGATATTCTCTATCCTTGTCGGGTGGTTGGGAAAAATATACAGTAGTAGGATCTATAGCAACGAATATTTTCAAGGTTTCCATGCTCTTCCTATTTCTTTTCTTATCGAACCTGGAAATATATCAAGCGTTGATCTCGTTGATAGTGGGTTATATTGCCGGAGACTCTATAATGTTCATCTTAACGATGTTTAAACTTAAGCCTAAACTTGTTAAGCCGATGCTATACATGGACTATTTTAGAGAGATGGTTTCTTATGGCCTTCCGGTGGTATTTCAAGTTCTTTCGGTGGGTCTGTGTCTTGAATTCCCGCCAATGCTTTTTGCTCATGCAGGTTCGAACCTCGAGAACGCTGTATTGAGGGTTTCAAACAGGTATTTCAAAATGGTCAGACTGGTAGGTTCTTCCCTTACACTCTCAATGATTCCTAAGATAAGCTCCAGAGAATCTGAGGAGGATAGGATAAATGTTGTCTCCAGTAGTATTCCCTACTTCGCCTATGTAGGCTCTCTTCTCTCAGCTCTTGTCATGGGATTTCCAAGAATTCTCCTAAGCATTATGTCCGTTGCCTACATAGACTACTGGGCTGTCCTAGCAGTAATAGGGCTATCAAACGTCTTCTTATCGTTCATCCCGCTTAGGGTACTTCTCGTAGTTAACTCTGGGAAGAAAATGGCGATTATAGGATTAATACAGCTTCTGTATACGCTGCTATTCTCCTACATTACACACTGGAATCTTCTATTGCTATCATTTGTGTATCCTTCCTTCTACGGCTTGTACCTTCTACTTGTGGCGGAACCGTTTAAGGAACATGTTAAGGTAAAATATATCTTTAAATATACAGCTATAGGTATACTGTCATCCATAATATCCATGCTTGTAGGCCAAATAATGGACAATATTGTAATGAAAGTTCAGCTATATCTTCCATTCTATAGCCTGATAGCTGTTGTTCTCCCCCTTCTTATGGCTGTAGTCTTCATAATACATGCAAACATTTACGTATGCCTCGGCGGCCTGACACCGGAGAAAATAGTGGGTATGTACTCAGCTGTAGACATACCTTCAAAACTTAAGGCTAAGATTATAAAACTGCTAAAGTTGGTGATACTAGGAAAGACAACATCGAATAGTGGTAAGCCCCAGCTGGAAGGGGACAGGCGGGTACGGCCTTGAAGTCCGAAAACTTAAGGATACATGGTTTCTCGGATTTAGACCGCAAGCCAATTATTCTTCTATCATATTATTTGGATGTCCTTGTAAACCCCTAGTTAGATATTTGATTCTTACCGCCAATATTTTCCTAAGTAGATTCCATCTCTTTAAGTAGTCAAACCTTCCAGTATCCGTCTTAACGAGAGAGTGCCCGTCCACATCTGGAGGCAGTGGCAGGCTAAGTAGACTTAATATGGTTGGAGCCACGTCGACGGCTTTAATCCTGCCAGCCCATCCACCGTCATGTGGATACATCATAAATATCCCCTCTGGATGGTGATTATAAGTTGTTTTATCTTCGACTACCTTGTTAGAAATGTATATGCTGCCGATACTGTAGCCTTTATCGTAGTGTGGGAGGATTAGGATATCCGGTGCACTGCTAACGTAAGGTCCACTGTAAACTTCCTCTCTGCTCCAGACTTCGCTGAAAAGCCCGGTATCTTTAAGAATTCTTATTATCTCCGGTACAAGTTTCGGATCCTTAACCACTACTCCAAACGAAGAGTGGGAAGCCATGTAGGCTTTGGATTTTTCCATGTCAACGTACATGTACGGTTCTGCCTTGAGTTCGTAGCCTGTAACCGCTCTGTATAACATTTTAATAGCCTTCTTAATGGGCTTTATGGAAACCACTCTGTATAGCCAGCCTGGAATTCTTATCCTCTTAACCTTCGCCTTAAGCCTTAAATCTGACAGCTGATGAACTTTCCTCCTAGTTTTCACAACAAATCCCATGTTGTATAGTAGTGTGTTGACATGAATGATACGTTTAAAACTGGAGAAGCCGTGATCTGAGACAACGATTAGGCTATCGGCAAGTCTTGACACAGTATTTATAAGGTCATCTATCCTTCTCAGGATCTCATCAACAGCCTCGTTCCCCTCCAAAACCATATGGTAACATCTGTGCAGGAGCATGTCAGGCTCGCTAATAACAACCCAGAAAAGTTTCCAGTCAGTCTCCTCAGCGATTCTTATTAGAGACTTAACCCTAAGGCTACACTCCTTACGAAGTCCTTCGAGGAGTTCATCAGTATAAATAGTCTCCAGTGATATTTTGTGTGGTGCGTAGCTTATGGCGTAGTTTGACATCCAGCCCGGAAAATAGTCGGGCTTTGGTGATAGCCAGTCAGATATTACAGCGGTGTTTTTCAGAGGGATTATAGGATAAGTTAAAGGCTGATTAACGCATACACTCTTAATTCCTTTGAGAGCAACCATCTCATGGACTCTGGGATACCTTACATCGTTAGACGTGTGAACCTTCGCTTCAAGAGATGGGGTAAAATGCAAAAAGTCGTATATGCCATGTTTACCCGGGTTTACGCCTGTTGCAATGCTAGTCCATGCGGTAGGAGTGTACGGAGGTATTGTTGACTCTAATATGCACTTAAGGGATTTATCGTATATGGATTTAAGCGTCGGCATGGCATTCCTCTTAAAAATCTTTTTAATAATGGGCCATGAAACCCCGTCTAAGCCTATGACTGCAACCCTTTTCATGATAGGTCTCCCTTGTGCAATTATTTTAGACTTTAAGACTACGCCCCTTTTAAAATAAAAATTAAACTTGAGAGTAAACATTCCACGTATGCTTATTATCCCTTAAGCCTTCGATCTTCAATTTGCGGGGTTAATCCGTTTTTCGAAACAGTAACAGCTCAACGCTCTATTTAAAGCTTTCTTTGTGTCCGCCTGTGAAGGCTGTAAAGTTTAAGTTTGGAAACTGAGCAATTATTTAAAGCATGCGATAATCCAGATTTAGGTAAGCATGAAACTTTAGGGGAGGTTTAGATGCGTATAGCCGTTATTGGACTTGACGGTGTCGCTTGGCACATACTTAAACCTTTATTCGATAGAAATGTCATGCCTGTTTTAAAGAAAATCTCAAAGGATTCTATAAGGGGAATACTACAGTCAGTAATCCCTCCAACAACTCCTCCCGCATGGACTAGTATAGCTACAGGTGTGAATCCTGGAAAGCACGGGGTCTTTAGCTTTATAAAGATTTCCAAATGTGGAGAAGCAAGGGTGATGACCTCAAACGATGTGAAATATCCTAGAATCCATGAAATGGTTGCACTTAAAGGTCTTAGTGCAGTCTGTATAAACCAGCCATTGACGTATCCAGTACTTAGAATGAAGAACCTGTACATGATAACAGACTGGATCGGATCTGAGGTGCAGTTCCACCCGCAAAAAATGGAGGGTTACAAAACGGTTTTTAAACCGTATGAATTCTACAAGTATGCCAGCAAAAACGAATTCCTTAGAAATCTGTATAAAAACACGGTGGAGAGGGTCAAGGCTATTTCGAACATGCTTGAAAGTCTTGATTGGGATCTGTTCTGGGTTGTTCTAAGTGAGTCAGATGTTATGCTTCATAGATGCTACGAAGAAGTCGTTAGAGGCGGAAGTGAAGTTGACTCCATTTTTGCATGTCTGGACAAGGTTGTAGAGGTTGCTATGGAAGTTTCCGACTACCTTGTGGTTGTTTCCGACCACGGGTTTTCAAAATATAGATATCTAATATACGTTAACACAATTTTGGACTCTATAGGGCTGGTATCAAAATCGAAGGAAAGAAAAGCCTTCCCTGAGGTTAAGCCTAGACTTCCTGTCAGAAGAGTGAAGGTTCCAACTAAGATGTATAAACTTTTAAAATGGAAGCCCTTGAAAAAACTGATCAAAAAAGTTTACAAGTCACTTACTGGCGTAGAAATTAAGGGACAGTACTACTATCCCGATCCAGAAAAGTCTAAGGCGTTTATGCCCTTCAGGGCTTCCTTCGGGATTTACGTCAAAGAGTATTACTTAATTCCGAAAATAATTGAGGTTCTAAGATCATCAGGCTACTTTTCGGGAGTGTGGAGGAGGGATGAGATTTATAAGGGGCCATACACTAACGATGCCCCCGAAATAGTGTTCATGCCTGATGTTGAAAGAGGCTTCTTCATAGGTTTCGACCCTATAATACCCGAGGACAAATTGGAAACTGTTAACTATAACCACCATCCAGACGGTGTGATACTTTTACACGGTAAAGATCTACGAAAAGGCTGGCTTAATATAAAAGCATCAGCTGAAGATGTAGCACCGACTATTCTCGGCCTCATGGGTCTTCCATTACCTACAGATGTGGATGGTAAACCATTAGTAAAGCCGAGGCGTGATGAGAAGTTTAACTACCTGGGAAGATGGAGGATAGCGAAAAAATCCCATAAAGTACACGCTCACAAGTATTAAAAATACGTCAGTCGCATTTAAATCCTGTGAAAAATTCGAACTGACTATCTCCCAAGACTAACAACCCCTGTCTGCATGTTTGAGACAGTTGTTTTAAATATCCAAGTTCAATTGCCGTTTCGCAGTTTAGTAGCTTTATTCATGCCCGGCATATGTCTTCCAAATCAGATTTTATAAGCTTATATGCAACTCGTAGAATAACTTATGGATTAGTTTAAAAGTATTCTGGATGGAACATTGCCGGGAAACTGTTAGGGGAAATATTATGAGGCTGGATTAAAGTTCTTGTGTTCTTTGTTGCAGATTTGGCTTTAATAAAATAATAATTTTGCGAGGATTATAAGAAATGCGATGAACATAGGCTTTATACATGATTGCGCATATGTAGGCTTCGAACTCAGATCTGAGCTTAAGAGAAGAGGATATAACGTTTTCTATTACGACTTCACAAAGGGTTTTCTATCCACATTCAGACTTGGGATTGGACTTAGGAAGGTGAATTTGGATCTTATCCATGCACACTACTGTAAGAGTCCAGCTTACGCTGCTCTTCTCTCCGGGAAGAACTACGTGGTACACTGTCACGGAAGCGATATAAGGTGGGGGATGTCAATGCTTCAGAGAATAGCCATTAAGAGAGCTTCAGTGGTAATTGTTTCAACTCCGGATCTGATAGGTAAGATTAGGGGGGCGGTGTGGCTTCCGAATCCAATTAGTCCAAGGTTCCGTCCTTTAAGGAAGCATGGATTTAGGAAGGTCTTATACTTTCCACACTGGTATGAAGATCTGACATTGGAATTGGAGAAAGCATGTAAGGATCTAAATCTCAAACTATACATCGTAAGGAAGGGTGAAATACCATATGAGAAAATGCATCTATTCCTTAATAGATTCGACATTTTTGTGGACAGATTTAAAATACATAGCTATAGCAAGACTGCTCTAGAGGCGATGGCCTGTGGCCTACTAGTGGTGGGTTATAAGCATAGAAGTGTTACTGACGGTTTAAAACAAGTGTTAGAAAGGAGGGATGAAACACTGAAGTTTCAAGAAAAAATAGTTAGAATACATAATGTTGTGAGAGTTGTGGATCAACTAGTCAAGATATACGAGAGGGTAGTGTAAACACGTTATATAACTGTTCTCGCTAGCCGTAGTATATTCCACCTGCCACTATAATCCCATTTTTCAAGAGAACGAATCTTCCAAGCTCGGGAAGCACTATAACCTTCTCCAAGACTACCGGGTGCTCGAACTCGATGTATACTGTTCCAATTTCTGCCTGTTTAAGCACACCTGTCGAAGGCAGTCTCTCTAGAGTTTCAACATCAACTTTATCCTCTATCCTCCTAACCTTACATTTTACTTCCTGCGTAGTGCATCTGAATAGATAGCTTTCATTTTCTCTTACTTCCCCTATAAGGCAGAGGATGGTAGATCTCACATTTTTTGCAACAGTAGGTCTCCCCCCTCTTGCTATGATATCCCCTCTCTTTGGGCTAAAACCCGATAAGATGAGTCCGATAGCTTTAGGCCTACAAGCCTTTTCAAGCCTTCCCTCGAAGGTGAGTATTTCTTTCACTACAGCATTCTCACCCCCAGGGTAGACCGTAACCTCCGACCTCCTTGAGATGCAACCCGAAAGGATGTTTCCGACGTAAACCCTGTCACCATTTATCGTGTAGTGGTCTTGTACTGGAAGTCTAAAATCATATTCCATCCTTATCACATCTAAACTGTCTAGAGCCTCGAGTATTGTGGGCCCCTTATACCAGTTCATCCTCTGCGAAGGTTTTACTATGTTGTCTCCATTATAGGCTGATACTGGTATCATATGTTGGAGTGTTATACCTATTGCTCTAAGGTACTTTTCGCATTGCCTTGCAACTCTGGTGTACTTCTCCTTGTCATAATTTATGAGGTCCATTTTGTTAACAGCAAGGATTACACGATCTATTCCGAGTAGCTTGAGAATGTAGGCGTGCCTCATGGTTTGCTCTTCAGCTCCACGGGTTACGTCCACGATGAGTATTGATGCTTCGGCCTGGCTTGCACCAGTAACCATGTTTTTAAGGAACTCCTTATGCCCTGGAGCGTCTATAATGGTATAATCTCTCTTGCTGCTTTTGAAGAATGTCTGTGTTGTTTCAATGGTCATCTCTTTCTTCCTCTCTTCCTCAAGAGCGTCAGCGACATAGGAGAACTCCATTTTATGACCAAGCATGGCGCAGGTGTTTTCTATCTCCTTCAACTTCTCCTCCGGGACTGACCCGGTGTCGTAGAGCAGCCTTCCTATAAGGGTGGACTTTCCATGGTCGACATGGCCAACTATAACAATATTCAAGCCTGACACCCTACATGTAGCCTAACGCTCTAAGCTTCTGCATCATGTAAGCTCTTTCCTTGTCCTGCGCTCTGCCAGCCCTTTCAGGAATCTTTGTAGTCTCTATTTCCTTTATTATCTTATCAATCGTGTCGGCGTCTGACTGAACGGGTACACAACAGGTCTCACATCCTATGCTTCTATACCTGTAGCCCGGCTTCTTCGTCCCTGAGAAGTACAGCGGGACAACAGGTATCCCCTCCCTCTTAATGTAGCGCCAGATGTCTATCTCACGCCAGTGGAGCATCGGGTGAATCCTCATGTGAGTCTCAGCATCCTCTACCTGATTAAACTGCTCCCACAGCTCTGGAGGCTGGTTTATGTAGTCCCATTTGAAATCCTTGTCTCTCCATGAGAAATACCTCTCCTTGGCTCTAATGCCGTGTTCGTCCCTTCTTATTGCTAGAAGCAGGGCTTTGAAGCCGTACCTTTCGATTGCCTGCCTGAGTGCCTGTGTTTTAAGGGCTGTGCAACATTCAAATTTACCCATTGAGGGATTCATACCCTGCCTTAAAGCTTCCTCGTTCCTGGCTATAATCAGCTTTAATCTCCACTCTTTGGCGAGCTTGTCACGAAACTCGTAGATCTCCCTAAACTTGTAGGACGTATCTATATGTACAACTGGAATAGGTACTTCTCCGAAGAAAGCTTTCCTAACCAGGTATAGGAGGGTCGTAGAGTCCTTACCCCAAGAGACAAGGACTGCAAGCCTGTCACGGTAGCTATGGTATGCCTCCCTTATTATGTAGATGCTTTTAGCCTCTAGCTCGTCAAGATAGCTGTACATAGGATCACCGGTTTAACACTCCAATTGGAGTGTTAAAATTTAAAATTTACTATAAGCCAAGTCTACTCCTCGAAGTATCCAAGCCTCTTAAGCCTCTCTCTTACCTCCTCTATCACACGCTCGTCAAATTTCCCCTCACCGTGGACCTCTCCACCTGTCGCTATCATTCTCATCGTGAAAACAATAAATTCAGTAACGCTCGAAAAACCCGTGTCCCTAATAATCTCCCTAAGTTTGAGGTATAGCTCCCGGGGGATCTTAATCGTCACCTTATCACTCGGCAAAAGGCCACCACTCTCCAGACTGCTATGAATCTAATAAAGGTTAAACACTCTTAAAGAATAGTTTAATATTTTTAACCGGCAATTCAACAGTATGCCCTCAGAGGATAAAGTAACCGTTAAGTTAAGCAAGGAGCTCTACGAAAAGGCAAAAAGATATGTTGAGAGCGAAGGGGGCTTCGACTCCGTGGACGAGTTCATAGAGTTCGTGGTTGAGCAAGTACTCGAGGAAGAAACAGGCGAGGCAGCATACACGCCCGAGGAGGAAGAGAAAATAAAGGAAAGGCTTAGAAGCCTAGGATACCTCTAAGGCCAGTCTTGGCATTAAATCAATAGACATTTTAATTTAACACGAAGTTAGAAGGCGTGGGAGAGTTGTTCGTAATCCTGGGCTTGGACGGGTTGGAATACGAATACGTTCTCGAGTTCAACTGTAGGAATCTCATGCAGGAATACTACGGGAAAACAGACATATCCATGTTTAAAGAGCCGAGAACAGTCGTAATATGGTCCTCGTTCCTCGCAGGCAGAAACCTTGAGGAAGAAATACTGAAGCATGAAGACCTATGGAGCTTCAGGCTTAAACCAGAACAAACACTCTTTTCCGGGTTTAAAAGGTGGAAGGCGATTGATGTCCCGGGATTCACGCACAAGTATGAAGAGCACAGCCATGAAAGGAGGCTGCTGAAGGGCTTCTTCGATAGTAAAGTAACCATACAGGAGTATGACCAGGTAGCCCTCGAACACCACAAGGAGAATAAGAAAGAGTTCCTAGAAGCGTTGCAGCAGGATCTGGACATACTTATGGGCTATTTCCCACTAGCAGACACAATCGGACATCTAAGCTTCGGAGTAAAGACCAAGATGAAAATAATATACCGTGAGCTTGATAGCATTGCGGCAATAGTAAGATCTGCAGGCCACAGGCTCCTGGTAATCTCAGACCATGGGATGAAGCCTGTGGGGAGATTCGGAGACCACTCAAACTACGGGTTTTGGTCGACGAATTTCAAAGTAGATGTGGAAAGACCGAAAATAACACAATTCAGAATGATAGTAGAAGCAAATAGTAAGTAGGGAACTACTTATTGTATAGTGTAAAGTAGCCTCAAGTTTCATCATTATAAGGGAGGAGTCTCGTGGCATACAGGTTATGGGTACTAATCATTTCTTGTTTAAAGCTAAGTACTCCTCCATTATTTTTACTCCACTACTGGTTCCAATCCTGTCCGCGCCAGCTTCCACCATTTCCATGGCTTGTTTCAGCGTTCTTATGCCTCCAGCAGCCTTAACCTTCGCCCTACCCCCTACAGCTTCTT
>Ga0164310_10002657_pt1 | contig 10316 bp, 10 predicted proteins | sample GuaBasSedimGuay1_FD_121795 | JGI IMG/M metagenome (GOLD analysis project Ga0164310, IMG submission 121795) | Subseafloor sediment microbial communities from Guaymas Basin, Gulf of California, Mexico - Guay1, Core 4569-9, 0-3 cm | ecosystem: Environmental > Aquatic > Marine > Hydrothermal vents... | reverse complement strand
CTGTTTCCCAAGCTTACGAGTAAATAGCCGTGCCAGTTTGGCGGCTTCTTCAACAGACCATGCCTTAAGCTTCTTACTCGAAAAAGGATGAATGGCTATCGGCTTTTTGCTATCAAGAAGCATGCGTTTTAGGACATGCCCCACATAATCTTCCTCGCCCTTTGTTATGAATAATTCCATATGCCTTCCATCCGGCTCAACCCCAAGGGCCTTCAGATTGTTCAGCCTTACGTCTATCTCGTGAACACCGTCAACCTTCGTTTCAACCGGATGCGTGAAGAGAAATGATAGCTTGCTTGTTGACCACCCCGTCCTGATTTTTGCTCCCGAAAGGTAGCTCAGTGGGGCAATATCGGGATCATTGCCGTGGAGTACGATTGACACATCAAATTGTTCTAAACTCATCTTCCTGAGCAGATGTGGCAAGTTTAAAAGATAGGCAATGTCTACTTTGCCCCTGTGGTCAATGAAACCATCTATATGCGGATTGGCTGAAAGCACCTCTTTCGCAGCAGGGCTGACCATAGCTATAATTCGACTGTCAGGATACGATCTGCGAATAGCTCGTATTGCGGGTGTCGACATCAAGGTATCACCAATTGCCGTAGTATTGATAATAAGAATCTTGTGGATATCGTTCAGATCGAAGACATTCTCGCGTCTGTGAATTCGTTGGACCAACTTGAACAGATACTTGATCAGGAAAAGATCTATCTTATGTTTCGACATCAGCTTGATCTATCTACTTATTTTCGACTTTCACTTTTTCAGGGTTTAGATACAAGCCTACCCCCATACCTGAAAGGAGCCAGAGCATAAGAGCCTGAGAGTCACCATAGAAATCACCAAATGCAATATTCACAGCAAAGCCGACCGTCATCAGGAGAAATCCAGCAAACAGAGCCCCGTTTTCATCATCCTTATTAACCCAGAAAATCCTTATCAATTTGTAGAAGAGAAAGATGAATACCAGAAGGCCCTGCAAGCCAAGTTGAAACCAGATGCTAAGATATGCCGAAAGAGGGTCATACGATCTAACAGTATACAGAAGTTTCCTTTTGCTGGCATAAAAACGGCCCCAGCCGTGGGGATAAAGCGGGTTTTTTTTAATGATGCTCAGGTGATATTTATAAGAAGCAATCCTGTCGGTTGTGCTTCCACCTTTGTAGAGTTCTTCCGGTGACTTATGAAAAAAATCATGAAACACGCGAATGCCAATATCGTCTCCATGCCAGATGCTATGGCAAGGCAACATAATAAGGAGACAAACAAAGCCAAGAATTACCAGAGCAACTTTTTTCAGCGAATCTCTAAAAAACAATATTAGCTGAAAGAATAGAGCCACAACGGCAGCTCGAGTGCTTGCAACATACAGTGCCGCAATGTTTGCAAAAATGATGAAACCGAGAAGCACTCTCTTTCTGATATCGTTCGTGTAGCAAAAACTTGCTATCAGGAATCCAAGAAAGATATTGATAAACAGACCCGCCACTTGACCTCCCGGGAAATCAATCAGTCCCCCCTTGCCGACAACATGAACACCTAAAAGAGTTGAGCCCGTTACGGAATAAAGAGCATAAATAAGGCTCGTCCATACTACACATGTGATAACGGTTCTTATCTGCCGGGTCGTGTTTATGTTGTTGACAGAAAAATAGAATACGGCAAAGACTTTTAGAAATTCGCCCCTGATCTGGTCAGCAGTTTTCCAGGGGGATATGGAAGTAAATATGGATGCCACTATAAGTGCCCCGAATATGAGTATGGGAATATCAAGAGGAGTTCTTTTGAAGAGTAGTTTCTTCTCTAACACCATTCTACCAAACCAAAGGCAAAGACAGCTTATACAAAGGAAATCTTTAATAGTGGTAAGGAATCTTGTCGGCAGAATCAGGATATAGAGGCAAACGAGCCAGGTGACAACATTGTTATAGTTCTCAAGAAAATACTTCCTGGCTCTTGAAAGTCTCCCCTCATTGGCTACCTCAATTCCGCCCCCGACAAAGGGCGGCGTATCAAACGCCATGCCCGCACATTTCAAGAATGTTAACATAAACGTGACTAACCCCCTGCCCGAATACAAAAGACACCATCATAGATCGATTTCACTGCTTCCACGTGCTCTTGCCACGAGAGCTGAAATCTTCTCGTATCTGCGGCCTTGCAAGAAATCTGGCCCAGGCATTGAGCCAATTTACTCCTACATGATGACATATCTCCGAGATCATCTATGACATACCCATCTATGCCCTCCCTGATCCATTCCGAAGCGCCGTTCACTCGAGTCGTTACCACAGGCACCCCTGAAGCCATTGCCTCCAGGCAGGCATTGCTGAACGGTTCGTATATTGTTGGGAGAAAAAAAACATCCGCAGCAGCGTAGAGCTTTTCAGGCTCCTTTGTCGGGCCTATAAAAATGACTCTATCCTTGATCCCAAATTGGTTTGCCAGTTTTCGGTATTTTTGGGGGTTGTCTTTGCCTGCCACCACGAGCTTGATGCGAGAATCGCTTAACCCTGCAAGCATTTCCAGTGCGAAGGAAAGTCCTTTTCGTTCAAAGCCCGAGCCCAGGAAGCGAATAACACGATCGGCATCAAAAAGCCCTACCTCCATCCTTACGGCCGATCGATACTTTTCTCGATTGGCAGGATTAAAACGACTGGTGTTCACTCCATTATAAATGACTTGAATGCGTTCTTCTGGAAAATGGTAATGCTTTATGATCTCTTCTTTGCCACGCCTGGAATTGGCAATAACGATTTTGGTGTTTTCGGGGGCAAAAAGCCTCTTTTCGATCCACAAAAATGCCCAGTGTAGCGGATTCATTCGCACAAGAATAGTTTTCCAGAGCGGCTCATACTTGGCACGTTGTATCAGCCACTCCTTATGACAACCGTCTCCCGCCCTGTATATATCCTGATAGAGCGTGCGCTCGAAGCTGTGTATAACATCAAAGCGCTCTTTTTTCACCAGCCGTCTTGCATTAAGGGCAAAAGAAAGGACCTTTAGCACGGATAGGCCCTTGATCATTGGAACATCGTGAAAAAACAGTTTTCCGTTTTGCGCTTTCCGTTCTGCGTTTACGATTTGCCATTCATTGGCAAAGATGTGTACCTCATGGCCTAAATCAAGCAGATGCCCTATCAGGGCATCAATATATCTTTCCGCGCCCCCAAAGGGAGTATATTTCTTCCGAATCAGGGCAATCTTCACTTTTTAGAGCTTTTCCATCCATTCAGCGATATGTGCGCCAAATTCCATGAAATCCTCAAGCTGCTGCGGGGATTCAAACAGTCTATTTGCTTCTTTAAGCTTTAATTTCAGCAGCTTATCCCCTTCAATTTCTGATCAACAGCAAGATAAACCTCTTCGGGCGTGATCGCTTCAAGGCATTGGCTGATCTTGCTTCCGTTGCAACCATCTCTGCCGCATGGCTGACACGGCCAGCCTTTCTTGATTACTATATGGCCATTACCCCGTGGGCCCCACATGTGATCCCCGGAAGGCCCAAAGAGCACAATAATCGGCGTGCCAACCGCAGCCGCAATATGCATGGGAGCACTGTCAACACCGATAAACAAGATGCTTTTCGATATGCAAAACGCCAGTTGCTTGAGAGAAAGCATGCCTGACAGGTCTATCGGGCGGCTTTTTACAAAAGAAAATATCTCCTCGACCCGCTTTTTCTCTTTTTTATCGGGGGCACTGGTGACAACAACCGGAATCCCGTATTTTTCTGCAATATAGTCGCAAACTGAAGCATACCCCCTCGAATTCCATGCCTTAAAGAGCCAGCGAGACGTCGGGTGCATAACCACGTACGGCTCACTTTCACACAGCCCGTTTTCAGACATGAGCTCCTTGCAGGCCTTTGAATCCTCTTTAGACCAAAAGATCGACAACCTCTTTTCTGAATGCTCTATACCGAGGGCGCGCACCACAGACAGGTTATAGTCCACCATGTGCTGGGTAGTGGTGCTTATCCTGACAAGTCTTGTAAAGGCATGATGCCGACCCAAAAAGGTTCTTTTTTTCGGCTCAAACCCGATCCTTTCGGGGGCCCCCGTAAAAAAGCCCAGGAAGGCTCCTCTATCTCCAGCACTTAATTCTAAAACGAGATCGAATCTTTTTCTTCGAAGGTTAACTGCAAAGGCCGCCTGTCTGAAAAACCTGGCAAATAGCGGGGCATCCTCTGCCCTGTCAAGAATGATGACTTCATCTACGGCCGGATTGAGCGTCACCATGTCCTCTGTCCCTCTATCTACCAGCACTGACAGATGGCTTCGGGGGTAAGCTTCTTTCAAGGCGGTGAACACCGGAGTTGCTACAAGAACATCACCGATATGTTTAAGGATAATGACCAGGATATTTCGGTACTCGCTCAATGTTTGATGCCTGTGCAAAAAGTGGCGATGTCAAACAAAAGATCAAACGGCTTCAGGCGAAGTAATTAATTCGCCTATCTTTCTGGCGGACTCGATTCCCGCCTCCTCGGGAATAACGAAAAGAGGTAAATTCAACTCTTACAGATTCATTAATGCTTCACTATTTCTCCTTGTCAGCCTGACATAATTCTTTCAACTTCGCGTACTTAACAAATGTGTAACAGGAATATAGCATGGCCAGCTGCAGTCCCAAGCCACCATCTAAGAAGCCACGCTTTAAGATATACATCTGCCCAAAGGTAAACCAGGCTCGAAACAGTGCCTCAAACCAGCCGACCCGCCTCCCCTCTTTGTAATACGCCTCTGCAGATAACGTAGAATATCTGTCCATTCTCTGGCAAAAATCAGAAACAGAACGATAGGTATAGTGTTCCACGAAATGATGCAATCTCCCTACAGGTCCTGATGTCTCTACCCGCTCATGCACTGCCCGCTCTTTGAATGCTGCCTTATCTTTTCGAAAGAGCCTGATATGATATTCCGGATACCACCCGCCGTGACGCACCCATTTGCCTCCAAAAAAGACCTTATAGGGCAATTCATACGCAATTACCTGCGTGTCTCCAGCCCGAAGGACGCCAATTATTTCATCCGCAAGCTCCCGAGTGATCCTTTCATCGGCATCAAGGGCAAGGACCCATGTATTTGTAGCTTTTGAAAGTGCATAGTTTTTTTGACGTCCGTAACCTTCCCAAGCCTTCTGAAAAACCTTTTTCGTATATTTCTCCGCAATCTGAACCGTCCGGTCTGTGCTAAAGCTGTCTACAACAATAATCTCATCGGCCCACTTGACGCTCTCCAGGCACCTGCCAATATTGTCTTCCTCATTATGCGTTATAACAACAACAGATAGCTTTTCCATTTCGCACAATATGAAATAGGGGACATTGTCCCCTATTTTTTTCTGGTGCCTGGGGCGGGAATCGAACCCGCACGGAGACAAGCTCCAAGGGATTTTAAGTCCCTTGCGTCTACCTATTCCGCCACCCAGGCACAAGCACCGGTTGATGATATTTAACTATATCATTGCTGTCAAGCGCCTGTTTTGATTGATCGGGATATATTACCATAACTTAAACAACCCTGAAAGCATGCATCACCCCATGGCAAAGACAGGCGGTACTGTAAAGAATGGGTCCTTTGCCTTGAACAACCTTGTTAAGACTTTTCCATAAAGCCTCTGGTCGGAATCCCCCTACCCCGGGTGCAAGCTGGTGGCTCCGAACTACTACCGAAGTAAAATCCTTATAGCAAATATCCCCAAGTGTACGATAGAGTATTCCTTTGCGCGGTTTTCCGGTGAACGTGCAGATGTCAAGAGGCTCCGTACAGTTGTCCGGACATATGAAATCCGCATAGCTGATATAAAGCTGACCCTCCGGCCCCCGTATCGGATTAGGGACCATTTTTTCAACCTCTAATGGAACAGGCAAAATTTCTATCCCGCCAGAAGCAGACATCTTAAGGCGCACCCACTCAAACGCAAGATGGACAGGTATAGCAGGGATAATCCATTCAGGTGCTACTTCAGTGTCGACAAGATGTTCCCCAAGATAGGATGCCCCTTCCTGATAGACGGTTTTTACCGGAAGATTGGCCAGCCGCTTAAGTGCCGCTGCATCCTGATCCACAACGATGAAAATCGCATCCGGTCTCTTTCTGCAAAGCCTCTCGGCAGCCTTTGTGCCAAACTTGCCGGCACCAATAATCCAGAATGTTGATTTGTCGTTCGCCATACTTGTTTTAGAAAATAAGGACTCGCGGTCTGACTTGCCGCATACGGCGAAAATGCCGCGAGATATATTTTATATATTTGCTTACACCGATATTGTCAAATCTCTGGGAGTCTGCTAACCATATACATTATGAGTAGCCCGGTTCATCATCTTATCCTTGCTTCAACATCTCCAAGACGCCGCGACCTTCTTATGCAGGCAGGATTAACTTTTCGCGTAATTCCAGCGACCGTGGATGAAAACTCAGTTCGCCCGGGATCGCCTGAAAAGCACGTGCGCCAACTCGCCAGAGCTAAGGCGGAGGAAGTCTCTGAGCACTATCCCGAAAGCTGGGTCATTGGAGCAGACACCATTGTGACAATCGACGGTGAGGTATTGGGAAAACCGAAAACCAAGGCCGAGGCGGGCCGGATGCTTGAAACCCTGAGCGGCAAAACACACCGGGTGCTGACAGGCTATTGCATTTGTTGCAGAAAGAAAAAACGCACTTTTTGCGATGTTGTGGAAACAGAGGTGCTGTTCAAAGAGCTCACCAAAAAGGAGATCAATTGGTACATCGGCACAGGAGAGCCCTTTGACAAGGCGGGAGGATATGCGGTGCAGGGTTTAGGTATCTTTATGGTCAAGCGGATCCAGGGATCTTATACAAATGTCGTCGGCCTGCCAGTCTGCGAGGTGATAGACTATCTGTACAAGGAAGGCGTAATAGAGAGATAAGACCCGAAACCTTCAAGCGAGATGGAAATGATGACAGATACTATTGAAAGTAGACTGAAGATGGTTCGAGATCGAATCGCTAATGCTGCTATAGCGTGCAATCGTGATCCTGAAAGCATCAGGCTGGTGGCTGCAACTAAAACAGTCCCTGCGGACAGGATTCGCGTCGCTATCAGGGCAGGGATAAGAGACGTGGGGGAAAATTACGTGCAGGAGGCACGGGAAAAGATCGAAAGTCTGAAAGACGAAGAAGTTTCATGGCATTTCATAGGCCGCCTTCAGACCAACAAGGCAAAGTATGCAGTCAGGATGTTTGACCTGATTCATTCTGTAGACAGCCTTAAGCTGGCCAACGAATTGAATAAGCGAGCCGCGAAGATCGAAAAGGTCCAAAAAATCTTAATCCAGGTCAACATTTCAGGCGAAAAGACCAAAAGCGGGATTGAAACAGAACGGGCCATTGATCTGGTGCGCCAGATTGCAGCACTTGGAAATATCGCTATCCGCGGGCTTATGACGTTACCTCCCTATTTCAATGCACCGGAGAAGGTGCGTCCCTATTTCAAGTCCCTTAAAATCCTCCAGGAACGCATTCGCGACGCGGATATTCCCAATGTGGGGATGGATGAACTCTCTATGGGTATGAGCGGAGACTTTGAAACGGCCATTGAGGAAGGCGCAACCATCGTGAGAATTGGCACAGCTATCTTCGGAGAAAGAAAAATACATTAATCATGGTAACACCTTAGCTCTTTTTAAAAATAGACACAATGAACATGGGGGCGCTCGGGTTAGGGAGCGGCTCGATGTTTGAGAGCGTTAGTGAGCGTTAAGAAAAAAACAGTTCAGTAATAAAGATCTCCCTATGATTTAACGAAGGTTCTCAAACCATGAACCTCACATTTTGATGTCCAGGCGCTGGTCTTTCTTTACACTCAGTTACATGCCTGCCGGCAGGAAGTCGCTCGAGTTCGAGGTAGTTTCTAAGCGGAGTGCCCGCGCGCGATGGTATCTGCAAAAATCTAAATCGATACGAATTATGAAGGTTTTGCTTCACATATGCTGTGCGCCATGCGCCATATATCCACTGAAGGTCCTTCGATCTGAGGGTTTCGATGTGATGGGCTTTTTTTACAATCGAAATATTCATCCCTACCAGGAATGTCTCCGTCGTGAAAGCGCATTGAGAGAATACGCCCGGCAGGTCAACCTCAATGTAATTTATCAGGAGGGATATGAGATGGAAATATTTCTGCAAAACGTGGTCTTTCGTGAGGAAAACCGCTGCAGTTATTGCTATCATGACCGCTTGAAGTCGACAGCAATCATTGCTCGGCACGGCAAGTTCGATTACTTCAGCACCACGCTTTTGCAGAGTAAATTTCAAAAACACGAGCTCATAAGGTCGATTGGTGAAAGCCTTGGCAAGTCATACGGAGTGCCGTTCCTGTACAGAGATTTTCGGGAAGGCTGGAAAGAAGGAATTGCAGAATCGAAAAGGCTCAACATGTACCGCCAGCAATACTGTGGATGTATCTACAGCGAAAAAGAACGGTTTTTCAAGTAATTCCATTCAAATCTGTCTTCTTACCTTCGCCCAAAGTAATCCCAAATACTCATGCAATGCCGCTTCAGCCTTTCTTAACGCCTGAGCCCTCGGGATGAATGAAGAAGGACTCAAGGCTTGCTTTTCTCTGACAAAATGTCTGGTAGGAGCCGGGACAGGATTCATTCCAAGTCTCTTAAACAAAGCCATGGACCGGGGCATGTGGCAGGCTGAAGTAACCAGCACGAATTGAGTGCCTCCAACCATCGAACTTATGATCTTAGCTTCATCTTTAGTATCTTTTGACCCAGACTCTAAAATAATGTCGTTTTGGTCGACACCAAGATCTTTTGCCACTTCAGCCAAAATCTGTGATTCAGGAATCGGGTCAAATACGCGCCCCCCGGAAAGGATAAGTTTGCTGCCCGGACTGTTTCGATATATCCTGATTCCTTCCACTAAGCGGACCAATGAGGAACTGTTGATCTGACTCGTTACCGGAAGCTTTGGATCAGATACATGTCCGCCTCCAAGGATTACAACAAACTCACTCTGGGATTTGCGCCCGGCAGAGATATTCTCTTTCGAAGTCTGCATCCTATATGAAGGATACCTGTTTTCAAGAGGCTTAAGCAAGGCGTTTGAGATGGGATCATAACTCAATAACGCCAATGCAAGTACCCCGATAGAGACACAGATTTTCCCGGTTTTTTCTTTTCTCGTAAACCAGAGAAAATACAACCCTGTACACGATAGGAATAGGATCAACGGAATAGGAGCAAAGAGTGAAGCGACTATTTTTTTGAAGATAAATATCATTTTCTGTATCCTTGCCTGATGTGTAAAGATTATCTGCCGAGCACCTTCCAGCAGTGCATCCAGCAGTGCACATTGTGGCCGTCACCCGTATGATAGAAGTCGATATCTTGCCTGCAGCACCAATTTTTTACAAGTGGACATCGACCCTGAAACTTGCAGCCCGGCGACAGGCTCAAAGGGCAATGTAGTCTATTCCAGCATATCCAGCGGGCTTTTGACTGCCAACCCGGGCTTCTTTAAGACGTGAGTATAAATCATTGTGGGTGAAACATCCGAATGTCCCAAAAGCTCCTGTACCGTGCGGATGTCATAGCCTGCTTCCAGCAGATGCGTTGCAAAAGAATGCCGCAGTGTATGGCAGGTCGCTCGCTTCGTCAGCTCCGCCTTTTTTGCGGCAGCTTTTACCGCCTTTTGAAGGGAACTTTCGTGAATGTGATGGCGCCGCACTTTTCGGCTTTGCGGATCCAGGGACAGCTTGGAAGCAGGAAACACATACTGCCAGATCCATTCCCGAGCCGCATTGGGGTATTTTCGCTCTAATGCAGGCCATATATAAACCCCTGCAGAACCTGCTTCAATATCCCGCTTGTAAAGTCCTTTCACATATTTCGGTTGATCTTTTAAGAGGGGGACAAATTTTTCCGGCAGAATGGTCACACGGTCTTTCTGCCCTTTTCCATCACGTAGCAAGATCTGCTGCCGCTTAAAGTCAATGTCTTTTACCCTCAGCCTGACACATTCTATCAACCTCAATCCACTGCCATACAAAAGCACGGCCATTAAATGGGAAGTACCGCCCATGCACCCCAAGAGCCGCTGGACCTCACTTCGCGTCAAGACTTCCGGTAGCCTCTTTGAGTGTTTGAAAATCTTCAAAACGACCGGAATCAGCTCTCAACGGGCCGTTGCCCAAATCCCTTTTAGCTTGGTCTAAAACGTTTTTTGACAAAACTAAGGCTCGCTACAGGCGATGTCAAAACTCGCCCTCCGGGCTCAAGCAGTTGACATCGCTGATCTTCCGCTTCGCCAAGATTTGTTAGCAAAAAACGTTTT
>Ga0164310_10002656_pt1 | contig 10317 bp, 9 predicted proteins | sample GuaBasSedimGuay1_FD_121795 | JGI IMG/M metagenome (GOLD analysis project Ga0164310, IMG submission 121795) | Subseafloor sediment microbial communities from Guaymas Basin, Gulf of California, Mexico - Guay1, Core 4569-9, 0-3 cm | ecosystem: Environmental > Aquatic > Marine > Hydrothermal vents >... | reverse complement strand
TCAGGATTGGATGGGCAACGCCAAATATACCCTCGCCAGCGGGATGAAGCGCGTGGACATCGCTTGCTACGACGCGGTCCAATCCGTGGTCGACGGCACGTTCAAGGGCGGAGTCCACAGCCTTGGCCTGAAGGAAGGCGGGGTGGGAATCAGCGGAATCAAGGAACTTCTCGATTTCATGGACTTCGGAATCAAGGCCGGCGCGATCAAGGCGTCCGACACGTATCAGATCATCGCCAACTGGGCGTCGAACCGGGCCGCTATCCCTTACTGGATTTGGGAAGCGATCGACGAGCTCAAGGCCGGGATCCTCGATGGTTCGATCCAGGTCCCGACCGCTGACACGCGCGATCAGATGCTCGCGGTCCGTGCCCAGTACCCATTGGAGCGGTAGTTGGTCGACACAAGGCTGACCTAAAAACCGGGCGGGAGGGGGAGAGCTCCCTCTCCCGCCCTTTGACGATCATAGGGAGCTTGGATGAACGAGAAATCGACAAGCCCTGAAAAATCTCCCGAATACTTCCTCCGCGCTGAAGGGATCACAAAAGTCTACTCCGATGGGACGGTCGCGTTAAAGAAGGTCGATCTCGAGATCCACCCGCAGGAGATCCTCGGGCTGCTCGGCGAAAACGGAGCGGGAAAGACTACCTTGACCAAGATCCTCTCCGGTCTCCTCCCTCCAACCGAGGGGCGTGTCGTCTCCCCGCGGGGGCCGGTTCGCTTCTCCAGTCCACGCGAGGCACTTGAATTCGGAATCGGGATGGTTCATCAGCAGTTCGCCCTCGTCGGCCCGTTCACCGCAGCGGAGAACGTCGCCCTGAGCCACGAGCGCCCGTTCGCCCTGCTCAATCTAGAAGAGACGAAGAAAAAGCTGGAAAAGTTGATGGAGGAAAGCGGACTGCGCGTTCCCCTCGACATCCCGGTGGAGAAACTCGCCGTCGGTGAACAGCAACGAGTGGAGATCTTGAAGGTCCTCTCCCGCAACGTCGATCTGTTGATCCTCGACGAGCCAACGGCGGTCCTTACCCCGTTGGAGGTTGATGAGCTCTTCTCCTTCCTCCACCGCCTGCGGGAGGAAGGTAAATCGATCATCCTGATCACACACAAGTTGAAGGAAGTCAGTTCGATAACCGACCGGATCGTCGTCCTCCGCCACGGTGAGCTGGTCGGAGATCTCCCCACCTCCCAGGCGACTCCGGCCCAGCTCGCCCGGCTGATGGTCGGGGAGAAGATCGAGGAAGAGGAGAGCGCGGTGGAACTGAGCGTGGAATCCCTCCCCCGCCGCCGTGAGGAGAAGAAAGCAACGCCGAAGCGGGAAGGAGAAGGGATCCTACATGTGGAGGGGCTGACCGTACAGGGAGACACCAAGGAGATCGCGGTTAACGATCTCTCGTTCGACGTCTACTCCGGGGAGATATTCGGGATCGCTGGAGTGGAGGGGAACGGCCAGACCGAGCTCGTTGAAGCGATAACCGGACTCCGTCCCGTCATAAGCGGACGCGCGACGATCAGCGGAGTGGAGATCACCGGGAAGGACCCACGGGAGATCTACCGGCTTGGAGTGGCGCACATCCCGGAGGATCGCTGGCGGCTCGGGCTCGTCCTCCCGTTCACGTTGGCGGAGAACGCGATCCTCGGGGTGCTTCGATGGAAGGAGTTCAGCGGACCGCTGTCGTTCTTGCGCTGGGGGAAGATCAATCAACACGTCCGGAAACTGATCGAGCGGTTCGACATTCAGGCGACCGGCCCGAGCGCCCCGGCGAAGAGCCTCTCTGGAGGGAACCAGCAGAAGCTGATCGTGGGGCGGGAGCTCGCGAAGGATCCGAAGATCATCGTCGCTTCCCAACCGACGCGCGGGCTGGATATCGGGGCGGCGAAGTACATCCGCGATCTGCTCGTCGAGATGCGCAACAACGGGAGGGCGATCCTCCTCGTCTCCGCTGACCTCGACGAGGTCCTCGCCCTCGCCGATCGGATGGCGATCATGTACGAGGGGCGATTCATGACGGTGGCGGCGCCGGACGAGCTCGATCGGGAGACAATCGGAATGCTGATGGGCGGAATGGCGAAGGAGGGAGTGTGAACGAACCGAACCGCAAGCTTATTACCCGCACCCTCACCGGGCTGAACCCGGCACTTGAATCGGTCCTCGCCGGGATTCTCGGCCTCATCGTCGGGGCGATCCTGATGTACATCTGGGGGTATAACCCGTGGAAGGCGTACTGGGCCCTGTTCCGCGGTGCATACGGTGACTCGTACGGGATCGCCAGTTCGATCGCCCGCGGGGTACCCCTCGTCCTCACCGCTCTTACGTTCTCCATCGGCGTCCGGGCAGGGATGTTCAACATCGGGGCAGAGGGACAGGTGTACATGGGAGCGCTCGCCGCGGTCACGGTCGGATACTTCACCCTCCCCCCTGGCCTGCACCTCATCGTCGGGCTGATCTTTGCCATGCTCGCCGGAGCAGCGTGGAGCCTGATCCCTGCGATCTTGAAGATCACGCGCGGTGTCAGTGAAGTCATCTCCACGATCATGTTCAACTGGATCGGGCACTTCCTCGCATTCTACCTGGTAGCGAACGTCCTTGTCGATCCGCTGCGGGGACAGCGGACGATCGCCGTTCCTCCGAGTGCGCGATTCCCGATCCTCATCCGGGGGACCGACCTTTCCTACTCCGTCTTCGCCGCAGTAGCGTTCGCGCTGGTTATCTACTTCCTCCTGTGGCACACGGCTACCGGGTACGAGGTCCGCGCCGCCGGTCTGAACCCCACCGCCGCCAAGTACGGCGGGATAAAGAGCAAACGGACGATGCTCCTCTCCTTCATTCTCGGAGGGTTTGGTGCCGGGCTCGCCGGCGCAACGATCGTCATGGGGAACCCCCCCACCTACGCGGTGATCAGCGGTCTCCCCCAGATCGCCAACGCCGGGTTCGACGGGATGGCAGTGGCGATGGTGGGGAGGAATCACCCGATCGGGATACTGATTGCGGCAGTATTCTTCGGCGGCCTCACCGCCGGCGGCCGCACGATGCAGATCACCGCTGGAGTTCCGCTTGAGATGGTACGGGTTGTGGAAGGGGTAATCGTACTGACGATGTCAATCCCTGAATTGGTACGAATATTCCGGATCATACGCCGCGGGATTCAAAAGATCTTGCGGAGGGAGGCCACATGACTTATTTCTGGGGAATCCTGTTTATCTCGCTGCATGCGATGGTCCCGATCACCCTCACCGCTGTCGGGGAGGTAGTGGGAGAGACGGGCGGGTTGTTCAACATCGGTCTGGAAGGGATTTTGCTCCTGTCGGCGTTCACCGGTGCCCTCGGGGCGGAGAGCGCCGGTCCCACCGTCGGGTTACTGGTGGGGATGGGGACGGGAGCGCTTGTGGGACTCCTCTTCTCGGTGATCAACACCTACTGGAAGGGGACCCAGATGATCACCGGGATCGGAATAAACCTGTTCGCCATGGGATTCGTGGCGTTCGGACTGATCGTCCTTGGGGCGCCTGGGTTCCACGCCGTGCCGGCGGAATCCCGCCTCGCTGCGATCCACACTCCGGTGGGGACACTGAGCCCGATCATCTTCGTCGCCCTTGTCATCCCGTTCTTGGTGCACTGGTTCCTTAACCGAACCCGCGCCGGGCTGATCCTGAAAGCGGTGGGAGAGAATCCAGAGGCGGCGGACGTCGCTGGGATAAACGTCAACTTAACCCGGCTCCTCGCCACCACGTTCGGGGGAGTCCTGGCCGGACTCGCTGGAGCGTACATCAGCGTCTCCTGGATCGGATCGGTGACCAAGGGGATCTCTGCCGGCCGCGGGTTCATCGCGCTCGCTACCGTCGTGTTCAGCGGATTGAATCCGCTTTTGGCCCTGCTCGGTGGGTTCATCTTCGGGTTCTTCGAGAGCCTCGCCACTTGGATTCAGAACCTCGCTGGGTCGAAGGCGATCCCGTGGCAGTTCGTGGCGATGATCCCGTACGTGGTGACGCTCCTCGTCGTCGCCGGGGTGATCGGGCGGGTTCGGTTCCCCAAGGCGCTCGGCGAGCCGTATAAACGGGAGTAAAAGTTGACTTGGCCTGTGCCAATGTCTATGATAAAGCTACCAAACCAACAAGGGGGGTGCAGTATGCATAACCGTAATCTAAGGTGGTTGGTGGTGACGGTGGCCGCAGTGCTCCTGCTCGGTTCCATCGTCGCTGTGGGGTTCGGGCAGCAAATCGGGACCAAGGATCATCCGATCTACATGCTTCTTGTCCCGTCGACCGAGGGTGCGACTGTTCAGAAGATCGGTGAACAGATCGCTGAAGATCTGTACAAGAGGACCGGACTATACATTGTGGCGAGCCTCCAGGCGGACTACACGGCGATGATCGAAGCGTTCGCTGCCTCCGACGGGGACACTTTCGGATTCCCGACGACCGACCAGTACATCCGCATCTATCAGCGCACAAACGGGAATGTCTCTCCGCGGCTGGGTTCGGTCCGCTACGGCTATCCCTACTACTTCGCGAGCATTTACTACTGGCGCGATTCCGGAATCAAGTCGGTGGAGGATCTCGCTGGGAAGACGTGGATCTACAACGAGACCGGTTCTACTTCCGGATACGTCCTCCCGCACATGCTATTCGAGAGATTGGGGATCACCTTTGACGAGAACCACATCGTGGAGAGCGGTGGGCACACCAACTCCATGGTCGCGCTTCTGAACCATCAGGGTGACTTCTGCACCGGATACGGTTCCCCGCCGCGCCCGCCCGCTGATTGGAGCGGTGACCACTGGCGCTGGGGCGACGATCCCGAGCTCTGGATCTGGGATCGCTGGAACAACGACCTGTACCGTCCGGAGCTTCGCGGAACCTGCGTCGACCTGCGGCGTGCGGTACGCAAGACCTTTGATCTTGATACCGTCCTGCGCCAGATCGGCGTCCTCGATGTGATCGGGCCCGTGCCTAACGACTGTCTCGCTTTCGGTCCTGACTTCCCGAAGGACCTCCAGGACAAGATCGTCGCTGCGATTCAGGAACAGTTCAAGGATGAAGCGATGAAGGCCCTCTGGAGCGACGAGAACTTCTATGAGTGGACTGAGGTTGCGCCGATCGATGATTCCTACTACGACGGCTACCGCGAGCTTCTTGGCCTGCCAATCCCGGAAAGATAGGAATTTGCGATAAATACAAGCGCATAGTATGATTGAGGGAGGGGGGAGACCCCCTCCCGTTTTTTGTAGCTGGACGCTATCCTTTGAAGTGAAGGCGATATATGGCTGAACAACTAGTAGTTGAGCACTTAACGAAGGTCTACGAACGCGGAGACATCCTCGCGCTCGATGACGTCAGCTTCTCGGTAGAGAAGGGTGAATTCTTGGTAGTCATCGGCCTGTCCGGCTCGGGAAAATCGACGTTGTTGCGCTGCATCAACCGGCTCGTCGAGCCGACAGAAGGGAAGATCTACTTCGATGGGGTCGATGTCACCGCTGCGTCCGGGGCTGAGCTGCGGCGGCTGCGCCGGAAGATGGGGATGATCTACCAACAGTTCAACCTCGTCAAGCGCTCGTCGGTATTGACCAACGTTCTCGCCGGCAGGTTGGGGTACGTCAATCCGTGGAGGTCGCTGCTCCACCGCTTTCCACCGGAGGACATAGAGATGGCGCTCAAGAACCTGGAGCGGGTCGGGATCAGGGACCAGGCGTACAAGCGGGCCGATGAGCTATCGGGAGGGCAGCAGCAGCGGGTTGGGATCGCCCGCGCCTTGATGCAGGAGCCGGAATTGCTCATGGCGGATGAACCGGTTTCAGCCCTCGATCCCGCTACCTCCCACTCGGTGATGAAGTACCTCGAGCAGATGAACCGCGAGGACGGGGTGACGGTGATCGCCAGTCTCCACTTCCTGTCGCTTGCCCGTCGCTACGGGACGCGGATACTCGCTCTTAAGGACGGAAAGATCGTGTTCGAGGGGCTCCCCGATGAGATCGACGAGGCGAAATTCAAGGAGATCTATGGCGAAGAGGCCGAGCAAGTCGAAGTCCGTTAAGATACTATCCCGCTGGGAAGCGCTGCGGCCGCGCTTTTTAGCGTTCATGCTCGACTGGATCAGTTGGGGGTATGTCGCCTACGGGACCATGTACCTCCTCAATTACTACTGGTACACAAACATCCATTACTACGGGCGGTTGACGGTGCCGGAATGGGGCTGGCCGATCGTCATTCTGGGGACGCTCGAACTCACCGTGGCCAGCCACGCGTTCGGTCACTCCCTCGGGCAGAGCATGTTCGGACTGCGCCTGCTGACTGAGTCATATACGCTTCCGAGCCTGCGGCAGCGCTGGCAGCGGTTCCTGGGATGGCATCTCAGCCTGATCGCGTTTCCGGTGACAATCTGGAACTCGACCCAGCAGAACCGGATGCTGCACGACCGCCTCTCCGGGACGCAGATGTACGTCGTCAAGGAGATCAAGGACGTGATGCCGCTCATCCCACCGCGGGCGTGGTACAAGACGAACCGCGGCGTGATGACCGTCATCCTCATCGGGGTAACCGTCTGGGTGGGGTGGCTCACCACAAAGATCAACCTTGGGATCCTGATCGACCGGGCGGAGGAGTCCGGGTACCTGTGGAAGGCCCTACTTACACCGGATTTCACTCACTTCATTGTGCCGGATCCAGAGCTTCACACCTCGATCCTGAGTGGGATCATCGAATCGATCTTCATGGCTTTCCTCGCCACCTTGCTCGGTGGGATAATTGCGTTCCCGTTGAGTTTCTTGGGGGCGCGCAACATCATGGGGTTCAGCCCGCTTGGCTGGCTCGTCTACGGCTTCATGCGCGGGGTGTTCAACGTAATCCGCTCGATCGAGTCGCTCCTGTGGGGGATTATATTCGCCATTTGGGTCAGGTTCGGCCCGTTTGCCGGGGTTCTCGCCCTCACGATTCACACGATCGCGGCTTTAGGAAAGCTCTATTCCGAGCAGGTGGAAGGGGTCGACCCCGGACCGCTCGAGGCGATCGCCGCCACTGGCGCGCGGCGCTGGCAGGTGATCCTGTACGGGGTTGTCCCACAGATTATCCCGTCCTACCTTGCGTTCACCCTCTATCGGTGGGACATCAACGTCCGCATGGCGACGGTGATAGCACTTGTCGGCGGGGGCGGGATCGGAAGGATCCTCTTCTACTACAAGGGACAGGTGGGGAGGCTTCCTAACGCGTGGAACCAAGTGGGCGCGGTGGTATTCACCATCGCCGTAGTGGTGTGGGCCCTTGATTACATCAGTGGCCGGGTCAGGGAGAAGATCGTCTGATGAAGGATCGATACTATGCCGGTTTCATGACCGACAAGCCTCAGTTCCTCAAGAAATTTGCCCGGGGATTCTCCCTCATCCGCCGCCGACTCTTCGTCTCCCTCACCGACCTTATCGCCCTCCTCTATCTGTGGACGATGACTTCATACGCCGTAAATGCCCTATTTTACCACGTGAAAAGTTATTCGAGCCTTCCCTGGTGGGTGATGCTCATCGTGGTGGTCGAGGCAACTGCCCTGTGGGAAAACTTCGGGGTCTCGATCGGGATGCGCCTTCTCGGGCTACGTCTTTCCCCTGCCGCAGATGATAATTTGGCCCGACACTTTGTGCGTTACCTCCTCTGGCATTTTTCTCCCTTCTTCTTGTTACCACTTTTATGGAGAAGTGACTACATCCCCCTACACGAGCGGGTAAGCGGGCTCAAGACGGTACGGGTAAGCGAGGTCGAAGAAACACCGCGTCCGTGGTACACGCGCAGCTGGTCGGTCGGAATGGTGGTGATCTTGGTAGTCACCTTGGTTACGGCATCGTTGATCACAAAGGTTGACCTTCGTGCCCTGTTCACCGGTGCGTCGAAGACCGCGCCGGTGTGGAATAAGTTCTTACATCCCGATCTTTCAATCGTCGGCGACGGAGTCAGCCTCTTGATCGTCACCATCTATATGGCGTTCATGGCCACCCTGTTTGCGGTCATAGTAGCCATCCCGCTCAGCTTCTTCGCTGCGCGTAACCTCACTCACGGGATTATCGGTCGCACGATCTACATGATCGTGCGGATAAGCATCAGCATCACCCGCTCGATCGACGCGATCATATGGGCGATCATCTTCCTTGTGTGGGTGCGGGTGGGGGCGTTCCCCGGGGTGTTGGCCCTGTTCGTTCATTCGATCGCTGACCTGACCAAGCTCTATTCCGAGAGGTTGGAATCAATCGATCCCGGACCGGTGGAGGCGATCCGCGCCACCGGAGCGAACCGCCTTCAGGTCATCCTGTATGGGATTATTCCGCAGATCGTCAACCCTTACCTATCGTTCACCCTATATCGGTGGGACATCAACGTGCGTATGGCGACGATCATCGGGATCGTCGGCGGAGGCGGGATCGGGCAGCGTTTGATCCAATACATGAAGGTATGGGACTACCGCAGCGCCGGAACGCTCATGCTCCTCATCATGATCACCGTGTGGATAATCGACTACACGTCGTCCCGGCTTCGTGCCCGATTGAGCTAGCCCTATTTCTTGCCGGTCAGCTCCTCCAGGTACTCACGGATGTCGTCCAACCCGTAGGTCGTTTTCAGTGCGACGTTGTCCTCGAGCCACGCGTCCTTGATCGTGTCGTCACGCCGGATCTCGATGTCCTTGATCCCGAACGCCTCCACCATCTTCTTCGCCTCTTCCTCGATATACCGATCCTTCACCCGGAACAAAAACCTCGGGAAACTAGGCATCCTACCACCTCCGACAGGAAGTATACCGGCTCGGTTGCGGTCTTTCATCGAGACTGTAGAATGAGCAACATGAATACAGTTGAGCTGATACGGAAGAAGCGGGACGGAGAGGCCCTCACGCGGGAGGAGCTCGAATACCTGATCTCCGGGGCGGTGGACGGATCGATCCCCGACTACCAGATCACCGCGTTTCTAATGGCGGTCTATTTTCAAGGGATGGACGACCGCGAGACGGCTGATCTCACCGACGTCATGGCCCGTTCCGGGGCGATGAACGACCTATCCGACATGCCTGGCTACCCGGTGGACAAGCACTCGACCGGTGGGGTGGGAGACACGACTTCACTCGTCCTGATTCCGCTCCTCGCCGCCGCTGGGCTGGTCGTGGCCAAGCTCTCCGGCCGCGCCCTCGGCCACACCGGGGGAACGATCGACAAGCTCGAGTCGATCCCCGGGTTCCGCACTGATCTGTCGCGGGAGGAGTTCCTCAGATTGGTGCGCGAAAATGGCCTCGCTCTTGCCGATCACACCGCGGACATGGTTCCGGCCGATCGGATCCTGTACGAGCTGCGCGATGTCACTGCCACGGTGGAATCCCTCCCCCTCATCGTCTCCTCGATCATGTCGAAGAAGATCGCGGGCGGAGCAAAGGGGATCGTCCTCGACGTGAAGACCGGGGCCGGTGCGTTCATCCCTGAGATCGACGAATCGCGCAAGCTGGCGCGGGCGCTGGTAGCGATCGGAGCAAAGCTCGGGCGGAGGATCTCTGCCCTGATCACCGACATGTCGCAGCCGCTCGGGCACATGGTCGGCAACTCCCTCGAGGTGAAAGAGGCGATCGACACCCTGAAGGGACACGGCCCCCGCGATCTGGAGGAGCTGTGCTGTGCCCTTGGGGCGGAGTTGCTCGTGTTCTCTGGGCAAGAAAAGGATCGGGGACGGGCTAGGGAGTACCTACGCGGGCTTCTGCACGACGGAAGCGCGCTTGCCAAGTTCCGCACCCTGGTCGAGGCCCAGGGTGGTGACGTGCGGGTGATCGACGATCCGGACGTCCTCCCCAAAGCGCGGAAGCTGGTGCAGATCACCGCACCGCGCGCGGGTGTCGTGGGAGAACTGAACGCCCTTGCGATCGGAATGGCGGCCGGACTCCTCGGAGCGGGCCGGACTACCGTGGACGACGTGATCGATCCCGCAGTCGGGATCGAGGTCGTGCGCAAGATCGGAGACGGAGTGAACGCAGGGGATGTCCTCGCGGTCCTCCACGTGAACGATGCCGCCAACCTCACCCGCGTGCGGGAGATGGTGACGGATGCCTACCGGATCGTAGATGGTCCGGTGGAACCGCCCCCGCTCATCCACGAACGGATCGGGGGAGAATCACTCGGGCACTAAATCGCCCGATTCGAACGCCTGAGGGAGGAGCGCCTGGATCGTGGTCCGGGTAAACTCCCCGTTCGGGTTTCCCATCAGGATCTCGATGTCAGGTGCGTGCTCGTAGATCACCTGGCGGCACGCCCCGCATGGGGAGCAGCGCTTTGCATTGCAGACCACAGCGAGCTTCACGAAATCGTGTTT
>Ga0164310_10002655_pt1 | contig 10318 bp, 8 predicted proteins | sample GuaBasSedimGuay1_FD_121795 | JGI IMG/M metagenome (GOLD analysis project Ga0164310, IMG submission 121795) | Subseafloor sediment microbial communities from Guaymas Basin, Gulf of California, Mexico - Guay1, Core 4569-9, 0-3 cm | ecosystem: Environmental > Aquatic > Marine > Hydrothermal vents >... | reverse complement strand
TGATTACTAAAATCTAAAAAAATATAATCAAAAGTATTAAGTTTTTCTAATTCTTTTAATACAGGTCCACTTAAATAACAATTAACAAATTCAGCTAAACCATCTTCATCATATTTCACCTTTTCCCAATGTATTTCTAATCTAAACTTATCCTTAAAATCCATCATAATCTCCTTTTCTATTGAATATAAAGTGGCGTATGCGGAATAGACGCACTAGACGTACCTACTTTTCCGCCTGCTTCCAAATCTCCTCCACCAATTCTAGTAACTATACCCAATTCAATAGTACTAGCTTCTCCTATACTAGTAGGACCAGCTGATACACTTCCCTCTTGTCCAGTAACTAATCCTTCTGTAGCTAAATCAATACCTCTATCTATACCAGTTTGATCACCACTGCGTTGGCCTTCAGTTATACCTTGTAATACATAGGTAGGTGCAGGTATATTAATAAACTCATTGCCAGCAACATCCGAAGCCAGCCATGTCTGAAATGACCAAGACTCAGTACCATAACCCACAGGATCAGTTTTAGAATAAGAATAACTAGTAATATACATATTATCTTGATCCAAATGTATAGCATCTGCCGGTTGACAAGCCGATGCGTTTAATATAATATGCATTGAAGCTGGACTTAATTCGCATGCCTGTGAAGGCCTAATTCTATTCTGATCTAGTCTAGGTAAAACTCCAGCATAGGCGGTTAAATTGATACTAATAGTAGTTACTACTTGAGTACGCCATGGCAACCAATCTCCTAATTGCCATAATCTATTTGGTTGTCTGCTTACACTCCAACTTATAGATTGAAATCCACTATTAATTCCATCAACAATAACTTGAGTCATAGATCCTAAAATAACTGACATAACAATTGCCTCCTTTTATTTGGGCCGCGTTTGACAATTAAGATACATATTATAATCACATTTATATCTTTTATCACAATTAGTACAGTAATTACGTTTAAACACTTCTAATCTTGCTTTAATCTGATGTGGTTTTAAATATTTATATTGCTCAACGATATTAATAGTAGGTTTAAAAGCTTTTCGTTTACCACAATTACAGCCCATTAATAATTTCCCACTCCTTCCATTTGAATTGACCACTCAAACCATTTTTTACTGCCTATAATAGGACGTTGCGATACATTAGTAATGACACAATCAAATCTAATACGGCCCCATTCTCTATCTGTATAATCTTGCACCAATGTATCACTGTCTGTTACTACAGAAAAAGATATTGATGCTTTACCAGTTGCATCATAACTTATTGATAATGAACCACAATCTATAAACTCCACCATTATAAACCACCTCCAGGCATATCATCTTCATCAATAAATTCTGGTTTATATACTACTTGTCCACTAAACAATTGTTGTTTGGAACGCGATAAAAATGGCAATCGTTGAAAACTGGCTGATATAAATTCACCCTCAAAAGACGCCCCAGCAAAATCATCGCTTTCTGGTAATGTAGTAGTTGCTGGCCATAAACGAATTTTATTTTTGTCTACACCAAATGTTTGCACAATAAATTCACCTTTACCAGTAGGTGTTAATCCTGATGATCTCAATCTATATCTATAAGCATCATGGTGTGGTCCATCCATAATTTTGCCTCCATATTAATCATATGAAAATAAAAATGAATAACTAACTTGTGGTACATTAGGTGGAGTATATTCCCAACTAAAATTCTGTAAATACAATTTAGACCCGTCTGGTAGTATTCCAATAAAAAAATCAATGATTTTTTCATTATATGCATCATTTATAGCTATTTTAATAGGCTCGCCACTATAACTAAAGTCATATCCATCTATATGCACATCATAAAAATATGGAGTAGCAGGGCCACTAGCAGCTGAAGCACTAAATGATTTATACGATACTATTTCAGTCATTCTAATTTTATTAGTAACTGTACCCTCAATAAAAGCTCTAGCATTACCGCGAGGTATCATATATACTTTCATATTACCAGATGTATCACAATCATAACGTCTATCCCAATTATAACTTACGCCAGCTCTGCCAGGACATGGTAATGACTCACCATATAATGGTGCATATGCTGTTATACTAAGATCACCAAACGCAGGCCCATATAAAACAACATTATTATCAATTACATTTGTCTCAACATTAGTGCGTAATGTTGCTGATATAATCCCTCTATTTCGTAAATATGGAAAAGCACCGACTATATGACATTCACAAATAGACATTTACATTTCCTCCTCTTCTTCCTGAGGAATACGTGAATAATAAGTAGCATATGCAGGGCCTCCTTGAGGTATACTAGAGTGATCATGCACAATTATACCGTCTAAAATAATATAAAATATATGTTCACCCAATGTACGCGATATATATTGTATAATTTGCTTACCGCTTCGTAAATGCCTATAATAAACACACATATTACTGCCTTCAACAAACCCTTCAAATTTACCTAAAGAAGGATAAGCTATGAAAAATCCTCCTAGCGCTTGTTCCTCTGAATATTTATTACGGTCTATTTCTATAGGAGGGTAATATGTAGGCTGACAAATCTTTAATTTATCTCCTACAGAACATACATACGTTATTATATTATCACCACGTAACTCAATATTACTAGTAGACATTATTCCTCCGTAATTACTCTTTCAATAGTTGGCGCTCCAATATGAATTTCAGGTATATTTCTATCAATGGGCTTGGCTATCTCATCACTAATTGTATATGATGGTATAAAAGGTATCTTATCAACAGCTTTAGTTTTTTTATCTAGCAATCTAACAGGAAATTTCATAGATTGCGGTATATCTCTCTTCACTATGCCTGTAACAGCTGCCCATCGTTCCGGTGGTTTATCACCATCACGATATGTCTTAACACGTCTATTAATATGTTGTCCTTCCAATACACTTAATACATCACTTCCAGATAAATTCAAAATTATTTTAGATGCATCGGTTCGTATTGGATTAATAGTACATTTATAAATAATACCGGTGAATATTTTTTTCATATTAGTAATTGTACCAGCTTCAATAGTTATGCCTTTATCCAATAAATCTATAGATTCAGAAATTTTATCATGTTTAATTTTAACACTAGCAGAAAAGGTTGCCGCCATTTGTCCTCTAGTTCTAGTTACACTAAATGAAATTACGTCTGGTGTTTCTATAACTAAATCACCAATTGTAATTTTAGCACGTATTTCTTGACGTTTATAATCAGCCATTTACTTCTCCACAGGATTATTATATACCGTAACAGATACTCTATCGCCTTTTTGTAAAATTTCTTTTGTCTGGTTAATACATTCCATTAAACCAAGTTTATCTAAAAGAACATAGCATTTAGAATTATCTTCATGAACACTTAAAACCTTTCCTGGTAATTGTATTTGTTCAGTTTTATTTTTATACAATGCTGTTTCCCAACTCGACATTCCTTTCCATATCGGACCTGCCTGCACATTAATAAAATAACTATTACTATCTTGATATGAATACGTAATTGAATTAATTATTAAATCACCTTCTACTACATCACCTAATCTAGGATTAGATTCTGGAGAACATACATATGTAACATTTTGGGCTACTTTATCTTGTAAACCTTTTACAAATTTAGCAACCTTTAAACAATCTTCTGCGTTGTCTATAAATGGTAAATTCAATTTAATATCTCCCGCCTCCAATGACGATAAAACACGATTATATTCAGTTGATTGTAAATCCTCAACAGTAGTCACATCTTCATCAGGTATAGCTTCACTAGGATCTAATATTTTATCTTGTGTAGCTATTGGAGGTGGAGGATCTTTACTAATTAATGGATAAAATTTTATACTAACCGATTCCAAATTTTCACGCGTTACAATATTCCTATCATCCGTTATATGAATACATGGCTCATCCCAATCATAAACTACCAAAATTCTATTAACTCCATAGGCCATTTTTCCTTCACCCAATGGAAATAAAGAAACAGAGAAGCTTTCATCTGAGTTTGCATCAGTTACCCCATCTGCTAAAACACCGTATACACTAACTTGTTTACCTGACGTAGCATAATCAAGAACTGCTTTAAGATCTGCATATTTTGTAATATCGCCTTTTTCTCTAATCGAAGCTGGTGAAATTTTAACTTTAGCGTTTCTAGCTTCAATATTATCAACATCACCGCCAAATTTATCTAAATATTCATCTGTAACTTCACAAGAAAAAACAATTCTATACTTATTACCTCCAGCAGGGTCTTTAGTTACAATATAATCAGTACCAGCACTAAGTGCGAACGGCTCGCTTTTAGTAGTGTCTACATCTATAATAAAATCTTCTTCACCATCTATTCTATTATCTCCCTCTCTATAATGTGCAGGCCTGACAAGTTTTATTTTATATCCATAAATATAAACTGCTTTAACACCTAAAAACCTAGGATCATCGCTATATGGCAATAAAACACCTTTATCAGGATCTGGATAACTCCCCTCTCTACAAACATCCGGCATATATTTGTTATTAAGCATCAAATTTTTTCGTTGCAATTTACCAAAACTAGATAATTCTTCAATTCTAGGTGACGTCGTACTAAAACTGACATTAGTATGTCCAGCCTCATAAAATGGTATATCTATTTTGTAAATAAAAGAAACAATAGATTCAAATTTCTTTGGGTCATATACTCCCTGCTTAACTAAAATATTTTTCTGATCAAAATATGGGTTACCATAAACAATATATCCCTCTTTATAATAGTCACATAATTCAGGACCAAATTTATCCCCCCACGCTATATACTCTGGATAATCAGTAGGATACATTCTATCATAAAAAGGAATATCGGTATAATCAATATCATTAGCATACGTTAATAAATCAAACTCTCTACCAGTATATTTCTTAGGAGGAGGATCATATCCAGAAACAACTACTAAATCACAATTACGAGTTAAAGTAGACCCTTTAATAGCGTATAATATATCTAAATCGGCGCTATTGCTGCCTATTTCATAAAATCTAACTGAACCATTTTCATCTGCATAACATTCATATAATTTTTCATTCAACAACTCACCAGCCAATGAAAGCTGAATCATCTGATAAGCATCTCTATTCTTAATATCATATCCAGGTAACGAACTTCCAATATCAGATGAACTAGTTAAATTTAAACCAAATACATCCTGAATTATCCAGGCCGCTACAGATTTTCCTTCAACTGGTGGTTTAGATGGAAAATCTTGATCAAAAGCTTCCTCTTTACGAATCCACTTTTCAGCTACCCCATCCCATTCATAAAATCTAGTATAATCATCAAAAGTATCCATACTATACTAACCCCAATCTAGATATATTAGAATAAATAATATCTAGTTGACTATCTAATTTATAATTTAAATCGTTAAGTTTTAAACTCAAACCATCAATAAAAGCTTTAACAGGATTAATTTCATCTCGTTTTAATTCAGAAACAGCATTATGGATAGCAGTGTCTATATAAGACCGGGTGTCTGCTGAATCAACTGTCTTTTCTACCCTTGAATATAAATTTTTAATCTCAAGTGTTAAATTTTCAACCTCTCCTTCTAATTTAGATAAATTCTCTTTAACATGTAATTTAGAAACATCATCAAATTGTTTTTCAAGAGACTCAATACTTGATTTAAGTTCTGGTAATTCATCTAACAATTGTGCATTCTTATTCAGTTCTTTAACTTGTTTATCTAAATTAGCAACTTCATCTTTTAATTCGTCTAATTTTTCTAATTTTTTAGTATTAGTTTCTAATACTTTAATTTTATCAGAAGTAGAAACTGTCTGCTCTTCTAATCTATCTAGCTTGTCATTAGTACTTTCAATAAATTTATCTAGTTTACTTACTTTATCCGCCCCAATTGCTCCACTGCCAAAAATATTTTTAAGCTCATCAAGATTGCTTATTTCTAATTTAGGCAATTCTTCGGATTTTGGTACTTGAATTTTAATTTCCGCATCTTCTATTTTTTTAGCTATTGTTTCACCTATCTTTTCAGCAGCTGCTTCTATATTAGATAAAACATTTGCCCCTCCAACCGGCCCACCAAGTGCAAATTTTTGTAATTTACTAGTAATCTCACCGCCAAAATTATATTTTGCAGGTATAATAGCTTCCCCCTTATGAACAATCGCTAACTGAGTTTCAGGAACATATGAAGTGCCCTTATCATACTTAGGTAATTCTTCATTAGGAAATAACTCTTTCAAAATTTCTTCTTGTTTTTTACGTCTACTTTCAATACGTTTTCCAACTTCAAAAACAGAAAATGTTTCATTAGATTTAATTTTATCTAATTCAGAAACATTTTTATCATTGCTATTTAGTATTAAGTCTTTAACAGAAATTTTCTTATCTAAACCTAATTTCTTAGCCCACCAAGTAATTGGATTTACAAACCCACCGCTTTGTTTTTCATCTGGAAATAATTCTTCCATAATTTCTTTACGAGTTTTCTTTTTATTTTTCAATTTCTGTGCTACGGCACCAGCAGATAACGAAGCCTTTTCAATTTTTTTCTTATCTACTCCAAATAACTTATTCCACCACCACGTAATAGGATTTACAAACCACCCTTCATTGACCTGGCCGCCAGAAGCTTTTTGCTCTGGAAATAATTCTTCCATAATCTTCTTTTGCTCTTCTTTGCGGGACTTTAGTCTTCTAGCAATTTCAGGTGCTGAAAAAGTTTCCTTTTTTGTATCAGCTGTACCAACCAGGAAATTTAGAACATCTTTAACAGCTTTTCTGAATTCATCTATATTTGTCAACGGAGAAATAAAGCCGCCGCTTTGTTTTTCATCTGGAAATAATTCTTCCATAATTTCTTTACGAGTTTTCTTACGATTTTTAAGTTTTTCAGCAGCAACACCCCCTGAAAATGGAGCTTTAGCAGCTTTTTTAGGATTATAACCAAATAACTTATCCCACCACCATGTGATAGGGTTTACAAACCATCCTTCATCAACTTGACCACCAGTTGCAAATCCCTTGGAATTCGTTTGTGCCTTTTTAAACAACTTTTCAAAATTATATTTTTTAATGCGCCTAACCTGTTGCATAATATTCTCATATTTTTTTACCACTTTCGTTATTGGACTGCGCATAGCTTTAAGTAACTTTAAATCTACTTCACCTGGTGTAGCAAATTTAGTAGGAAAACGTTGACTAATACGTTTTGTAAAAGGACCCCAAAACAATTTTCTACCAAGCCACTTACCTGGTTTATACATTAAATTTTTTAATAAAAATAAACTAGGTTTAATACCAAATATTTTAAATAGAAACCTTGATAAATCAAATCCTAGGAGGCCTAAACCACCAACAAATCTAGTCCCAAACCAACCAGTTTTTAATAAAGCCTTTATTACTTTATTAAAACGGCTTGGAGTTTTTAAGACACTGCTTGTTAATAAACGCTCTAATACTAAAGACTTATAACCTGATGGTGCTTTTCTACTAAATAAATCAAATATAGAGGGTCTAATTTTAGGAGAAACTTTTTCACCGATACCAAACATTTCTTTCGTACGTGCAACAACTTTAGGTTTAATAAATCTTCTGCCGTATCTATAATACTTTTCAACATCTTTAGCTGCCGGCTTAAACCCTTCAGTTAATGCTCTTTTGACTTCCTTCGAAAAAAACATTTCTTTACCAAATTTAGCAGTTTTACGAATACTAGTACCTGTCGTTTTAGCAGCTAACTTAACGTTTTCTCTTGTTACAGGTGTAGTAAGCACTTTACCTATTCTTTTTTTAGCAATCCTTAAAGGTAATCGCGATTCTTTAGCTATATTACTAACAACTCCTGTACCACCTGTTAAAAATCCAACTATAGCTGTAGAAATTAATTCAGCAATGGTTTTTGTACCGCCCTTTTTTATATCCTCAACATACTCTTTACCCATAGATTTTAAAGCTGGTATAATCATCTTTCGATTTTTAATCAATCTACTAAGTTGCTTCTGTGCTGCATATGGATCTAATGTCCAACGCGCAAATTGCATACCTGAACCCAATGTACGTAAAAGATCAGCAGTAGTATAAGTGCCTATTTCACCAACAGCAGCTAGTCCTCTACCAAACCAATTTTCGTTAGGTGCAAAACGGTATTCCTGAAATTGTTTAGCTATATTAGTCCAATAATCAGAAGATTGCTCTAATATAGTAAATAACTTATCTGGCGCATTCATAACGCGTTGTGCATAATAAAACGGAGCAGCTAATTTAGAACGTCTACGTAACTTTTTTATTAATTCAGACTCAAAAAATTTATATACTTCATATTCTTTACTTAAATCTGGAAATTGACCCTTCAATAAATCTGGGGCTAGTCTTGGCTCCAGTTTAGGTTTAATTTTTAATTCATCGGTAATTTTAGGAAACTCCTTAGATATAAAATCATATTTACCTTCAACACTAGGGAATTTTTTATAAAAAGGTTTAAACAATAAACTAGTTTTTAATTTAGGAGATTTTGGTTCTAATAATTTCGTTAATTTATACTTTTCACTAGGTTCAACTGAAATAGTACGTTCTTCAGTTTTTGGCACTTCCTCAACTGGATATAAATTGGTAGCACTAAGCACACCGTGTCTTCTAGTTACACGAATATTACCAATGGTCGTAGGAGTTCTATATGCTAGAATAGCTTTATTAGCTTCTCTAATTACATCTTGGGGTATTACATCAAGTACAGAAGTACCTTTTTGTTCTTCAATATTATCCATTATATTTTGAATAGCTTCGTTTCTTTTTCGTAAAAATTCCTCAGTACCTAATAAATTAGTAAGATCCTTTACAGAATAAGCTTTAGTTAATGTTTCAAAATCAAATTTCTTAATTTCACTTTTAAGCTGTTCTAAATTAGGTATTACCTCTCCTCCACCAGCATACGTTAACTGTTTAGGAAATTCGCCTAATTCTACACGTTTTTTAATACTAGACCAAGCACTAACTCTAGTTAATTCTTTACCTCTCTTTAATGCCATAAACGATTGTACAGCTTCAATCGCTTCCCGCATACCTTGAGCATCACCGCTCATTGCCAAAGCTTCCTCAAATTGCTTATTTTTTATCAAAGTTTGATATTTATCTTTAATTATTTTTTTAGCCTTCACTAATTCTCTATAAGATCTAATATCCAATTTATTACCCTGCAATAAATCACTAGCTACATTATAAGCATTAGGGGTTACAATATATTCTTCCGATGCTTTCTTAAATATTTGCATAAAATCTTCTGCTGTAGTTATTTTAGATGTAGTAGGAGATTCTAAAGTATTAATTGCTGATTTAGCTAATTTACCTCTTTTTAATATCCGCGCTACCTTAGGAGTAGGTATAACAGCTAACAATGCCGCACTAGTTAAACCAGTACCACCTTTAGTAATATCACTAACCAAAGATTCTCTAAGATTAGAAACAATGTTTTTTCTATTGCTCCATACATCTCTAATTTTATCTACAAATGTTCCTTCCTTTACAGAAGTATAAACTCCCTTACCAAATTGATATAAGCCAGAAGGAATATCATATAAACCTTTTATGGTTTTTAACCCAATTTCAGAAGCAGCTAATGGAGCCATCTCAGCTGATATAACCAATGATTGTAATGGATGTTCCATCCATCTAGTTTTAGATGCTAATCCAAGTCTTTTATTTGATAAATAATCGATAGCATAATTTATTGCGTTGCCTATACTACCACCTTCAGCAAATCCAAGTTTAATAAGACCAGTATTCCCAGCCTTAACAGCGCTCGAATACCCCATTCTACTTAAAATATATAACCATAATGGTAATCCAACTTTAGAAAAAGTTAATCCTGCTAATCGTATACCAGTAGCACTAGATAATAATGTAATAGGATCGATCAAAGGTTTTTCTAATCCTAAAAGCTCTTTTTTAATATCTTTACTAGGAACACCTAAACGCTTTTGTTGTTCTATATATCTATAAACCGGTCCTCCATTCTGAAATATTGGTAATTCTCCACGCTTATTTATATAATCTAACACATCTTTACCTAACTTTTTAGCTGAGTCAGCTCTAATTATATATTCGCCAGGACTAGCCAAAATAGGAACTTTATCTTCACGGGGGCCTCCTGGACCAGTAATAATACCACCTATTGCTTTCTTCTTATTTTCTTCTTCTAATCCAAGTATTTTACCGGCTTTTTTTAAACTTTGTAACAATTTATCGTTATTTTTATACCTTTCCTTCAAATCACTTACCATTAACCCTACCATTTGATCTAATG
>Ga0164310_10002654_pt1 | contig 10318 bp, 9 predicted proteins | sample GuaBasSedimGuay1_FD_121795 | JGI IMG/M metagenome (GOLD analysis project Ga0164310, IMG submission 121795) | Subseafloor sediment microbial communities from Guaymas Basin, Gulf of California, Mexico - Guay1, Core 4569-9, 0-3 cm | ecosystem: Environmental > Aquatic > Marine > Hydrothermal vents >... | reverse complement strand
CACCACTGATACAAATAAACAGCCGTCTGAGACTGACATCCACACCATTCATTGCTCTGCAGAAAACTTGGTCCGTTTTTCCTTCTCACTTTTTCTCTTCAACTGGTATGCGTCAAGCTCTTGTGAGAAAAATTACGAAAAGGAAGAAAACAACTATTAGCTATTTCTTCCAATAAGTATAGAGTAAACCTGTTATGAGTACGAGAGAGAACACACAAACTATGACACCAAAGATTATCCCAAAAATTGTTCCAAAGGGTCCTTGTGTTGGGAAGTCAAAGGTATAATTATCTTCGTAGATAAGGAGCATGACTTGATCTTTTAGCGATGTTCCATTATAGGCAGTTGCTGCGATATAGAGATAGTCATCTTTACTGATAATATCTGAAGCAACATCACTGAAAGCTTTAACAAAGGTATGATTCCAAAGTAAACTGCCAGTGGTATTAAATTCCGCCGTGAAAACATCCGCCGTAGCGGCATTAACAAACCCTGTGATAACCGGATTGCCATGGCGATTCACAGTTATACCTGCGGAATATTGATAATCAGGCGAATAATCAAGTGTAGTATTCCAGTTAATTACGCCGGTTGTAGCATTGATGCTCACTAGGAAGGTGTATTGATTTGATGGCGCAGCAGAACTGATCAAATCACCAACGAGATAGGCGATTCCATTGTCAACTGCAACATCCACCCCTCGAGTGGTTAATTCCAAAGCGCCGGAGGTAACATTCCACGCCAAATTGCCAGTGGTACCATTAAGTTTTACAAGAACATAATTAGTTGGATTGCCCCATAGAGTTTTGTTGGTCAAAGCAGCAATGAAGATATCTCCATTGTCATCTACCGTAGCACCTCCAACTTCAAGTTCTTCTGAAGGGCTGGGTGAGCCATAATAGAAAGTAGTAAGATAATTACCACTCTTAGAGAATTTTTTAACAAACATTGAACCACTACTACTATTTGTTGTGCCGACAACAAAGAAAGTATTGCTATTTTGATCGAAAACCCCACTATTAGCAACTTCATCCAAATTGGGTGTTTGATGGATGGCTTCCCAGAGCAGTGAACCATTCGGTCTGAATTTTAAGGCAAAAACATTATGAATATAACGTGAAGGAACAACTTGACTATAAATGCTCCCAACAACGTAAATATAATTTGATTTGTCAATAAATACCCCTGCAACAGTAGCATTATCGGTATTGCCCCAAGTAGTATTCCAGAGCTCATTTAATTGTGAGTTAAACTTAACGATATAGACCTCTTTATTGGTGCTGAAAGACTGCGAAAAGAATGCTGTAACAATATTATTCTGAGAGTCTACAACGGTATGAACATCACCTTCAAGTCCCGGACCACCCCAGTAAACAGCTTTTGGGGTATTAAAATACCCATAATGAAGTTCATCGAATGTAATTGTTCCGGAAACAACTGTCAAAGCATAAACGTTGCTCCCAAGTAGTATTGCCGTTAGTGTTAAAATCATTACCAGACTTTTTTTAATCTTCACTGCTTTGCCTCCAAATGCAAGCTTTAGCTTACAATTTTAATAGGTTTTAATAATATTTTAGTTATTCCTAATTCCAGCCTTTTTAATAATTGCGATAATAATTGAAGAATGCGAAATTACACATTCTCAAAGAATAAGAGTCAATTCTGTGAGAAGAAAAAAACAAAGGAAAAAAGAAAGATTGGAAAATGCCCTGAAAAAGGGAGGGCATAGTATGGTCTAGGGTGAATGTACGCCGGGAACCTTCGGAAAAGCCGTTGCTTCCCAGATATTTTCTAAGCCACAAATATATCTAGTCAGCCGTTCAAGCCCCAGACCAAATCCTGCAGATGGAGGAACACCATGTTGGAGCATATCTAGATACCAGGAATATTCGTCCAGAGGTAAGCCTTGCTCTAACATCCGCTTTTTCACTTGAGGATAGAGATATTCGCGTTCAGAACCTGAAATGGCTTCCCCAAAACCAGCAGGATAGAGAAGGTCAAAGTCCCTCAAAACAGCCGGACGATTTGGGTCTTGTCTATCATAGAAGCCTCGGGAACCATAAGGAAACTCCGTCACCCAAAATGGTTCGTCAAAAGTGTTGGAAAGCATTTTCTCTGCTTCCCAGGGGAGTTCTTTTCGCTGCTGAAGCTGTTTAAAGCCTGCCTTGCTGAGGATGTTCAAAGCTTCTTGAAATGTTAGTTTCTTAAACGGTCGTGTAGGGATCGTCAGAGAACGCTCGAGTAATTTTAACTCCTTTTGGCAGTTGTTTTTAACATCAGAAAGAATAGCAACAAGAAGTCTTTCAGCAAGGGCCATCGCATCATGATAATTGATGAATGCCTGTTCAACATCAATCTGACAAAATTCAGCAAGATGCCGACCTGTCTGTCGGGTTTTTACCGGTTCCAGCCGGACATTAGGCGAGAAGGCGTAAACCTTTTCGAGAGAGCAAATTGCCATCTGCTTATAAAGAATCATGCTGGTAGTAATTTTGTATTTCTTACCATAAAAATTCACATCTGCTCCAATAGCTCCACGAATGCCGGGGTCCGTTGCAGGAGAGAGAATAGGGGGACGAAGCTCACAAAAACCTTCTTTATGAAAGAATTGTCGAGCACTTGTGAAGATTTGATCTTGAACACGAAGAACAGCTTTCATCCTCTCAGTTCGTATTGCAAGTGGCCGGTGAACAACTAAGTCTATTGTAGAAAAATCGGTTATCACTTTTGGTGAGAAAATGGCCGGTTTAGCACGGGCAAGAATTTTAACATCTAAAATTTCTTTTCCAAGAACTTTTATGGCAATTACCGATTCATACTCGAGTGTCGAAAGTAAATCGATAAAGGGTTTTGTAGTCACAACAAAATCTCTCAAACCAGAACAATCGCGTAGCGTAATTCTGAGAACAATGCCACCAAAAGTAGGGTCAGGGACAAGAGCACGGTCATGCAGCCAACCCATCAAACAAGCCGCTGAAGCAGCTTTTTCTGAAAACTCGCTTAGAAAACAAGTTTTCCGCCAAACGGTGCCTTTTAGAGTTGTTGAACTCTTTTCAGTTAAAATATTCACCTGTCATAGGAAACACCTTTTTCGAATAAAGAAATGAAAAAACTATTTAAATCTTATTGCCAAAAAATTGACAGTTTGACCGGTCTTTGTAACAAAAAAGGGTGGAAAAGCTGACACTTTGTAAATACCATTAGAAAAATGAGAAAAAATTGAGAGAAAAAGAGGGAGAAAAAAAGAAATTATTTCCCAATTTTCCATTTCCCTTCTTGATAGATGAGCTCACCATCAAGAAAGATTTTCGAGCCTTTAACTTTCATGTCTTTCAAAATATCCCAGTGAATTGGCGATTGGTTTTTAGAGCCAGATTCAGGGTAGCCCATGCCTAAGGCCAGGTGGACTGTACCACCCATTTTCTCATCGAAAAGCATATTCTTAGTAAAACGCTGGATGCCATAGTTCGTACCAACAGCAAGCTCACCAAGGATGTTAGCATTCTCTAAGTTGAGAACTTTTTCCAAAAGGTTCTTCCCTTTGGATGCATCAAAATCGACTACTTGGCCATCTTTAAATTTCAGCCAAATATTTTCAATTTCTTGACCCATATAAATTCCAGGAAAAGTGAAACGAATGGTACCATTTACAGCTGTTTCTATAGGCGCAGTAAAGACCTCACCATCCGGCAAGTTTTCATGCCCGGCACAGTTTATCCAAGTCCGACCTTCGATGCCAAGGGTTAAGTCAGTATCTTCGCCGAGAATGTGGAATTCTTTTCCTTTGTTGAGGATCTTAATGATCTTCTCTTGTTCAGCTTCGACTTTTTGCCAGTGTTTCACAGGGTCTTTTTTATCCAACGCCAACGCTTTATAAACAAATTCGCGATATTCATTAATCCCCATTGCTGCTTCTTGTGCAAGGGAAAGACAGGGATAGGGACAAAGAGTCCACTTCAATTCACCTGTAGCAGCACGCTGGAAAAAGATTTCACTTACCTTTTTTGTTGCAGCTCGTTGTTTGGTAATCTTTTGAGGGTCAATGTTAGTTAACGCCCGGGTATTGAATGAAGAATAAATAGTAATTGCTTTAGTCAGCCGTTTAACAAGGTCCATTTGCGAAGGATCAATATACGTTAGTTGCTTATCAGAAGCATATTTAAAGAAGATTTCCTGAAAGCCAGGTAAACCAACATCCAATCTTACAACATTGCCCCCAGCAATAATCGTTTCACGGTAAATCTCACGAATAAGCTCTTCAGCATTTGCACCGCCGCGAATGGTCACTAAATCTCCCGGTTCAATTTGAACGGCATATTTCACAACCAATTTTGCAAGTTTTTCGTTAAAATCGCCAAACATAAGTCATCACTTATCAAATAACAATTTAAATAGCTCTGAAAAGGTCAGAGCCTTACCTTCCATAAACTTTTCGTTTTGCAGCAAAAAGAGCTCAAAAAAGAACGGGAAAGAGTAATTACATAAAATTTTTTATCTCCAAAAAATCTAAATAAGATAAAAGAAAAACAATATTGTTAAAATAAGCCGAAGAATTATCTCAAAGAGCTGGTCGACTCGAGGCAAAAAGAGAGACCACGAACCTAACAATAGAAAAAGGTATATTTCTCCGTAGAAAAGATGAATCGGGAGTGAAAAATGAAAAATAAAAAAAGGGCAAATTCGCCTGAAAGAAAACAGCCACATCCCTTTGAATTTGAAAATCTAACTTTTAATGAATTGTATGAAATTTTCATAAAGAAGAGTAATGATGGCATACTTGTCACAGACCTTGTTGGGAAAATACTGGCAACAAATGAAAAATTTGCAGCGTTTCTCAATTATCCCCTGGAGAAATTATTTAATAAACCTGCAAAGAGCCTGCTCTATTTGCCAAAAGGCGAAGCGCAATTCGACTTTTCAATTCATGCTTTTAAATCGGAACAAGAACCATTAGCACTTGAACGGTATTTCGTAAGAAAAGATGGCTCCAAAACATTACTGAGAATACATCCTTATATTATAAAGGACCAGAACAAAAGAAAGCCAAAATTACTGTTTTATGTCATTCGAAACCTGAAAATTGAAAATGAATTGATGCAAATATTCGAGAAACATTTCACAGAAAGTCAAGAAGGTTTCACAATATTAAATGAGGAAGGGTGCTTTTATGTCGCTAACCCAGAATTCGTTAAAATGATGAACCTTTCTATAACCGAACTATCCAAGAAAAAAGTGTGGGAAATTTGCCCGGATTTGCTGAACAAAGAGAAATTCCAAGAAATGATTACAAGCACTGAGCCACAAAAAACAATCTTAGATCTTAGAGAAAGAAGGGAGAAAAAACATTCGGTGGAATTATCCATGCAAATAATAAAAATACATGGAAAGAAATTCGTGCAATGTATTTGCCGGGATATCTCTGAACAGCAAGAAAAAAACCACAAAATTACCCAACAGCAACAACTTTTAAAGAAACAAAAACACGAACTTGAGATTTTCGCAGCAAATATTGCTCACGACATTAAGGGGAAGTTACAAGCAATTGCCATTTATAATAATTTAATAAAAGAAAAGTTAGAGGATGACACTAAATATCCGGAGAAAATCGATGAGCTGATCGAAGAAATAGATCAATTCGTTAACAACTCGTTGCTCTTAGCAAAAGAGGGGGAAATCCTGGGAGAATTTAAGACGGTAAACTTGACGGAACTGCTCAAGGAACTAATTAAAAAAATCTCCATCATAAATCCTGAAGTGCAGTTCAAAATAAAAAAACTACCCGAAATCTATGCAGATAAACAAAAACTTTTGTTGGTCTTTGAAAATCTGTTGCTAAATGCTCTCACGCATTCTGCTGCAACAGAAATTACCATCTCCGGAAAAGGAATGAAAGAGAACATTATAATCGAAATTAGAGATAATGGCAAAGGAATTTCAGAAGGAACCCAGGCGCAAATACGAAATGGCTGGGAAACGGGGATAATCTTTTCCTTCGGTTTAATGATCGTTAAAAAAATCGTAGATGCACATAAAGGAACAATCACCTTTCAAAGTAAGGAGGGAGAGGGAACAATTTTTACTATAACTTTACCAAAAAACTTGACTGAGAAGGTAAAACATAGTTAAAGCGACAAATTCCGGGCTTTTTTTTATCGCACTGTTAATTAAAAAAACATCATGGGGCAAAGATTTCAAAAATATATTTTTTGAGAGGTTTTTTTAAAGTAATTAAACAAACAACTTCATTACTGGCAAATAACTTGTTCTAAATAGAGTGTAGTTTGAAGGACTTTGAATGAAAAAACCAATTGTAATACAAGCACATGAACAGTCTATCACGGATTTAATCTTTACCAATGATAATAAGCAGCTAGTTTCTGCAAGTATGGACAGTGCAATTCGAGTATGGGATACAGCGACATGGGCTTACAAATTCGAGCTTGACGGGCATGTAAAAAGTATAAGCAAAATCATTGAAAAAAAGGATGATAAATTGCTAATCTCAACCTCGAGAGATGGTAGCATCAAATTTTGGGATTTGGAAGCTCGAAAAGAAATTCTTAATCTTAAAGGACATAAAAACGCAATAACTGCAATGGCAATTTCACCAGAAGAAACCTTACTTGCAACCGGCTCAAAAACAGGCGAAATTAAGTTATGGTGTTTGGAAACAATGGAAGAGCTGGCTTCCGTCCAAACAAAAAGCGAGCCAATTTTAAGCCTGTCTTTTGCTGAGAATAGCTCCTATTTGCTCGTAGGAAAGGCATCATCACGAATGGTTTCCTGGTCCATTCCGGTGATGAAAAAGGAAAAGACAATAAAAACGCCTTTTCAAACGATAAATTCTTTGTGCCATCTTGCGAAAGGAAAGAAAGTATTAGCAACGGGACTGGGAAATAGTGTGGGGATTTGGAAAACAAAGGATTGGTCCCTCGAGTCAAACATTAAACTGCCCGCAAAAACTTCGTATCGATGTATTCTTGCACCAAACGAAAAACTAGTGGCAGTGGTGTATGATCATGCAGTGGAATTGCGAGCCGTGAAAACAGGGGCGCTCAACAAAAAACTACCCTTTAAAGTAAAGGGAGTAAATGCCGCAGCTTTTTCAGAGGATAGTCAATTTTTGGCGGTGGGAGCATCTGACAAGAAGATACACATTTGGAATTTAGAGGATTTGAGTTAACTAGAAAGACTTTTAATGAATTATTTGAACAACATAATTTGATTAAGATTGACAAGCGACAAAATTCTCGAGTTCATTAAGCAATTGGATCCAGAAAATGATAAAATTGTACGAATGCGGGCAGCAATAGGCTTAGGAAACTTCGGAGAAGAGGCAACAAAAGCAATTCCGGCTTTGATAAACACCTTGAAAAATGATGAGAGCTCGAAAGTGCGCGAACATGCAGCAAAGGCACTGGGAGAAATCGCGAAAAAAGTGCCGGAGACAAGCATTCCACAAAAATTAGTCGATAGCATGCTAGATGACCCGTCAGAAAGTGTTAGGTTAATCGCAGCGGAAGCGCTAGGAGAACTGGGTGAAAAAGCAATCCCGGCCCTGTCAATCGTCATGTGCTCGGAAGCAGACCTTGGGGTGCTTGAAAAGACCATTGAGACACTTGGGAAAATTGTGGAGACAATTGGTAGCGAGCATCAAGAATTGTCCCAGTCAATGATCACCGAAATAATAACCGTGGTGAAGAAACACACCGTAGAATCCTTACACCTGGCAGCAATAGATGCCATTTTAAAGATAGGGGAACCGGCAATAAAGCCGTTGCTAAAAATCTTCAGAGAAGAAGCAAGCAAAGATGTGAAAACGGTTATTGAAATCATCTTTGAAAAATTAGCTCAGAAACTCGGCTATCGAAACAAAGCAGCATTAATACGAACACATGACTATTAAAGACAGAGATTCAGGCGCCAGGGTTTAAGGAGTGAGCAGAACTTCTTACTCTAGATATTTTTCCAAGCCAAAGGCGCTTTCAATAAGAGTTTTGACTCGAGCCGTTAAACGAGAGGCAATAGCACCATCGATCAAGTCATGGTCAAAAGAGAAAGTAACGTTCACCATCTCACGGATGACAATCTTGTTCTCTCGAACTACCGGCTTAGATTCAACACCACCAACTAAAAGAAAAGTCGTCTGCAAACTGATGGGGATGCCCCAGCCACCACCAGCAGCAAACATGCCAACAGAAGAGACAGCTGCAGTGCCACCCATTTTCTTGCGGAAAAAAGGGTTGTGTTTATACTGGAAATTAATGAGCCATTTTCGAATACATTTGGGGAGAAGAAAATAAAAGGCAAGGAGCTTGTCTTGCTTCGTGGCAGCATTCCTCTTTGCTTCTTTTGCTCGTTGAATCTCTTCATTGATCTCTTGAAAGGATTTTTTGTCAGCAGCACGGATAATAAAAAGCAAAGGAACCTTCTTCCAGTTCTGTTCAACTTCAATGAGAAGGGCAACATCAACATCCTCAAAGATGATCACCTTGCGATTCCCTTTTCGCATGGCATTAAAAACTTCATTCTCTTTAAGAGCTTTGGCAAGGCAAAAAACAATATAGCCAGTGAAAGAAATTTCTTCTCCTTGTAATCTTCGTTGACGAATAATTTTTCGAATGGTAGTAACATCAATCTCTAACAAACCATGAACAACATGGTGTTTAAGTGCTTGATGAAATAATTCAGAAGTAATTCGCCGGGAGACAGGGTAACTTTTGACTTTATAGCTTTTTACATCCTTCATTCTTTTTAACCTAAGTTATCGTTATTAAAGGCAATAATCTTTTTACAGCAACCTATTAGAATTTTTTCGAAAGGATTAATTATCTATTTTATAGTTTTAAAAAGGCTATTCTTAGTAAAGCAAAAATTTGTTGGTCTTGAAATGGAGAAATACCTTGGACAAAGATAGAAGAAGAAATAAAAAAAGACGCTTACCAAGAAAACTTTTCTGACTTTTTGTCAAGCTTTTTAAAGATAAAATGGAAAGATAGAAAACGAAAAGAGATGAAGAAAAAAAACGGTTATCAAGTAGACGTTTTTCCGAGAAATAGGCAGATAATAGTCGAGAGCATAAGCGCAAGCAAATTTTTTAACCACGTAACAGGAATAACAGACGCAGACGTAACAAAAAGTTTGCAAATATTCGAAAATTATCGGAAAAAAACAGGAGAGCAACTATCATTTACGGCATGGTTCATGCGCTGTGTGGCAAAAGCAGCAAGCGAGTATCCAGAAATAAGAACATTTCGCTGGAAAAAATGGAAGAGTGTCATATTCAATGATGTGGATATAAAATGCATGATAGAACGAATGATAAATAACAGACGAATACCAATACATTACATCTTTAGAAAAGTAGACAAAAAGAGCTTTGAAAAATTGCATCGAGAATTGCGAGACGTACAAGCCAAATTGGAAGAAAAACGAGCCGAAGAGAAAAAGATAAAAGAAAAACAAAGATCCCTCCTAAAATTGCCTATCTTTTTCAGGAAAAAATTCATCTGGCCAACAATTATTAAAAACCCATTCAAACACAAAGAACACCTGGGAATAATCGGGGTAAGCGCACTCGGAATGTTCGGAAAAAGAATGCCAGGATGGGTAGTCCCAAAAACAATGCACCAAACCCAATTCACAATCGGTTCAATCGTAAGAAAACCAGTAGAAACAAAAACTGGCGTGAAATTTAAAGACTTCTTGAATTTCAGCGTAACAATAAATCATGATATCGTTGATGGGGGACCGGCAGTCGATTTTGTTAAACGGGTAGCTCAACTACTGAAAGAGGGCTTTGAACTCGAGAAGTTTGCTGTTTAAGAGCCGAGAAAATGCAATATACTGCTTAAATTTTTTCCGGTATTTTACTGCTTCTTACTATTTGTTATTCATTGGTTTTATTCAACATTCTTGACTTTTCTGATAACAAATATTTTGTGATGAGTATGTATGCTGTAGAGCTAATAACTTTCATTTTAATATTATTAGGTCCCTTTAATGCAATTAATTCCCTTAAAAAGAAAGCGTCTATTGAAACGCTTGCAAAAGAGTTAGAAAAAATTTTCACTAAAATTTATAATGAGAAACGTTTTCTCTCGCCGAAATCGTCAAGCGGTTTTTCTGAAGCAAATTTCCAAAATGATTCTCCATCTTCCATTCCACCCCCGCCACCATCTCCAACACAAACCGGTTCAATTCCCCCACCACCTCTTCCTGAACAAGCTCCTTTTTCAACACCGTCACCTCCCCCACAAACAGTTATGGAAACTAATCGCTGATAATCTTAGGTTTTTTTATGGGGTTTTTTCTTTTT
>Ga0164310_10002653_pt1 | contig 10321 bp, 9 predicted proteins | sample GuaBasSedimGuay1_FD_121795 | JGI IMG/M metagenome (GOLD analysis project Ga0164310, IMG submission 121795) | Subseafloor sediment microbial communities from Guaymas Basin, Gulf of California, Mexico - Guay1, Core 4569-9, 0-3 cm | ecosystem: Environmental > Aquatic > Marine > Hydrothermal vents >... | reverse complement strand
TGCCCATCAGAGTTTTTCAGATATAGACTTGATAGTCTACGGAGGAAGGAACAGCATATCTGTGAAGGAGACGCTTAAGCAGATTTATGAAAGCGCCATTTTTCCAATCCGAAGATTCAATGAGGAGGAGTCTCGGGAATGGTGCCTCCAGAAGACACGGCTATACCCATTAACATATGATGAAGCCGCAGAGATATTAAAGAGAAGATGGAATCGCGGAGTCTATGAAGGAACTTTCTTCTCCATCCATCCAGTGAAGACTGAGGATGAAATTAACGAAAAGTACGGAGATCGCGTCTTTAAGCCTGAGGGAATCGTTAAGATCGAGGCTACCGTATCTGATTCTGAAGAATCAGACTTTCTACCCGCAACTTACAAAGTTGAAGATGTCAAAGTACTTGAAGGGAGGAAAGTGGAAGATATAAATGAGGTAGTATCTTATGAGGGGCTCTATGGGGGTTTAGCGGAAGAAGGAGAGAGAATATTAGCTTACGGAAAGATGGAGCATGTCACGGATAAAAGAACCGGGGAGATTTATCATCGAGTTCTAATCGGGTCGAGGGAGGCTGAAGGGAGAGATTATATAAAGCTGTTAACTTAACGCGGCTTGCTTATCATGAAATCTGTGAATCTCTCGCCGAGCATTAGCCTAAAAAACTCCATTCCATCCTTTTCTATCACCTTCTCAACTTTCCCCTGAGCTATTATCTCCTCCCCCTTCCTAGCCTGCTCACAAAATCTTCCCCTGAAAGAAGCCACCTCCCTCAGCGGGGATACTTTTGTTCCCTCAAGAAACTCCACATTGCATATCGGATATCTGCATGGAGTGAATATAGCCTCTGAATCATCTAATACTCTCGCTTTTATCTTTGCATATCCCGATGGAACATAGACTCGGTCTCCATATTTCTCGTTAACTTCACTCCAGTCCGGAAGAAACCTGACAAAAAAGTCTCTTTCTCTGAATTTTCCCTGTATAGACTTCCTCCGCTCGACCTGCATGAAGTCTTTAATAGGCATACACGTGTCCCTGGAACGGAACTTATAAAGTCTCAAGATATCTTCACGGCTGTACCTGCGAATAGGCGTCTCTCCATATTTCATCAAGGAGCATAGAGCCGTATACACGGAGATGCAGTTTTTCTTTCCATACACGATTATGTCGATATCCGATCTCTTCGTGTGAAGACCTACAAGAATTGAGCCGGAGATTCCCATATTCTTGAGCTTAACACCGGAGTGTTCTTTAAGAATCTGAACTAGCTCGATCGCTTCAGCCTCAACGCCGTCTAGCTCTGGCTTTCTGAGGAGCTCCACAATTTTGTCTTGAGGCTTATATACAATTAAGATGCAGCTTCTAGGAACTCCCTGCATGTGCATTCCGAAGACTGGATCATAATAGATGTATTGCGGATACCTCTTCTTAAGTATCTTCTCTCTTTCATGAAGCGAGTATACCTTAGTATATCTTCTACCGTTCTTCCATCTCTCTCCACGGGGATCTATAAGATAGCGTAAATATGCGATTATCCTGTCTGGAGGGTGAACCATCCCTTTAACGTCGAAGATTAAACCCTCAAGAGTTTCAATGAAGTCTCCTTCTCGAGCCTTAATCACCATCTCGGATCACTAAATCTTCAGTCCTGAAAGAAGAGCGATCATTAAAGCAGCCGCCGTCAAGTCAGCGGTAGTTCCCGGATTGTAATCTCTCCCTAAACTCTGAAGTTTCCTATCAAATTCCCAGATCAAATCCGTCCCCTCTTTTGTTGTTAATCCTCCCATATCAAGGCATTTCCCAGCTATCCCTGATATCCACCGTGTTTCTCTTAATCCTATCCTAACAGCCTTTCTTACATCACTGACCTTTCTGAGACCTACCTTTCTCGCGATAAGCGTATCCGGAACTTTAGAAAGGATCCTAAGAAACGTATGTACCGTCGCTATATTTATGTCATTTGTCGATTTGAAAGTCTCAATGAGATTAGCGTATCCTACATCAAAGGAGATTCCCATAGCTGTCACTAACTCTCTTGCAATGGTATCATATGAAGCTGCCTCCTTCATAACTCTGAAGAGCGAGATCTTCTCCTTCAGGATTTTCCTCTCCGCCTGGTTATCATAGAGATCGGGCAGGCTGCTATTCTCTATCCTGCCCAGCACATGTGGAGAGCTTACAAGAGATATCGCTCGATAAACCTCAACGGCATCTATATGCGTCGTTAATTGCATAATTTCACCGATGCTTCTCTTCAAACCCTTCGGCTCAATTATTTCTCTCTCAATGTAGGTCTTAGCGGCGGCCGCCGCTAACGGGACGAAGAGGAGGCATATGCCTAGATGCGTGTTACCGCCGCTATGAGATCTAGATACTGCCTGAACAGTTTTTCTCACGATTCTTCCAACGCCTATTCTTGAGATTTCCAATCTGTCTCGAGCTGCCATAGCTCCTTTCATGGCAGCTTCCCCGATTGGAGAGCCCAATGCTATAGAGCCTGCTAGAAAATGTTCGTAACGAGCATCGAGGCGACTCGCTGTTCTATGGACATTTCCGGGCTTTGGCCATCCACTTGCCTCCAGCACAGCGGCGAGCTGAGCTGATGTCCTGATATGCTCGATTAATTCCTTAATATTCAATCATACTCCCTCTAAAGATCAATGCTTATTCACCGCTGTATTTTCTCTGATCATCTTCTCTGATCTCTCGAGTATTTCAGTTATCATCATCCGCAACTTTTCGTTTCGAGTGCTGTGATGGACTATTTCCCTAAAGATTTTTATTCTCTCCTTGAGGCTTTCAGCTGCTTCAAGATTGTTTTCTATCAGGTGAATGATTTTGGTAAAGCATATTAGAGCTTCTATCACTGCTGGTTCCGCTCGATTATACGTCCTCGCTATTCTTGGGTAGGTCTTTGTGAGCTGAGGCTTCAGAAGAACTCTGACGTATTCTCTATGGTCTTCCACGTGTACAATTGAGCATTCGACGTATGCGTCGCATCCTTCCACTCTCGGAGATGAAACGGTTTCGGATGGATGGTGAGGAATGGCGTTCTTGTTGAAGATTGCATCGTAAAAGAGCTTGGGGTTACGAGTGATGTTTAATACGCAGTCTATCGCTCCCTTGGAAATAAGCTCGCATATTCTCTGCCCTTTATAGACTCTTGAAGATAGATGTTTATCGTCTTCTAAGAGAACGCCTATAGGAGCTATATTAACGGTATCTTCATATCTAATGGTTAGAATTACCTCGCTATACGTTAATTTTGAAAATCCTAGATTTCTCAAGTGCATGTTCAAGGAAATCACTACACTGACTGCAGGTTTATTCCTAAATTTAATGAATGAATTAGAAGAATATAAAGAGCGAAGAAACTTTTACTAGGGTTTCGTTTGTCTCAAGTAGTGGAGATGCGTATTCTTGATGTCATTAGAGATCTGGCTTGAGAAGTACTTGGAGATCTCCAAAATTATGGGTTATGATATTGCGTGTGATAGAGATGCGACGAGGATGCTTGCATGTATACTGAGAGATAAACGGATGAAGCCTCCGCTAAATAAGCTTCGAGATCTTTTCTGTGGAAAGAACGTCATAATCTTTGGAGCTGGTCCAAGCTTGGATGATGCATTAGATAGTCTAGTATTAAAGGTTCCAGATTTTCATAGAAGGGCATCTCTCATAGCCGCTGATGGGGCATCTCAAGCTCTCATAGAGAGGAGTATTATACCTCATGTGGTAGTTACAGACCTAGATGGAGATATAAAGTCAATAATGCATTCAGCTCTGAAAGGCTCAGTCATAGTGGTTCATGCACATGGAGACAACATGGATAAAATATTCCGATATGTTGAAGAATTAGCATCCGTGACAGATCTCATTATTGGAACAACGCAAGTTGAGCCTGTAGAGCCCCTGCAGAACTTTGGGGGATTCACCGATGGAGATAGAGCAGTCTTTATGGCTTCTAATTACGGAGCGAAACGGATAATTCTAGTCGGCATGGATTTCGGCCAAATGGTTGGTAGACGTTCCAAGCCCTGGCTTAGATATGATGCAATCGCTTGGGGTGATAAATTGAAGAAGCTTGAAATTGCATACAACCTTATTTCTTGGATCGCAACTCTATTCAGTCTTAAGATATATACATTATCAAAAAATGTCCCGCCAAACGTGAAGAGAATACGCTTCGAGGATTTGGATGACCTGCTGAGGTGCAATCTTTGAGCAGAATACTTTGGTGTATTACGGGCGCCGGCGGCCAATTACGTAATGTATTTGAAGCATTTTTGAGGTTTAGAGAGAAGCATCCCGGCGTGGAAATAGGGGTAGCTCTATCAAAGGCAGGTGGGGAAGTAGCTCGGATTTATGGTGTACTTGACAGACTTGGAGAAGTAGCTTCCAGAAGTAGATATGGAGGCATATATCGTAACGCTTCATGGAGCGGAATCACCCCGGATGGTATTCCATTAGGCGGAAGGATCAGTCTGCATCGCTACGACGTAGTCGCCATTGCTCCAGCTTCATCTAACACTGTTGCGAAGATCACATATGGAATATCTGACACTCTGCCAACAATGGCGGCGAACCAAGCGCTTAAGGCCCAGATTCCCTTGATAATCCTCCCAGCGGATTTCGCCATGAGATTTGCTACTTTACCATGCTTAATAAATGAGCATAAATGCAAGCGTTGTCTTTTTTGTGTGGATGAATGTCCTTACGGAGCCATACATATTCTCCCAAACAGAAATGTTAGGATCGATTATAACAAGTGTAGGGGATGTGGTGCATGTAGGGAATCCTGTGAGCATGGGGCGATTCAATGCTGGGAGAAGGTCAGAATCTATCCGAGCCCCATAGATCTAAAGAATGTAGCTGAGCTGAGAAGAGTCGATGGCATTCACGTTGTGAAAGATAGTGAAGAACTAGTTGGAAAACTTAAGGGTCTGCTGAAACTTTAGAGCTTGGGTTTCTTGACTGTTTCAATGTAGGTCTTAAGAAGTCTCCTTTTAGCATCCTTTAATCTGGGATGGAAAACCCAGTTAAGCACTGTGCCGTATGCTTCATCTATGCGCATGTGCCTAATCAGACTGCTAAATACTCCGCCAGATATTCCCTCGCCGATCATAGCGTATCCTTGAGCCGCTTCCTTAGAGGTCTCTGCTCCGGGAAGATTACTAAGCTGTCTTACGGGAGCTATTTCTTCCAGTCTTTCACGTACAAGATTCCTGAATCTTTCATGCCTTGAGTATCTGCCTGACAAGATTATTTCCTTCGGTTCTTTAACAGATGAAGTTAGGCTTCTAACGTTTTTTTCTAAGCCCTCAAGCATGGATTCTATAGCTGAATAGAATGGCTCCTTAAACTGCTCATATCCATCAACTGCCTCATCTAGGCTCAATACGCCGCATATATCAGCTACGCCTCCATGGAAAACGTCGCTTCTGATCCACCGCCGCCCCATGACGGCTATCTCCCCATCTATAGCTCCCATTGATAAGAAGCCTGTCTGAAACAATGTGCCTCCAACAGCATCAACTATTTTCCCCTTCTCAATAGCTATGGCTGCATTATATCCAAACCCCATCTCGACGAGTATAAAGTTCACTTCTGCATAATCTATACCATCCCTCGAAGATTGATCAAAGACGCCTAATGCCGCGGCTGCCATTTTATCAGCCGTTCCCATATCGAGCTTATTGATCTTTCTATACGCTGGTATCGTCGGTAAGAGTATACATGAAGGTATATAGCATACTGGGAGGTCTCTACGCCAAAGTTCAACTACAACCTTCACGATCGCTTCGTAGACATGTATGCCAAGTTCATCTTTCTCCATTCCGCTTTCTAAATCCTCATCTCTCGTGAGGAGTAGAACCTCCAAGGCGAATCTGCGAGGGTCAATTATGTCCCGATTGAAAGTTATGGGTACGCCGTAACCAGAGGGCCCTACTATAATATTAACTCCATCAGCTTCCTCTATTGCCTCAATTAAAGACTGAGGATTATCAGCCACGGTGACTGTGTCTATACTCCTCTCCCACATGACTTCTTCGCCATCTATAACTGTAAGGTCAAAGGTCTTCGTTCCAGGATCTATTCCTAAGGCTTTCATCGCTCAGCCCCCTTTATGGATTTTGTTCACTAATTTTTAAGCTTCAAGATACCGATCTGATGAAGCGCTTCACCTATAAATCCGCACTAATTCTTTTAAGATATTTTGGCATAAGCAAGATTAGATGTAGATATGATGAAGATAGGTATTGAAGGATTCACATTCGATTCTGCTCATTACACTGGGGGATCTGCAAGCAAATGTTTGAATCTTCATGGTCATACGTTTCGGTTGGATGTTGAGGTTGAAGGTGAGGTTAATCCTAAAACAGGCATGGTTATCGACTTCTCATTACTGAAGGAAGCTGTTAAGAGAGTAATTGCAGATTACGACCATAAAGTTATTCTTCCAAAGAAGGACAGCGAGAATATTGTTCTTTCAGGCCCCTTCAACAATCAGGTTAAGATCATCGAGTATCCATCTGCCACAACGGAATATATAGCTCTCGACATAGCTAAAGGATTGCATAAGATTTTAAAGATGAAGGTTAGGGTCAAGCTATATGAGGGAAGTCGGAACTACGTCATTGTGGAGTATCAGGGATAGTGGATATTAAAGTTCTATAATTCTATATGAGACACCTCTATTCCTAGGTTGAGCCTCGAAGATTTCTGCATCTATCCCAGCCCTTTCAACGGATTCGGATACACGGTTCAATAGCCTTTCAGTTCTTTCCTTCCCCTCAGTTAAGCCGTAGGCTACTGGTCCCCAGCTACTCTGACCAGCGCCATAAGCTCCATTCTCAAGCATGCATTCAACAATCTTCTCGGTTTCCCAGCAACAGAATTCTCCACTCTGAAACTTAGAAAAATATCTCCCAACTAAGCGTTGGATCTTAGTTAGGGCTCTTCCAAATCTTCTAGCGTCTCTACGAGCTAGGGCGGGAAGCATATCTATCAGAACTGTATCGTGGAGCTCGCGTTCAAGTTCTTCATTAAATTCTGGGGCTTCGAGTGGCTTTCTCTCCTCCTCCTCGTCAAGGCCACGTATCTCTCTGGGAATGGCTACTATGAAATGCCAACTTTTAGGCAATGGGGTTCTGAGTATAACCGCTGGAATATCATCTGGGCTTCTCGGCTCATAGATCATTCTATCCTTTACGAGTCGACCGCTATCAATTATGAATCCCCCATGCTCAAAAACAGCGGTGCCTATTCCTGAGAATATTCCTCTCCCCAGCAGGAAGGCTAATCTCCGAATATCGTATCCTAAATTATATATCTTAGACAGCGCGTAGGCGACTGCGAGTCTGAGCTGAGTTGTTGAGCCAAACCCGACATGTCTAGGTATAGCTTCCAGAACTCTGATGCTAGCTCCCTGTACATTCATCTGCTTTATGACATTTTTAATTTCTTCATTAACATCTACATCTGTCAGGTTTCTCACGTCGATCCCTTCTGCTTCCTCTGCTTGTATTGTCACTCTAGGCTTCTCTATGGCGACTCCTATACTACCATATGCTATCTCGCCAGAGGAAATGGTGTAAAAGCCTAGATGAAGCCTCGCTGAGGAGCTAACTTCAACTCGCATCTTTTCCACTCAATTCAATCGGTCTAGTTTTCCCAAAGAGCGGCTCCTCTTGTATATAATTTTTCCCTATTCCAAGCGCAGACTCGGCTTTTCCAAGTTCCACGCCTAAGTATAATGCGTGAGAAAGAGATGATATTAATCTTCTCTTCAGAATCTCATCATATATAGACTTTGCATCTTTACCCTTTATCAGTATCTTTCCCTTACGGCCGCGATAGAGAACCTTAATCCATCCATCTTGATGATCAACGCTCACCGTAAAGAAGCCGAGGGGATCCCGTGGATATTCAATTCTTTTATTGGCGGCTTCAGCTATCGTTGCCCCTTCTAGAGACAGCCTAGACTCTATAATTCTCTTGTTCTTGAGAATCAGAAGATCCAAGCCTAAATCTTTAGGTGGAGTTTTCTTCTTCCCTGCAATAGTAGCCATCTGTGAAGCTATTTTAGCCTCAGTTGTCGACTCGGCTGCTTTGGCGCTCTTTTCAACTACAAGAACCAAGCTAACTCTCGCTTCTGCCGCAAGCATTGTCAGAAGAGCGTTAACTCCTACGGAATCCGCGTCTATTAGCTCCGTAACGTTGCAGAGTCCCATCAGAAGCGGAATCTCTGAATATTCATACTTGAACATGCGGTAGGCTGTTAAAGATTCTAAGGTTCCTGTAGGCTCTGAAAGATTTATGGGTTCAAGCACAGGATCAGCGATTATCTTGTCAATTCCATACTTAATAGCGGCTTGAATATTCTTTTTTAGTAATCTCAGTTTGTCCTCAGCGGTTCTTGCATATACTCTTCTCCCCGAGTCATATGGTATGACAACCGCGGGCACATTCCGAATTTGACTTGCAACTTTCTTTATATTTCCGGATTCAAGGCTCATTATCATGTCTGCTCCTGCCTCAACGCCTGCAACGATTTCGCTCGGAATAATGGAGTCTATGGCTAAAGGAGGATCAAGTTCTTTCTTAATCAGCATAACGCAGTCCCTTACTTTTTCTGGATTTGAGATGCCGGCTTGAAATCCTAAACTTAGGATATCCGCCCCCTCCTCTATGCGTTTCCTAGCGATTCTAATGAGCTCGCTCTCATCAAGAAGATGTGCCTCAGCTATTTCTGATATGACTCTTATTGGAGGGGGATTAGCTGGGATAATCACTTCATCAACTCTTATATGAGGCTTAGAAGTAGCTGACGCCTCCGCCTTTTCGAGAATCTCCTTTGCATCTCTGTATTTTTCATCGGTGATAAGATCGTCGGCTGAAACATCCGGCGATAGTCTTATCGGATCGTATGTCCTCAGAAGCATGGGTATATCAGCTGCATGTTTAGGTCCCTTAACTACTCTTATCCCTACGGCTTCCTCAATGGGCTTCATGGAGCCTGATATCAACCCGGGAACCATTATCAGGTCATAATCCTCAAGTTTAACCTTCTTTAAGTATGAAATGATTAGTTGAGGCGTTGCAAGCGAAGCTACTTCAATAGGCATCACAGATACGTGAATCTCATAATTCGATGGATACGCGTCGGCTACCTTGCGAAGTAAGGGTTCAGCCAATTTCCCAGTTAATAATAGAATCTTCAAGGAATAAACCCTAATAGCAGCTAATGTTACTTCCGCTTAAAAGTGTATAATCATCTTTTACATGTCATTTTGCTGTTATTTTGATGTTATGGTGATTTCTTCTATGAGTATCGGCGGCGTATATACATCCATCATTGTAGCTCTTCTATCTCTGCCTATGGCGGCTATTTTATTCAGAGATTCAAAGGTGTTACCTGAAATCATAGTCTCTCTGAGCGGAAATCTCATTTCTCCATCTTCTATATAAATTGCCTGCTTAGCTATGCCGGAGAATTCGCCGCTTTCATTTGAAACTTTCCCGCTGAATCTATTTACGATCACACCTCTATCTACTTCTGAAATCATTTCTTCAAGGCTTTTTGTCCCCGGGCTTACGAGAAGATTCGATGCGGAGATATATGGTGGACTAGAATAGCCCTCCCTCGCGGCATTTCCCGTAGATTCTCTATTAGCCTTATTTGCAGTGTATGAGTCATAGAGAAAACTCTTTAAAACTCCATTCTCGATAACTATGGTCCTTTGGGATGGAACGCCCTCAGCGTCGAATGGGGATGAGCCCAGCCCATACGGTAATAAGCCATCATCGATGATCGTTAGGTTTCTAACTGATACAGATTCACCTATCCTATTAGCCCAGAGACTTCTGCCTCTCTGCACGTTATCAGCGTTCACGCTGCTTATCAAAGGTGCGAATAGAATCTCACTTGCGACATCCGGGCTTAAGATTACGTCTCCTCTGAAAGGCTTAACACTCTTGGCGCCAAGTGAGAGTAGAGCCTTCTTAGCTGCGAGTTCACCGACCTTACGAGCTGAAAAGCCCTTAAGCGTTCTTGAAACATCATATTCATACGCAAAGCTGGAGGCTTTTCCTTTTTCCTTCGCGACGCAGATCAGATAGAAAGCTATGGATGTTCCCTTGTCGTAGAGGCTTATTCCATGAGAGTTTGAAATGGCGATCTCTGTTGAAGATACAATCAGATTTCCTTCATCAATCGAAACTCGCGGATCAACCTCTTTAGCAGTTTCATAGCCTTCAAGAACAATATTGAGGGCCTCATCTGATGTGAGGTTTGATAGGTCATCATCATATAAGCCATTAGGA
>Ga0164310_10002651_pt1 | contig 10324 bp, 4 predicted proteins | sample GuaBasSedimGuay1_FD_121795 | JGI IMG/M metagenome (GOLD analysis project Ga0164310, IMG submission 121795) | Subseafloor sediment microbial communities from Guaymas Basin, Gulf of California, Mexico - Guay1, Core 4569-9, 0-3 cm | ecosystem: Environmental > Aquatic > Marine > Hydrothermal vents >... | reverse complement strand
GACATATATCGATACTTTATTCGTCATTACCCGGACTACTATTGAGGAGCCTATTCTTGGCAACATCATTGTCAGCTTGCAATTTTTGATTGATGGCTTCCAGTCGCTCTTGTTGTTCTTGCAACTTAATACTCTCTGCCCTTGCTTCTTCTTCTGTTCTTCCTAAATCTATTGTCTTTTCTTTATATACTTTTTCTTGAGCAAGAAGGGTTTCTAACTCTGATTGATATGTTTCTGTTACTATCCCACCTAATACATCAAAGGGGTGTGGGATGATTTCGCCAATTCTACGACCATAGGCAAGAGTTAGAGAAGTTGCATATCTTTGACCATAAGAAAAGGAGTGATTAACACCTTCTACGTAGTAGTACATAGAAAGATCTTCAATGAAAACACAGTCTCCTAATTTATATTTACTATCTCCACGGACATTAATGGTGCCAGAAAAAATTCTTCCTCGTTCTCGCCCTAAAAGAGCTCGACAATATGTTTTTCCCGCGCCGCCCCCATTGTAATAGGCCTTACTTACAGATTCTGTTTTAAATCCATAATTACGCCAAAGATCATAATCTACACCACCAGTCCAGTAAAAGGCTTCACTGAGACCTCCACCACCGCCAATTCTAGTAATTTCCGGCTCTCCAATAACCTCTAAATAAGTAAATCGAGGAGCAGCTTCTGACATATTGTAATCAATCAAGTCATGACTTTGAACTCTATGGATTCTGTCTTCTCCGGAAAATCGCTCAAGCGTGTCAACCTTTGATCTTGTTCTTGTACGAATATCGTCTACCTGAGTCTTTAATTGTTTAATCATCTTTTGTAAATTTTTTACGACCTCTGCATAAATTTTCATCGTGATCGAAAGAATCTGAGTTTCATTTTTACTAAATTCTATTTCTCTTCTTGCTATGATGTCATCTTTTTCTATTTGCTTATCTTTAATTTTTTGTGTTGGCTTGGGAGTTATCTTTTCAAGATCCTCAATCTCTTGAGTCAATTTTTCTATAGATTCTCTATCTTTTTTGAATCGCTCTAGCCGGGCACTTTGATAGTCAGACTCTTTTTTCTCTATATATCTTTCAGCTTGATATTTTATGTTAGCAACTCTTTCTTTAACTTCTTTCGAAATTCCAATTGCATCTTCTACAAATCTCTCATCTATCACTTTACCTGACTTCTCCCACTCCGGATCAAAAGCATCTGCTCTTTCTCTTGCAGCATCTCTCTCAGCATCAGCAGCATCAGCAGCCGCTTTTTCATTCTCTAAAACTTTTACACTCTTTTCGCCTTTTTTTACTGAAGCCTTTTCGTATTCTATTGCTGCCTTTATGTCTCTGATCTTCTTATTATGAGCCTCTTCTTTCCCTTCTTCATCAGCTCGCGCCTTTTCTTGCTTACTCATTGCATCTACCATTGCTTGATTTGCAATGACTTGCGCTCTCAAGAAAGCACGAAGAAGTTGTCCACCTTGACTACCAAAGCGAATTAACATAGCATCACGTACTGCAGAATCCATATTGGAAAGTTGATCATAATGCTCTTTTAAAATTCGATTATATGTAGGAGGTTTAAAGCGAAGATTTCCATCTTCATCCGCATAAAATTCAAAATCTAATTGTTCTGCTGCTCGTTTACATACGCTAATTGGAAATTCAAATTCTGATTGCCACTCATTTATTTGAGAACTACTCCCAACCTCCACATTATATGCTTGGATAGATTGATCAAATTGATATTGATCAGAAATGACCAAGAAATTTTTCTTTCTTCCTTTAACAATCTTCTCTATTGTAGAGGAAAGCGGTGCAGTTCGTGACTGCCTATCTTTGAGCTCACCTATTTCCTCTTTAAAGTGATTTAAGAACGAATCTGTGTAAAGATGCTGACGCAATTGACTAGCTGCATTTTCAACCTTTTGATAATCAGCTCGATAAGATCCTTCTATGAGTAATCGACTTTCAATAAAACTTACAGCCATACTTATTTTGAGATTACCAAGTATTCTATCTTTCTCTACTTGCTCTATTCCCCTCTTAGTAAGAAGAGCTTCTTGCGCCTCTACCCTTGTCTTCATTTCTTTTTCAAATTTGAGTCGAGCAGCTATCAGTGTTTGTGATATTTCGGGCGATCCTTCTTTTAGCAAATCAATAAATTTTTTAGCAAGAGCTTGAAGCCCTACAGGGGCTTCTTCTGAATCATTCTCATCTGCTGTGGAAGGCCTTGTTCCTGCAAACGGATCATTACCCTTTGCTTCCTCAACTTTTATTTTTGCTATTTCGATTATCATACTATCTTCTCTGCCAGCAGTGAGAGCATCTTCAATCTTCTCTTTTTCTCCACTGGCACTACTATTATTTGTCTTTATATTAAATGAAGAATTATTATCATTATATCTCTGTAAACTATCGAGGGCAAAATTAATATAACTTATTTGAAGAGCTTCTACGGCCTTGACTTGAAGATTCTCTAGGTCTTTTTTACTAGTTTCTCTCACATCGTCTTCGAGAGATCCAACATCAATGAATGGTTCAAAATCGCCAAGTCGATCGTTTTGCTCTCCAATGGACTGCTTTAGTGAAACAAAATAAGAACTCTCATCAAGTCTTTGATCTGTTATAGCCGATTTAAGATCAAAGAGCAATCTACCACCAAGTTCAGCATTTTTTACAAACATTTCAAAATCATATGGAAATCCTGTTATAATAAAACTGACCAAATTCGCGGCATCTAGCTTAGCAAAAGGAAGACTAGTCACATAAGGAGTATAAGCTAAACGACCTTCTTTATCTCCTGTTATCTTTTTGTCTGTTGTCCCATTCGCGCCCGATATCTCTTTTTCATCCATCGTAGCTTTTGTTTCATCATTCACAAAAATACTATCGAGAACAAGAGTTCCATTCTTCCATCGTCCGTTATGTTTACCATTTCTCCATATAGGATCTTGTAAGACTCCAATGGGCTCACCATTTTTTCTCAATGCAGGCTTAATCATAATTCTAGACAGACTAAGAAACACCGTATTATCTTGACATGAAATATTAATCTGAAACTTACCATTACTGTAGGTTTGTTGAACTTGTCCTATTAATCCTTGGAATACTTGGAGTCTCTGCTCTTCAAGACCAAGAAAATGAGATTCATAGGTTTCTTTATTTAAATCGCTCATCTGACCTGACTTATTAATCCCACCAAAGGTGTTGGCAGACGTTCGAGAATCAGTTGTAAAATATATTTCTGCCTTAAGGAATTCTACTTCACCATCGAGCTCTATTTTCCGACTATACAATGCCCTGTAATAGTCTGCAACAAGGCTGCCTTCAGTTTCTCCATATCCAAATGGCGAAAATTTAATGTAGCTTGGATCTGGTTTAAATCTTGATATACCTACTCGATCAAGGTCGTCATTATGTGTTTGTATCTGATTACCTTTAAAGCTAGCACCAATACTTAATAGATATTTTTTTGCTCGATCTATCTCTTTTACAATACTTTCAACATCTTCTTCTGCTTTAGCTACTATACGTACCTTGGATATCGCTGAAGGGTCTTCTATTGCATAGACTGTTTCACCAGATGGAAGTGGAAGCCTAAATGGTGTCCGAGTTGGTGTCGTCATCCATATATACACTCGATCCATTACTTCAAAGATTGATTTACCAGCAAAATATTTTGTTAATATTCGCCTTATTTCTTCTAAACGAGTTATCTCATCTTCTGAAGCATCTTGAGCCTCTTTTGTGGCTAATATTGCCTGATCTCTTTCCTCTTTTCTTGCCGCGATATCTGCTTGAATAGAGGCAAGTTGCTGCTTCTTATCGATGACTTCAGGAGAATTTAGACTCGAAATTTCTTTAATTATCACAAGCGCTTCCTGCTCTTCGATTTCTAAATCTGCTATGATCTTGTTGAGGGCATCCCATCTTTTCTTTGAATATTTTGCATATAGGGCTCTGTCTGTAAAAAGGACTGCTTCGTCAAATATTCTTTTTGCATTTAAGCCTTGTCCATAACTAACTGCAGCTCCTCTTCCTTGAGTGAGCATCTTAACAATTCGAGAAGGATAATATCTCCCTCTATACCACATGAGTGCTCCAACTTCGTTCCCTGACTTTTGAAAGTTATCTGTAGACAAAAAGGGATCTTCAGTTAAAGCAAGAACAATATCTTCAGGAGTAATGCGAAATATATCTTGTGGACTTTCAATAGAAAAACTTGCCGTTCCTTGACCATCAAGAGTTAAACTTGTACTAACCTGAGAAACGTTGGCCAGCTCAATAACGCCATTAAATTTATTTTGATACACACTCGATGCAATACCAGACGTAGATCCTGCTACATTTGCTTCTATCTCCATTGACTCGCTGTGTAAGATTGTTCGTATTTTAGCCTCGTACAATCTCTTTTCTTGCTCTGCTGCCTTAAGGGCACGAGATTTCTGAATTGAGCCTTCTTCAGTAGTTCTCGCTACATTATTCTTTCCCTGACTCTTTATACTCTCTATGTCTTTTTCTATCTCTTTTAATCTTTTCTTATATTCTTTAAGCTCATCACTATGCTTGGTCCGCAATTCCGGTGTTTGGTAGTATCTCGTAAAAGCATTTCCAGATAGTGTGGTGGGAACAAACTCTGAACCGACAATGTCATCTAATTCTTTCTGCAAATCTTCGGCATCTTCTTCAAGAGGACGTGGATTTTCCTTAATATCCTTAATTACATTTTCGTTTTTTTGAAATTGCGTTGTCTTTTTTGCTAAACTTCCTGCTAACTCTGCACTCTCTTCAACTACAATTTCGAGTTCACTTATTACTGACTGGCTGAGTGGGTCAGCAAGTGCAGCAAAATTTTCACGTTCGGATTTGAAGTATATAAAAGAACCCTCTTCATCTGTCTCAAATAATTCTCCAATTGTCGCAGGAAGAAAAGAGCTATCCACACCTGGTGTTTCTTTAATATAAATTATAGGCATATCTGACTTCTCTTCAACTTTTTGCCTATTACTTTCGAGGACTAACTCTATTCCTTTTATATCAAGCTTATATTTTTCATTCTGAGAATTGAGAGTCTCCAGACTTCTGCCTTGCTCAATAGTAAAGTGATCAAGATCTATGTCAAGCTTTTTTTGTAATTCTTGTCTTGTTGTGTTTTTTGACTCAGCATCATAAGCTCGAGTTTGTTCTACTACATTATTTACGGCTGACGAAACTTTGGTGAACTTTTCATGATCGTTCATCCAATCAAGCTTACGAGTAATAATGTTACCTAGAGCTGTACGAACATTAATTTCAACTGTCTTGCCGTCAAAAGCACTACTTCCCTCACCACTCTCTTCCGTTTGCTTCTTCTCTTGGTTTACAGCTTCTTCAGCAACTCTTATTGCATCCTTATTAGCCTTAGTCTTGTTCTTTGACCAAGTGGCTTCCGCTGTTGCAAGCTCTTCTTGAGCTTCACCCAGAGTACCATCGTCAACTACATAAGTCCATTGCTCATTATCCCATTGCTTCTTTTGAATAAAAACCCAACACTGAGGCGTATCTGCAAGACGAAAGCCATCCATCCCTGGCACTTGACGTACAGAAGGATCAGAACTTGGCTCTATGAGTCCGGCAAATTCTGTAGAGGCTACTGACTCATTAATTATTCCATCAGATGCTGAATCGAGATATCTTTCATCTACCATTTTCTCTTAAGTTCCTATTCGCTACTATTTCCTTTAATGGCGTTAGATTGTTGAGCATTTACTTTTGCGTCAATTTTTGCTTTTTCTATTGCTTCTATTCTTATTCTATGTGCTTTTGCATTTTTCTCATTTAATTTTCTTGCCAATTCTTCTGAACCTAATCCAGGATCTTTTGGATCTGGTCCTACAATTTCGCCTGATCTTTGACCTTGCAATTTTATCTGACGAAAGATCGTAACTGTCATTCCATTAGAACTTGTTCTTGCAGTTCTTATTGGATCAATAAGAAGAGTATTAAGAATACCTACCTTTTCTCCACCCTTATATCCTCCACCAATCGTTGTTTGATCATTATCTGAATTGGGATGCTCTGTTGTAGACCAAGGTCTTCTGTGCCAAGACATAAAGTTAGAGCGTTTTCCGATTATTTCAATTACGGTAAAGTTCATCGAATAACTAAAAAGTCCTGGAGTTGCGGCTCCCTCATTATATGTCATATCGTTAAAGTAACCGCGATATCCCTGTCCCTGATACCACATAACAACACTCGTCGCAAGTTGCATAAGTGATTGTCGTCTTTTTTCTGCTTCTCTATTTTTTACTATCTTCAGTAGAGCAAGCTGTTCACTTCTATAAATATCGCGAAGAACATTGATTCCTTCAATTCCTGCATCTCCTGTTACTCCCTCTATAGAGACAGTATCAAGATCTTCGCCCCAATATTGAGTAACATAGCCACCCTTTGTACGAATTTTTTCTATCTCTTTACGAGAAGAGAACACAATACTTTGTGGATTAACATACATCTCCATAAAATATCCGTCACCAATGTGGGGGAGCTCCCATAGAATGAGAGAGCGCTTTTTGGCAAAGGCATTTTTCACATTACCATAAATTGTGAAATTCTCTAGATTTGAAGACGTATTTTGACCCGTTAGATCATCACTTAGAAGTCTTCTCTGTCTGTCGTCTATCATTTAATTATAGCCCCTTATCATCTCCTGTTGAAGAAGTGCCTATCCCTTTACCAGCAATTAATCTATTGTTTGCTATATTGATGCGAATTTGTTTATCAATAAATAATTTGAGCTTTTCTTCTGCAATATCTAAATTGATCTTAACAGTATGCTCTTGAGATGATTGAACATTTTGTGTTGCAACAGATTGACTTGTTGGGTCTTGAGCTTTGGATACTTCACTCATTATAGCTCCTATGCTATCTCCTCTTTCTCCCGAACTCATTGCTTGTCCAAGAGACCTTGCATCGACCACTACATCTCCTTGGGAAGCGTATAACCAACCAGCTTTTGATATATCCCAGGTATCCTGTGCGGGACTTTTCGATTTCTTCTTTGCTGCATCAATCCCTACTAAACTTGTGGCCGTTTTAAGTATGTCCTGTAGCAGAAGCTGCTTATTTTCTAAAGACATAGCTCCTATGTCCCACGTATTTTCCCCTTTTCCTGATCCTCCGAATGCCTTGTGATATCTCGTTTGTCTTTCCATTTCAAGCTCTATCATTTTTGATATTCCAGGTAAATCTCCTTTTTTAACAAGATCCATGACATTATCCATACTAACATTTTTCGTTCTGAATATGCCCAATGAAGTTTGAAGTTTCCCCTTCACTGCCTCTTCTGAGTGCTCTAACTCTGCTTCTGAGCGCCCTACTTGTTCGGAAATCGTTCTAGCCATTGGAATACTTCCGGCTGTGTCAGTTGTTTCTACTCCAATCCCAGCTTCTAGGGCTTGTTCATTTGTGAGACCTGTTATTTTTTGTAGCTCTTGCATTTTTATTAGTCTCTGCTCTGTTTCTTTATTTTGAGCTAATGTTGCCTCTTCGGTAGCCGATCTAAAATTCTTGATTGCTTCTGTTATTCCAAGAGTTTCATTTATCCAAGTACCAATTGCCCATCCTGCTAGAGCTGCTCCTGCGACTGCTGCTTGTGAGCCAAGCGATTTTAATGCCGTAGCACTACCTCCTGCAGCACCCCCAATGTCTGTTAGACTTTTTCCAACACCAAGTAGTCCAGCGAGCTTAAAGGTACCCAATCCTATTGCAATCTCTTTCCACCATTTTGCTATTGAGCTTGACCATTGTCCTAAATTCTCGGCAAATTCAAGCACTGGACCCTCGAGACTATTTGTAAGTCCCATTGCTGCCTCTTCAATTGCAGCGAAGTCAATATTACCATATTCATCTTCTTTCTGACCTAGTGCCTTTTCAAAGTCTGAGAGCTTTTCATTAAGCTCATCTCCTGCAAATCCTTTAAAGAAAGCTTTTGTAAATGTCATTACAGCTTGAGCTAAAATTGTCTTTATGACACTAAGCCAATTTGCCATTCTTTCTTGTACAGAGAGCGTCTTTTTACGCCATTCAGATTCTGTTTGTGTTGCATCATCGAGAGCTTTTCTTATTTTTTTTGCTTCTGCAGTATCTCCTCTTCCTGTATCATTTAATACCTTGAGTTTTTCTGACATCTCATAAATACCACGAGCTTCCTCTTCGCCGACTCCATATGTTTGCATTACCATTTGCTCTTGAGCTCGCCTCATTGCAGCAGAGCTTTCATTGGAACCAGCTTCTTGCTCTGAGATATATTTACCACCAAACAGATTTTGGATTGCCTTCATAGAGCCCATGACAGCTTCGGTGCCACCACCTTCTGTCATTTTTTGACGTAACTTGAAACCAGCAGATAATCCACCACCCATGCCCATTTGTTGAGCCATGAATGTCCTCATACCAAAGTCAGATTTACCTAATCCACCTACTGCTGCTCCAAAGAGTTCAACTCCAGCTCCTGCTCCCATACCAGCTTCTTTGGCAGCTCTTGCCATATCTCCCATCTGAAGAACAGTCTTCTTGGAATCAAAGCCTAAGTATTTAAATTGATCTTGAAGACGGCGAATGGCAGGTTGCATAATATCTACTGAAACTCCTGCAGTACGAGAAGCTACACTTACAGCAGCAATTGTTTCAACAGTATCTCTCGAAGAATCGCCAAGAAACTTCATTTGGAACCGCATCTGCTCCATTACTGTACCAAAATCTTGACCAGTTATACGAGCTAAATTGATTGATGACGATAGAATGCCAAAATCATCTGAACCACTTGCAAGAGATTCTGACATAGATTTAACATGCTTGGTTTGCTCGTCAATTCCCATTTCTTCGAGAGTAAAACCAAGTTGACCCGCCTTACCAACGAGACTGGTCATCTCATCTTTACCAACACCTACACCTTGGCCAAATTTAGTAAGCTCAACGTTCATCTTTGACACTGTTGTAGTATTAATCTGCATAGCATCGCCAGCTCGACCCAATGCGCCTTGACCATCGAGAATCGCTTTATTAAGAGCAACCTGTGCATCTTTGGCATGAATAGTAGCTTGAACAGCAATACCTATCACATTTGTGAAAGCACCGACTACTGGTATCCCGGCTCCCATTTGCATAATGAACTTGCCAAGATCACCAGACTGAAAACTGGAAGCAGCTTTTGAAAGATCCTTAAGCTTATGGTTTAACCCGTCAAACTGACTCGCCCATTTTGCAACAGTACCAACTATGTTACCATATTTACGGTTAAGCTCATCGGCATTCTTACCTAGGAGAGTTTGCTCACCCTTAGCCTTCTTGATCTCATCCGTGATAGCCGTAAAGGCGTTAGCAAGCTCCTGAGCAGCAGCAGAATCGAGATCCTGACCCGCAAGAGTTGATAGCTGACTTAACTTATTTATAGCACTATCAGTACTTTTTGTTATGTCATTAATGCGTTGTATAAAATTGTTATTGTCAGCCATCTAAATCTCAACCTTTGTGTACTGTAATTAAATCAACATCAGGATCATCATCATCATCGTCGGCATCACCCTGTCTCATACTGGGATCAGTTAAGGCACTACCAAGTCCTTTTCCAAAAGTACTTATAAGAAGATTATCAAAACCATCAACTTGAACTCCATCTTCTATAGAGCGCTCATGATGTTCACGTGCTTTTTTAATCTTTTCGACTGATTCATTATCAATAAAGCGAGCCATGTATTCTAATCGATCGCGCCACGCTTCTGCTTCCTCTCTTCTATCCTCTCCAACCATATGAGCATAAAAAAGCCATTGCACAGGCGTTATTGTATCAAAAAACGAATCATGGAATGGAGTCTGCCAAATCTTACTTAAGTGCCAGCGGAGCCGCATCTGAGGCTCCTTCACTAGTTTTTTAAGGGACCTGCTTTATCAGTGTCGAAAAAAGTATTGGAGCGTTCTGCTATTTTAGTGTAAAAGTCCATTGCTTGTCCTACCATAGACTGTTGCCAACCTTCGACAACTCTTAATCTCTTGGCAGCAACATCAAGACTAGCCTTGTCTTGTCCTTGATAAAAATTCTCTAGTGGAACTGGGCCAGTGTCTTGTCCCTCAATAGTACTGATTGAACGAGCTAGGGTAGCCATTGTAACCCTATACCACCTAGAAAGCTCATCTGTAACATTAGAGCAACTTGCAATGACATCAGCATTTTCTCCACTTGTGAGAGTATGCATATTAAACTTAAAACCACCAATAATAACTTCTTCTTCAATGCGACCTTTTGTAACTAGTAGGCTGAGATCTGCCTCCAATTGCTGGGGCTGTGGGGTGGG
>Ga0164310_10002649_pt1 | contig 10328 bp, 4 predicted proteins | sample GuaBasSedimGuay1_FD_121795 | JGI IMG/M metagenome (GOLD analysis project Ga0164310, IMG submission 121795) | Subseafloor sediment microbial communities from Guaymas Basin, Gulf of California, Mexico - Guay1, Core 4569-9, 0-3 cm | ecosystem: Environmental > Aquatic > Marine > Hydrothermal vents >... | reverse complement strand
ATTTGGGCAGATCCGCCGTCTGAGTCAGTGAGAAACCAGGTTTTTTCAGAAAAAACCTGGTTTCTTTCCCCGACTTTTTGAAAAAGATACAAATAGGCTGCGTCAGGGTGCGAAATATAGGCTGAGACTTGTCTTCCCCAAACGACATTGCCCCCCCCAACTGAACCTACCCCCTTGCCCATCCAGTTGGCTTGATATGCTCCCCGCCGGATATAATCCTGCGCGCCTCGGTCTCAATCATCCCCCTTTTCATCGCTTCTTATCCCACTAACGCCCTATCACTGGTCCGCGTGTGCTGTAACAGACCGATCTCCAAATCTCAAATCACCCCATCTGCAATCTTTTCCCCTCCCCCAACCTGTGGTAGAATACACCCGCTATGGACACGACGACACGAAAAGAACCCTTGCGCCCGCTGGGGGTGATCGATTGCCTGATGACGGGCTTTGATATAGTCAGCCGCCGGCTGTGGCTGATCGCGCTGCCGGTGCTGCTCGACCTGTTCCTGTGGCTGGGGCCGCGCCTTTCTGCGGCCCCGCTCTTGAAGGGACTCGTCGCCTTCTTACGGACGCAGCCCGTCCCAGATTCGACGACGGCGAGCCAGCTTGCGGAGGCGACCCGGCTTTTGGAGCAAGTCGGTGAACACGTCAACCTACTGGCGCTCCTCAGCCGGCTGCCGCTGCTCAACGTGCCGAGCCTGCTGGCCTGGCGTATGCCGGCCTCCCCTTTGGGAAAACCGCAAGAGATTTTGATCACCGGCCCGCTACCGCTCGCGGGCTGGGGAATCCTGCTGATTCCCATTGGCCTGGTGCTGGGTTTCCTGTACCTGAACAGTTTGGCCCGTCATATTCGTGGTAGGCGTTCCTCAGACGAGCAAAAACCGGCCCAGGACGAGACTAGAGAGCCAGAGCAGGCCATCGTAGAAAAGGGAAGCACGTGGAGATGCATCCGCGTGCTCCTCTTTGCCACCGGGTTACTCGTGACCGGAATGATGATCACGCCCCCCTGGCTGTTGCTGGTCGGCATAGCCGAGGCGCTGACCCCAGGGTTGGGCTTTTGGCTCTTGATATTCAGCATAGGATTGGCCGGCTACCTGGGCTTGCATTTGCTGTTCGTCATCCCGGGCGTGATGGTGGGCGGGCGCGGGTTGTGGCAGGCCACATGGGAAAGCATTGGGCTGATACATACCCAGCTCTTTTCTGTGATGGGATTGATTCTGCTCACGGCGGTTATCTATGGCGGATTGAGCTACGTCTGGCTGCTCCCGCCCACCGACTCTTGGTCGCTATTGGTCGGCGTTGTGGGAAACGGCTGTATCGCCACGGGATTGACGGCGGCAGCATTTGTGTTCTACCAAGAGCGGATTGGTCAACTGATGGAGATGTTTCAGGCGGCGGCAAAAAGCGGAGTACAGGATGGCAAAGAAAGAGCAAACGGCTAACGGGGTCGAGCAATACGGCGCTGCGGACGTCCAGGTGTTGGAGGGGCTGGAGGCGGTGCGCCGCCGGCCGGGGATGTACGTCGGCGGCACGGACATCAAAGCGCTGCACCACCTGGTCTATGAGGTGGTGGATAACGCCGTAGACGAGGCGTTGGCCGGCTCTTGCGATAGGATCGAAATCACCATCCACCCCGATTCCAGCGTGACCGTGGTAGACAACGGGCGCGGCATCCCCACCGCCCCGCACCCGGAGAAGAAAATCTCGACCCTGGAACTGGTCATGACGGTTCTTCACTCTGGGGCCAAGTTCGGCGGCGGCGGCTACAAGGTCTCTGGCGGGCTGCACGGCGTGGGCGTCTCGGCGGTCAACGCCCTATCCGAGTGGCTCGAGGTGGTGGTGAATGACCCTCGCGACGGGCGGCAACATTTTCAGCGCTACGAGCGCGGCATACCGGTCGCGCCGGTGAAGAACGTGCGCAAGGCGCAGGGGCAAGGCACCCGCGTCACCTTCCGCTTTGACCCTACCATCTTTAAGGACGTGAGCTTTCGCTTCAAGACTCTAGCGCAGCGTATGCGCGAGATGGCGTTCGTCACACGGGGCGTCACCATCCGGCTGGTGGACGAGCGAGAGAAACCTTTCCCTCATCAGATGACGTTTTACTTTGAGGGGGGCATCGAATCATTTGTGCGTTATCTCAACCGCAACCGGGCGACCCTCCACGACGTGGTATACGCCGAGCAGCAGTTGAACGGCCTGGGATTAGAGGTGGCGCTGCAATATACCGACGCCTATGCCGAATCAATGTACTCTTTCGCCAACACCATCCACACCATTGATGGCGGCACGCATCTCACCGGCTTGCGCTCCGGGCTGACGCGCACCATCAACGACTATGCCCGCAAGGCCAATTTGTTAAAAGAGAAGGACTCTAACTTTTCCGGCGACGATGTGCGCGAGGGACTGACCGCTATCGTCAGCATCAAGCACCCCGACCCCCAGTTCGAGAGCCAGACCAAAGTCAAGTTGATGAACGCCGAGGTCAAAGCGGCGGTAGAGTCGACGGTGGCGACAGCGCTTTCCGAGTTCCTGGAACAGGACTCACGGGCGGCGCGACGCATCGTTGACAAGTGCCTCACCAGCTCGCGCGCGCGGACGGCGGCGCGCAAGGCGCGCGACCTGGTGATCCGCAAGAGCGCGCTAGAGAGCCTGACCCTGCCCGGCAAACTGGCCGATTGCTCCGAGCGTGACTCTAACAAAACGGAGATATTCATCGTGGAGGGCGATTCGGCCGGCGGGTCGGCCAAACAAGGCCGCGACCGTCACTTTCAGGCCATTCTGCCGCTGCGAGGCAAAATCCTCAATACCGAGCGAGCGCGGCTGGACAGGATTCTGAACAACAAGGAAGTGCAGGCGCTCATCTCGGCCCTGGGCGTCGGCATCGGTGACCAGTTTGACCTGGAGAACTTGCGCTACAATCGCGTGATCCTCCTGATGGACGCCGATGTGGATGGCGCCCACATCCGCACCTTGCTGCTCACCTTCTTCTTCCGCTATATGCAGCTGCTCATTGAAGAGGGGCATCTCTTTATCGCGCAGCCACCATTGTACCGCATCGGCGCTGGCAAGCAGGCGAGCTACGTCTACACAGAAGCGGAAAGAGAAAAGGCACTCAAAGAACTAGAGGGCAAAAAGGTCTCCCTTCAGCGCTACAAGGGCTTGGGTGAGATGAATCCAGAGCAGCTTTGGGATACGACGATGAATCCCCAGGAGCGCACTCTATTACAAGTGACCATCGAGGACGCAGCGGCGGCAGACCGCACTTTCGACATGTTGATGGGCGCCAACGTTCCACCCCGGCGCAAATTCATACAGACCCACGCCAAAGATGTGCGCAACCTGGATGTATGAGGTTGTTTTGTAGAGATAGACTTGTGCGCTGGTCGAAGTGAATCCGGCGGCGGCAAGCCTAATCCGCGTACCTTATATTGGCGCGATCGGCAAAGTAAAGAAGAAAACGCTCCCCTGCCCCGGCGCGCTCTCTACGCCGACTTGTCCATCCATCTTTTCCACAATGCGTTGCACGATGGATAGCCCCAACCCATGCCCTTTGGCGCGAGCCTGATTGAGCCGCGTGAACGGTGTGAACATCTGCGCCTGCTCCTCTGGTGTGAGACCGGGGCCGTTATCACGCACCCAGAAGCGGACTTTTTTTACAAGTTCGTCGAAACCTAGCTCAATACGCGGCGGAACTTGCTCGTCTGGCCGGCCTCCATATTTGACGGCATTACTGATGTAATTTACCCACACCTCTTCGACCCACGGGCCGCGACCCAGCGCCACCGGCCAGTCCTCTGGCATAATGATCTCGACCTGGTGTCTTTTGAGCACATCTCCCAGGCGGGCTCGAGTTTCGGCCACGATGTAGGCCATATCCAGAGGGGCCATTTCGACTTTTTCCATCTTGCGCACACTGGTCAGCAAGAACAGTTCGCCGATGATAGTGTTCATCTTGTGCCCGCTCTGTATCATCATCTGCAAGTTGTCGCGCAACTCCTCTTCTGACATTTCGGTGAGTCTTTGCTCCAGCAAATTGCCGAACCCGATGAGGGATGTCAACGGAGTTTTGAGATCGTGGGCCACGGTATGGGCAAAGGCATCCAATTCCTCGTTGCGCGCCTGGAGCTCAATGGTGCGTTGGCGCAGCGCCTCGACCAGCCGAGCATTGTCAATGGTGATGGCAGCCTGATGGACCAGCGTCTGGCCCGTCGCAATTTCGCCTGTGGTGAAGCGGCGGTGCGATTTGCTCTCCCACACCTGGGCAAAACCCAATACGCGGTCACCGGCCACCATCGGCAGAAGCAGCATGGCGCGTGCGTCGCGGGCTTTCAGACTGGCCTGCACGTGTGGGTCTGCTTTGGGATCATCCTCCTGCACTTGCGCGGGGCGGCGTTGGGCCAAAGCCTCCGCCATGGCAGGGAGATCGGCCAGCGTACAAGTTTGACCTTGAGCCAAACGTCGCTTTTTCTCAGCCTCAGTGCTCCCCGGAGTCGCATAGCCGGCGATGAGGGCGACAGTGGCCGAGCGCAGAGGCTGGTCACCTTGCTCACTTAGGCCATAGATTTCGACGCTGGTGCCGTTCAAAATCTCGCACAGGCTGCGGGCTACGTAGGGCAGCATCAGGTCTAGATCGAGCGTGAATGAGAGCGCCGTCGTCACGCTGTGAAGCAAGTTGGCTTCACGCAGTTTGGCCTGCACTTGTCCGTACAGACGCGAGTTCTCAATGGCCAGGGCCACCTGGTGGGCAAAGGCAAAAGCCCGATGGGCCGCTTCTTTGTCATAGGTATAGGGGTGGCGCGAGTTCATTATCAGCACGCCGATGATTTCGCCCTTGGCGATCAGCGGCGCGCCCAAACGCGCGCGCGCCTGGGCCGATGCCTCATCGAGGGCCAAATCAGGTTCCTGGCGCACGTCTGGAACGATGACCGGTTCGCCCGCGCGCACGATCCGCTGTACCAGAGGGCGATCCTCCAAAACGAAGCGTCTCGCCAGGGCGTGCTCCAGCCCGCGAACAGCGATTGTCCAGCCCCGTTCGTCGCGCAACATACTGATCGAGGCCGTGTCGTAAGGCGCTACGTGCTGGAGTTCGTCCAAGATGCGCTCCAGTAATTTATCAAAGTCCAGCGTCGTGCTCAGGGCTTTGGCGGTATTGAGCAAAGTGTACGAAGCCTGACGCTCGCGCACAACGTCTCTAAAAAGACGGGCGTTCTCCACCGCCACGCCTATTTGTTGGCCTATCGCGGTCAGCAGCGTGTGGTCTGTCTCGGAAAAGGAATGGGGCGCGGTGTCAAAGAGGCAAAAGATACCCAGAGTGCGGTCATGGCAAGCGATTGGCGCGCTGGCGCAGGATTGCAACCCCATCTCCAACAGCCCATACTCGTTCGCCTGTGTGTTTTCGTGCAGGTCTTTTATGTATGCGGACCCGCATAGGTCATCGCTCAGGCCCTGGGTTTGTAGATGCTCAATGAGGGGCTGTGGCAGGCCAGCGTGGCTAAAGAGCGCCAACTCGCCTGTGCGCTCGTCGGTCAGGGCGATCAAGCCGCCCACGAATCCCAGTGCGTTGACTGCGCGCGCGAGGGCCTGATCCAGGATGTCTTGCAATTCTAGCGAGGTGGACAGGGCCTGGGTGATCGCGTTGAGGGCGGCCAATTCCCGGTTGCGCCGCTGTAGCGCCTCTTCCGCCCGCACCCGCTCGGCGACCTCTTTCTTCAAGGCAGCGTTGGCTTTTAAAAGCTCGTCCGTCCGTTCCTCAACTCGGTGTTCCGACTCGTCGTGCGATTTCTGTAGCGCTTCTACCAGCCGCGCGTTTTCGATGGCCACCGTCGCCTGTGCGGCCAGCGCGGTCAGCGTCTCTACGTCTTGCTGATCGAATTCGTCGCCGTCGCGCTTGTTCTCCGCTTCCAATACGCCGATCCGGCGATCTTGAAACTGCAATGGCACTGCCAGCAGCGAGCGCGTCTCAAAACCGATCAGTTGGTCCACCACTTTATAGTGGCGAGGATCGGCACGGGCATCGGGTACGATCAGTGGTTTTCCAGAGGATAGGGCTGCGCCGGCGATGGATTCATCGAACGGCACAGGGATATCAAAGAGCTTGTCGAGCAGATTGCTGCTTGCTACAAAGCGTAACTCGCCAGTGTGTCCGTCCAGCAACAAGATAGCCGCCATCTCGCTGCCGGTCAACTCGGCCGCCGCTTTGACGATCTTGTGCAACAAAGGCTCTAGGGAGACTGTGGAGGTCAGTTCGCGGCTGAACTCGAGGATTCTCTCTAACCGCCGCAATCGGGTCTCTACATTGCGCATTTTTACAAACATCCTTCTCTGTCAATCGGTTCCAAGTTTTATACTCCGGCATACTCGGGGTGGGCATAGCCCCAGCCTTTCATTCTTTCTACTTCCAGTTCCATTCCGAGCCGCGCAAAGGCATTGCGTGCTTCCTGCCACATCGCCTCCCCGCGCGCCAGGTCTCCCTCGTCCATCTCGTATCTGGCCCATTCGCGCAGCGTGCGCGCCCGTTCCCCCTCGGCTCCTATCGCGGCAAAGGTCTGTATACTTTCGGTAAAGCAGGATACGGCGTCGCGCGTTTGGCCGCCAATGGTGGTGGTTTTCGCCGCTTCCGCCAGCACCATCCCCAAAGTGCGCCAGGCGGCGCCGGTGAGGGTGGGCGCTCCCACTTCTTGCCCCAACGCCAACGCCCGTTGCGCCGTCGTCAGCGCGTCGTCTACTTTGCCTTGCCCCAGACAAGCATTTGCCAGAAAGCGATACGTGCGCGACAGCCACCCCCCTTGCCCAGCTATCTCGGCCCAGCGGATGATGCGCCGCAGGTCGTACTCGGCGACGCGGTATTCGCCCATTCCGACCCGCGCGCCGCCCAGGTTGCTGAGAAAGGCCATCTCTCCATTCCGGTTGCCGGTCTCGTAGGCAGTCTTCAATGCCTCCTGGTAGAGGGCAGCAGCGGCGTTGTAATCTCCCCGCAAGCGGGCGTGTTCGCCAAGATGGTTCAGCATTGCGCCTATTCTCTCTCTGTCGCCCAGTTCCTGGTACAGGGCAACTGCCCTGGCATTATAGTGAGCGGCGTTCCCATGATGTCCCAACAGGCTATGCACTCCGCCGAGCAAGTTCAGGCTATCAGCCATCTCGCGCTGGGTGTCCAGCTTGACGCTAAGCGCCAATGCCTGTTCGCCTAGCTCCAACGCCGCTTCTGCGTCTCCCAGCCTGTAAAAGCCCCATCCTTTTCTGAACAACGCTCTTGCCAACTCCACTTTCGCGGCGTCGTTCGTCCTCTGCGCGTTTCGAGAAATGGCCTCCGCCTGTCCCGCGCTTTCCAGTGCGGCGGGGTAGTCGCCTTGAGCGTCTTGCGTCCGAGATAGCCTGTTCCACGCGCACGCCTGCGCCACTGCGTCCCCGCTCGCCTCTGCTGCCTCCCGCATCGCCGTACAGGCCTCTACTGCCTCTGTGTATTGTGCCTGCCACAGCAGCATCTCTGCCAGCCCTTCGTATAAGGAGACTCGCTGTGTTGCATAGACCTCGGCAGTCTCCAAATCTTCCGAGGTTTCATCCGGCAGCAGCAAAGCCAATGCTTTCTGATAGTAGCCAATGGCCGCCTCCGGCGCATAGGTATTCCGGGCCTGTTTCCCGGCTCGCCCGTACCACCCCGCTGCCTGTACCATCTCCCTTGCGTGCTCGTAGTGTTCGCCTATCAGCCCGGCGTATTCACCCACCCGCTCTCCACTGCGCTCGAATAGCCACCTTGCCACCTGTGCGTGGTACGCCCGCCGCAGCCGCTTCAGTACGCTCTCGTAAGTGACATCGTGCAGTATGGCGTGCTTGAATATGTATTCCTGTTCTCTTGCAAACACCGACTCATCACGTCGAAAGATCAGTTCCTTCTGGCATAGTGCTTGCAGCACAGCGCGGATTTCCTCACGGCCCATGCGCCCGCCCACTGACTCACTGATGCGCACCACCGCACCATCCCAGAACGTTCGCCCCACTGCCGACGCCCGTTGTAATACCTCCCGCTCCACCGGTCGCAACCGGTCCAGCCGCGCTTGGAGCACACCGACCATCGTCGGCGATACTCGTATCTCGGTCAATCGCTCTGCCCTTACCTGCCAGTGATCGTCGCCTTTCACGATGACGTCGTCTTCAATCAAAACTTTGATAAATTCTTCGATGTAAAATGGATTCCCTTCTGCCCGACTCACGATCATGTCTCGTAAATTAAGTGGTATCTGATTCACCTTGCGCAGGATCTCGGCGACCAACTGACGGCTGCTTTCCTCCGAGAGGGGGGGCAAATCCAGATGCGTGTACGCTGCCTGTCTCTCACCCCACGAAGGTCGCCGTTCGAAGAGGGACGGGCGGGCCAGACAGACTATCAGCAAGGGCGCGTGGCGGCATTCTCTGGCCAAGTGGTCGATCAGATCCAACGAGCCTTCGTTGGCCAGGTGGATGTCTTCCAGGAAGAGTATCGCTGGGTTGCGTTGCGCCACTGCCGTGAAAAATTGGGTGATATAGTGGAAAGCGCGGTCGCGGATTTGGCGCGCGTCGCCGAGGATTCCTCGCAGGTAAGGGCTAGTGGAAAAGTCGAATCCGATCAGGTGGCCGATAAAGTGGGCTTTCTCCACACCATCCGCTCCCATAAACTCGGTGATGCCCCGCTCCAACTTTTCCCGCGCCACGACGGCCGGATCGTTGTCTTGGATCTCGAAACGGAACGAAAAGAGATCGCGGATGAGAAAATAGGGCATACTGCTCATCTTTTCGTCGGCCCGTCCCTTAAAGTGCGCCAGTCTTTCCAGCAACAGCGCGATCCAACTGTCGAATTCGTAGAGCAAGCGAGACTTGCCCACTCCCGCTTCGCCCACGACGGTGATGACCTGCGCCTTTCTTTTCTCCATCACCGCACGCAGAGCTTTTTGCAATTGGGCCAGTTGCGCCTCTCTTCCTACCATCCGCGTTTCAATGCCTTCTACCCCGCGACTCGTGAGGCGGAAGGCGCGCGGCCTGACCCGCAACACGACGTAGATGGAGACCGGTTCAGCCTTGCCCTTGACGGTGATTGGTTCCATCATCCACACGCTAAAGACGCCGCGCACGTGGCGGTAGGTGTCGTGCGAGATGATGACGCTTCCCACGGGGGCTGTCTGCTGCAACCGGCGCGCCAGGTTGACCGTGTCTCCCATCGCCGTGTACTCGGCGGTTGCTCCCACTGGCCCTAACAACACGGGGCCAGTGTGAACCCCTATTCGGATAGAGATTGTGGATTCCAGCTTATCAGTCTCCGATCCCCAACCCCTAATCTCTTTCTGCATCGCCAACGCCGCTCTGACTGCCCGTTCGGGGTCGTCCTCCCGCGCCGTGGGCGCGCCAAAGATGGCCATCACTGCGTCGCCCATGTGCTTGTCAATTGTGCCGCCGTGGGCAATGATGACCGCATCCAACCGCGCCCAGATGGCGTTCATCGTGTCGCGCACCTCTTCGGGGTCCATCCTCTCTGCCATCGTCGTAAAGCCAGAAACATCGGCAAAGATGACGGTGACCTGCTTGCGCTGCTCGACGGCGCGTTGTGCTTTCAGCACGGACAGTTTTTCGCGCGCGGCGGCTATCATTGTATCCACCACGTCGTCGCCCAGGGTGACGCGCTGCGCGTCTAGTGCTGTGATTGCTCGCTCAAGTTCTTCTCGTTCCGTCATAATATCCTCTTAAAAATGCCGCACACCGAAGGCGTCGTTGTGCCTGTGAAAAGGCATTGGAGACAACAAAGGGGGCGCGGCTGTGTGTTAAAGCGCCACTGTTTGTATTATATACCGCACTCGCCCATCTGCAACTGTGGCGGAGCGGGCCGCACTTCCAACGTGGAGTGAAATTTGCACCTGCAATTCATTTTCGGGGTAGGTACTGGTCAAAGAACTCGATAATTCGGCGCGCGCTGGCACACCAACCACAAGACCACGACCACGCAGCAGAGCAGTAGCGCGCTCAACCCAAAAAGGGCCAGGTTGCGCCAGTAGAACCGGGGGCGTCGGGGCATCAAATGTATCTATCTCACCTCCACCGGAAGGAAAAGTGCCGTCAGTGATGGCCATCATGTTTCATTTTACGCTCATTCTGACCAGATAGCAAGTCACAGACTTTGGTGATTACCCACATCTTACCACAGAGGCACGGAGGGCACAGAGAAAAACAAAAGTAGACTCTAAACCTATTTTCCGCACCTCTGGACAGCTTGATTTGGGGCTTGACGCTTTGTTCTCCCAAACCCAATTTGGGCAGATTCGCCGTCTGTCAGTGAGAAACCAGGTTTTTTCAGAAAAAACCTGGTTT
>Ga0164310_10002648_pt1 | contig 10328 bp, 10 predicted proteins | sample GuaBasSedimGuay1_FD_121795 | JGI IMG/M metagenome (GOLD analysis project Ga0164310, IMG submission 121795) | Subseafloor sediment microbial communities from Guaymas Basin, Gulf of California, Mexico - Guay1, Core 4569-9, 0-3 cm | ecosystem: Environmental > Aquatic > Marine > Hydrothermal vents... | reverse complement strand
GTATTCTTCCGGCGTCATAGTCTGATCTGCTCCAGTAAAGTTAGTTGCTTTTTCGTTTCTTGATAAACTTCGACCAGATATTCCCATTCAAACCATTGGGGGTCATCTCCTAGTTCGCCTTTGTTGAACCTGGCTATGAACTCGGTGGAGTTCATCCCGTATTTTCTTTCAAACTCTTGTAACCGCTTGCGATAGTGTTCAAGGTTAAATTCGAGGGATTTCTTCTTTAATTCCAAACTCGATTTTACGACTGGCAGCGCTTCTTGTTGCAGACTTAAGGTTACTGTATGCATCTTCACTTACCTCCCCTCCGTATCAAAAGTCCCTTGCGTTTCAGATTCCGCCGGGTTAAGCACCGGTAGTCCCTCCGTCTCTGCTACTTTAGCTAAATCCTCGTCCGCCGTAACAAAAGCCTCCAGAGGGTTCCGGCGATGTAAAGATAAAGCCACGGCAAGCTGGAGGGCATCGAGGGTGCGCAAAAAGTGTTTAGGTGCATATTTGCTTAGGAGAGAAGCCGCATCTCGATAATGCTCAATCTCCAGATGCGTTACATTGAGCTTCCCAGAAACAATTTCCTGGCTCATAAAGCCCAACACGCTTTTGGCTTCGGAAAGTTTTAGTTCTCCGGTGCGGACTTTTTTGTACATTGCAGAGTGCATTTCCACGATGGTGAGGGTGGAAATTACGATTTTCGCATCCGACTGGGCAAACAAGGTTTGCACTACTTTATGCCCTATTTCAGGGTGATAGTGTTTCACCAAGGCGCTGGTGTCGAAAAAGTATAGCTTCATACCCTGTCCTCACGAGCGGCAATTATTTCTTCTGACCACACGCCTTTGAACCTTGAGGTAATCTCTAACACTTCCTCAAGCGTCATATCCGATAAGGCCGAAGAACGTATGTACTCCCCAAGGGGGCTTTCCAAAAAGCGTTGATGGTTCTCCGTGATTCTGTCGGATTCCAGAGCTTGTTTCAGCAATGTAACAATCGCCTGTTCTATCGGCCTTTCGGGCATCCGTTGCACGATTCTCCGTTCGACCTCCGTTGGGATTTCAACTAAAACTTTGGGCATCTCCGTCCACCTCCCCTCCGTATCAAAAAGCCCCTTCCGTCGCAAGGACGAAAGGGGCCTTCCTTCCGCGGTACCACCTTGCTTCCGGTTCAGGCGTTTAAACCACCAAGACACTAAGACACGAAGCCTTTAGAAACTCATTTAAAATCCTTGGTGTCTTTGTGGTTACTCCAACCGGCTCTCTGCGGCTGTAACGGGCCTATCCCGGAGCGGATTACTCGAAGTTGCAAGTGGCGAGTAGCAAGAGGCAAGTGGCGAGTGGCAAATTGCAACTTGCCTCTTGCCCCTTGCAACTTGCCCCTCGCAACTCCTTTCACCCGCTCGGCTCCGGGGCGACCTTCGGCGGGCTTCGTGCGAGGAGGGCTCTACAGCCGGTGGGCCTCCCTCTCTGTCGCCTCCCCCCGCCTACTCCTCCCCTTCGACGCCTCTAGCTTCATCCAATTGTTGCCCAATTATAACCCAGATGAGGAGTTTATGCAAGTCAAAAGCTCTCTAGCTTCCGGATGAATTTCACCAGATTATCAGGCCCGTTTTCAGGAGATGCTTCCACTACCTTGATGCAGCTTCGGGGCAACAATGCTCTGAGCATCTCCAAATCTATGTGACCGGGGGTTCCCGCCAGATGGTCGTGGAAAGGGAATTCCACAGCATGTAGATGTACACCTATAATCCTATCCCGATAGCGCTTCAACCACTCCCGGTGAGGAAAGAGCCCCAGGTTCTCCAGCACTTGAGCATGCCCGTAATCGTGCCAGTAGCCCAAATTAGGGCACCCAACCTCCCTGATCAGCAAGTCCACTTCTTCTAAATCTGGGATGCTGTGGAGGTGGTAGCGGGTCTCCAAGCCGAACATCAAATCTTCATAGCGGGTGCAAATCTCCCTCAAGCTACGGATGAGCTGTTCCAGGTGGGGTTGGGCGTATTTCCTGCGTTCTTCATAAAGATGAGCAGCCAGCTTCTTGACAGTTCCATTGAGGCTATTGCGTTTTATCGCCCTTAGGAGCAACTTATAACGCAGGTCCTTTTTCGTGCGTTCAACATAACCCCCATGCACCACCACAGCCCTGGCCCCAAGCTTGCGTGCAGTTTCGGCGGTGGCCGCCAGTTGTTCCACACTTCGGCGGCGTGCACTTTCATCTAATGAAGCTAGTTCATCGCCGTAAGGGTCATCGGGGTCGAAGGGTACGGGGTAACAGGAGCAGATGTTATGGATGCTCGTTACTTTAATCCCGTATTTCTCCAGGAGTTCGGTGACCAACCGGGCATCTAGCGGGTGGACAAGAGGGTTGAGCTCCACCGCATAGAGGCCATTGCTCACCAGGAAAGAGAAAGCTTTTTCCAGGTTGCAATCCAGGCGAGGGAACCAAGAGCTTGATACGGAAATCTCGCTTGGCAAGGTACCTCCTCCAGAAAGGGTTAAAAGGCCCGGGCGAAGAGGGCTTTGACCCTGGCCTCTTTGCCGCAATAGATACAAGCCCCTGCCGGGCCTTCCTGGCCGAAGGGGATACAACGGATGGTGGCTTTGGTGTCCTCTTTAATGGCTGCTTCGCATTCGGCGGACTCACACCACGGAGCTATGATGAAACCGCCTTTTTCCTCCAGAATCCGCTTGAACTCCTCGTAATCATCCAAATGATAGGTATTATCGTCCATAAATTTCTTGGCCATCCTGAACATATTAACCTGGATGTCGTCCAGAAGGCTCCTCACCTGCTCGCTCAAGCGAGCCATAGGTGCGGGCATTTTCTCCCCTGTATCCCTCCGGGCCAGTACCACTTGATCAGCCTCAACATCCCTAGGCCCTATTTCTATGCGGAGGGGGACTCCACGCATTTCCCATTCATTGAACTTCCAGCCAGGGGTATATTCTTCCCGGTCATCAACCTTAAGCCTGAAGTCGCTAAGTTGGCCCTTAATTTCCTCAACCTTGGTTAAAACCCGCTCCTTTTCCTCATCGCTCTTCCATATGGGCACAACTATTACTTGAATGGGTGCTAGCCTGGGAGGCATCTTCAGACCTTGATCATCGCCGTGCACCATTATAATGGCGCCGATAAAACGGGTGCTGAGGCCCCAGCTCGTGGTCCAACAATACTGGAGTTGGTTGTTGCGGTCCAGGTAGCGGATTTCAAAGGCTTTGGCGAAGTTCTGGCCTAAGTTGTGGGAGGTAGCGGCCTGGAGTGCCCACTTGTTGCCCATCATTGCCTCGATGGTGTAGGTCCGCAGAGCTCCGGCAAACTTCTCCGATTCGCTCTTATGGCCCACTATCACTGGTATGGCGGCTTCGTTCTCAGCGAAGTCCCGGTAAATCTCCAGCATCCTGAGGGTCTCTTCTTCGGCCTCCTCATAAGTGGCGTGAGCGGTATGGCCTTCCTGCCAGAGGAACTCAGTGGTGCGCAAGAAGAGGCGGGTGCGCATTTCCCACCTTACCACATTGCACCATTGGTTGATGAGCAATGGAAGATCACGATAAGAACGAATCCACTGGGCAAACATATGGCCGATGATGGCTTCCGATGTAGGACGCACCACAAGAGGTTCCTCCAATTCCTGCCCGCCACCGTGAGTAACAACTGCTAGCTGGGGGGCGAAGCCTTTGACATGTTCCGCTTCCTTCTGGATGAAGCTATAAGGGATAAAGAGGGGGAAGTAAGCATTTTGATGTCCGGTCTCCTTAAAGCGCCTGTCCAGGCTTTGCTGGATGTTCTCCCAGAGAGCATAGCCATAGGGCCTTATGACCATACACCCTCGTACCGGGGAATAATCGGCCATCTCGGCTCTCTGTACCACTTCGGTGTACCATTTGGAAAAATCCTCGCTTCGGGGTGTTAGCTTCTCGGCCATCTTCCTCCTCCTCTGGTAGTCCGTTCTTTCCTCCCATATAAAAAGCTAGCTCCCCTCAGGTCTGGGGAGCTAGCCTAATATCCTTCCCTCCTGCCCGGCATACCAAGGCTACCCAGACCTGAGGTCTGGTTTATCACTAGGCTCAACCGGGCAAGGCGGGTTAATCTGCTTAAACCACATAATAAGCTTCCTCAGTTCAAAGTTGACACCAGTATACCACTAAACCGCTTTGCTGTCAATGATGCGTTTTCGCTCACAGGGCTTTCCGTAATTCCCTTAACACCTTCTCCCTTACCTCCTGGAATGTCCCCTTGAGGCGGCAGCCAGCAGCCTGGGGGTGGCCTCCTCCGCCCAGCTTCGCCGCTACCTTGGATACATCCACACCCGGCACGGAACGCATACTCACGTCAATCTCCCCGCCGGGCTTCTCGCTGAATATCACCGCTACATCGGCTTCTTCCACACCCACCATAAAGTTCGTGAGCCCGTAGTTGCCCTCATCGTTTAGGCCGAACTTTTCCAGAAGAGAACGGGGCTTCTCGGCCCAGATGATGCGGTCCTCCAGTTGGGCCTGGCTGAGGATATGAGCCCACAGGCGCAACACCCCAAGGGGGCGGCGATCAAACACGTTCTCCATCACCTCCACCAGGTTGGCCCCTGCTCTCTGAAGCTTGAGGGCTGCTTCGAGGGTTTGGGGAGTGGTGTTGACGGTGCGAAACCCCCTGGTGTCTGTCACGATGCCGTTGAGGAGGCAGGTGGCTACATCTGGTTCCAGCGGTGCGCCCATCCCCTCCACCAATTCCAACACAATCTGGGCGGTGGCAGCAGCCTCAGGGTCCACCCAGTTCAGCGTCCCAAAGCCGGGGTTAGTCACGTGGTGGTCTATGTTAATCAGGGGAAGCTCGCCGTAAAGCTCCGGCGAATAGGCTTTACCTAACCGCCGCAAGTCGCTGGCATCCAAGGCTACCACTATCTCAAAGGAACCCATCGGGTAAGGGACCACCCTGTCGCTCCCTGGCAGATACAAAAAGCGCCTGGGGACCGGGTTCTCGCAAGCCATAGTCACCTTCTTGCCCATCTTCTCCAGAGCCAGCCCCAGGCCCAGGAGGGAACCGATGGCATCGCCATCGGGGTCTATGTGGGTGATGATGAGCACCCGGTGGGCTCGTTCAAGGGCTTTCGCTATCTCCTCGTTCATTCCGCTCCTCGGCCAGCTTTCTCAGAATTTTCTCGATGCGCTGTCCCCTCTCCAGGGAATCGTCCCACAGGAATTTGAGGCGGGGGATGAATTTGAGGCGCAGGGCCTCCGCAATCTGCCGGCGCAGGAAGCCAGAGGCGCTGTTAAGCCCCTCCAGGATTTCCTCCTTGCGCTCTGCTCCCTCCAGGGCGCTCACGTAGACGTAAGCATCCTTGAGGTCGAAGCTCACCTCAACGTCGGTCACGGTTACGAAGCCAAGGCGGGGGTCTTTTATCTTCGTCTTCAGGAGGTAACATATCTCCCGGCGCAGCAACTCGCTTACTCGCTTCTGGCGACGGGTCATCGGTTTAGCCATTTAAGCTGCCCTCTTCATCTCGTATATTTCAATTATGTCCCCAATTATGAAATCCCCGAAGTTCTCCAACCCTACCCCGCACTCAAATCCCTGGCGGACTTCTTTGACATCTTCGGTAAATCTCTTTAGCGAAGCCACTTTGCCATCATACACCAGTTCCCCGTCCCTGAAGATGCGAGCCTTAGCGCCTCGCACCACTTTGCCGTCCAGGACGTAAACACCGGCTACCTGGCCCTTGGCAATCTTGAAGATAGCTCGTACTTCCGCATGGCCCAGGATTACCTCTTGCTCTTCAGGCTCCAGCAGCCCTTTGAGGGCCTTTTCCACATCCTCAAGGAGGTGATATATCACCTTGTAGAGGCGTATCTCCACCCCCTCGGTTTCGGCCAGGCGTTTTGCAGCCGGGTCCACATCCACGTTGAACCCTATGGGGATGGCTTTCGACGCCACTGCCAGCATCACATCGGATTCGCTGATGTTGCCTGTGCCTTGGTGGAGTATCTTCACTTTCAATTCATCCGTGCTCAGCTTCTCCAAAGAGCTGACGATAGGCTCAAGGGAGCCGTAAGCGTCGGCCTTGAGGATGATGTTTAACTCCCGGGTTTCCCCGGCCTGCATTTGCTTGTAAACCTCTTCCAGGGTAAATGGCCTTGGGGCCTCCGCAGGGGCGGCCTTTTCCTCTTTCCTTTTCTCGATGATGCTCCGGGCCTCCTTCTCGTTCTTTACTACTTCAAAGAGGACTCCGGCAGGGGGAACTTCAGGAAGGCCCATAACCAGGGCCGGTGTCGAGGGTGGGGCTTTTTCTAGAGGCTCTCCCCGGTCGTTAAACATCGCCCTCACCCGCCCGTACATCTCACCCACCACAATTACATCGCCCTTATGGAGGGTGCCATTTTGAACTAAAACGGTGGCTATAGGGCCACGTTTCTCGTCCATCCGGCCTTCAATGACCGTGCCAATGGCTGGCCGGTCAGGGTTGGCTTTGATGCCTTCGACCTCGGCCACCAGGAGGATGTTCTCCAGGAGTTCTTCTATGCCTATCCTCTTCTTGGCCGAAATGGGCACGCATATGGTGCTCCCGCCCCAATCCTCAGGGGTGAGGTTTATATCAGCCAATTGGCGTTTGACCATTTCCACGTTGGCTTCGGGTTTGTCTATCTTGTTTATGGCGACGATGATGGGGACTTGGGCGGCCCGGGCGTGGTCTATAGCTTCTAGCGTTTGCGGCATAACCCCGTCATCTGCGGCCACGACAAGGACAGCTATGTCGGTTACTTGGGCGCCCCTGGCCCTCATAGCGGTGAAGGCCTCGTGGCCAGGGGTATCAATGAAGGTGATTTTCTTGCCATTTACCTCTACCTGATAAGCGCCTATGCGCTGGGTTATCCCTCCTGCTTCTTCGGCCACCACGTTGGTGTGGCGGATAGCGTCGAGCAAGGTGGTTTTTCCGTGGTCCACATGGCCCAGGACTGTGACCACAGGTGGGCGGGGACACATCTTCTCGGGTTCTTCCTGCTCATAGATGAGTTGTCGCAGCGTCTTGGGAACCTCAGGGGCTTTCTCCTCCTCCGGAGGTGCAGGTTCCTCCACCACATACCCCATCTCTTCGGCGATGATGACGGCGGTGTCCCGGTCAATGCGCTGGTTGATGTTGGCCATCACCCCGTTTTTCATAAGTTCTTTTATAACTTTTATGGGGCTGACTTCCATTATCTTGGCCAGCTCCCGTACCGTAATCATATCTGGCAATGTGATAACCTTGGGGGCTGGAGGTTCTTTGACAACCTGTTCTTCCTTCGGGGGGCGAGCTTCTTTCTTGCGAGGGCGAAAGCGTTTCCCTCGAAACCTGCCTCCCCTTGGTCTCCTTCTGAAGCCCCTTGGTCGTCTTCTGGCTTTTCCTTTCCCTTCACCTGCCATAGGATTAGTCCTCCCCTGAACGTGTTCCCAAAGCTGCCAGCAAGTTCGCTTTTTCCTGCCAGGTGAGTCCCGTCAGTTCTTCTTCTGGCAGGGTTTCCGCAAATCTTCTCAGCAGCTCTTCTTCTGATGGCTTCAATTCCGTCTTCAAGGCATAATTCAAACTTTTCTTCCGCAATGCTTTTTCCCAGCAGCCTCTCTTAAGGCACAGATAAGCCCCCCGTCCTGATTTTTTCCCGGTGGGGTCTATTTCCACATTGCCCTCCACCGTCCGAACAATCCTCATCATCGCTTGTTTGGGCTTTACCTGTCGGCATCCCACACAGGTTCTCATCGGTACGTGTTTTGGAGCCATCCCTAACCACCCCGCTATTTCTTCTTGCGCTTGTGTGTCTTCCTCTCCTCTTCGGAATCAGATGTCCTTATCCTTGAAAGCTCAGCCTTCAGATCCTCCAGGGAGAGGGTGAGTTCCCCAGCCTTCTCTGCCTTCTTTGACCTGGGCTTCGCCTTTGCCTTTTCCGGCTTCTCAGGCTCGGGCTTGGGCTCCTCCACAGCTTCTGAAGGTTCGGGAGGTTGCATCTGCTCAAGGGCGATGGACTTCGCCAAGGCCTCGGTTAGAGCTGTCGGTTGGGCTTTCGCTTCCGAGGGGATAGGCTTTTTGCCCGTGAGAATGGCCTCGGCAAGGGCCAGGATGTCCTGCTGGGTTTCCCTGAGTTCTTCCCCGGTCAGCAGGCCCTCTTCCTTGGCCTCGCTTTCGCTCTTTATATCAATGCGCCATCCGGTGAGTTTGGCAGCCAGACGGGCATTTTGCCCCTCCCTGCCTATGGCGAGGGAAAGCTGATTGTCGGGCACGATGACCACTGCTGTCTTATCATCATCAGAACGGCGGAGGATTACTTTGATGACTTTGGCGGGGCTCAGGGCGTTGGCCACGAAGACTGCCGGGTCCTGATTCCACTCCACCACGTCAATTTTCTCGCCGTTTAATTCCTTAACTATGTTCTGAATCCGGAGGCCCCGCATCCCCACACAGGCCCCTACCGGGTCCACGCCTGGTTGAAGAGCCCTCACAGCTACCTTGGAGCGGGAACCCGCCTCCCTGGCAATGGCTTTTATCTCAACGATGCCATTCATAATCTCGGGCACTTCCCTCTCAAAGAGGCGCTTCAGGAAATTCTTATGGGAGCGAGAAAGGATTACCTGGGGTCCCCGGCCCGATTTGTAAACTTCCAGGATGTAAAAGAGGGCCCTTTGGTTTACATAATATCTTTCGGTGGGAATCTGCTCCTTCCGGGGCATCAAGGCTTCTACCTTGTCTATGTTAACGATTACGTTGCCGGTGGCGTGGTCCACTTTTTGAATCACGCCTACTATGAGTTCCCCTTCTTTATCAACCAGGGCGTTGTAGATGTAATTGCGCTCGGCTTCACGAATGCGCTGCATTATGACCTGCTTGGCTGTCTGGGCAGCAATGCGCCCGAAATTAGTAGGCGTGGTCTCCACGGTGATGGTTTGACCGACCTGAGCATTAGGGTCAATGCGCCTCGCTTCCTCCAATGAAATCTGGGTTCGGTTATTGGTGACCTTCTCCACGACCAGTTTGTCGGCATAGACTCGGGCCTGGCCGGTTTTAGGGTCAATCTTAGCCCTTATGTTTAAGGCCGGGCCGTAGTCCCTTTTATAGGCTGAGATCAGAGCTGCTTCCACTGCCTCTAATATTACCTCAGGGGGTAGTTTCCTCTCTTCGCACAATTGCTTTATCGCCAACACAAGTTCACTCTTCATAACCCTTTCCCCAGCTTTTAGTTATGATTATGTCTTGCAAAAATCCATACACAGGGGAACAACTCCCCGGATGCAACTTCACAGAATAAAGAAAGCGAATTCTACAGAGGATTGTAAAAGTCCTCTTACAACAAGAAAAGTGGGCTTAACCCACTTTTCAGCGATTCCTGACTGTAGAAGCGGTATTTATTATACCACGTCCTTCCCCTTTCTGCAAACATATTCGCAGGGAGGGGCTGAAAAAGCGCCATACTATTCTTGCTCAAGGGATTCCTCCGACAGGGGGAGGTTAAAAAAGCATTTTTGAAGTGTTTTCTCGTGCGGGGGCTTCGCCCCCGCACGAGAAAACACCCTTTTTCTATCTCTAGCCTGCGGAGTAGTTTCCAACCCCGGAGTTTTTCAACATCCGCTCGCAAGGAGGTGCTGAAAAAGCGCCATGCTGTTCCTGCTCAAAGGGTTCCATCCGGCGAAGGCAGGTTAAAAAGCATTTTTAACTTGCTCTCGGAGAGAAGTAAAGTGGGCTAATCCCAGCTCCAAATGGGGCTTTGCTGAAATAGCTCGGCGGTGAAGAGACTATCGAAAAAACCCAGTCAGACCGCCGATTATCGAGGAGCTTGCGCTCTCTAGCGCAAGCAAAAAGGCGTTAGAGAACGCCTACTCCTCAGATCTAGATATGTTGATGCATTGCCAGGGTTTTTCGACGCCCTGAACCGCCGGGCGGGAGGATGGCTTGTTTGACAAATAATTCGCTTTGGATTATAATTATCAATGGATAATAAATTTCCAATTGAATAAAGCTTTCGCTCTTGTGTAAATAGCTGCACGAGAGGGAAAAGGCGTTTTGGCATCAAAGGAATGCCTCCGAAGCAGGGATATTTATTAGGGAAGGTTATTTCTTCGACGGCAGCTTCGCTGCCGTCGAAGAAATACCTCCCTCCAACTCCTTGAAGAGAGGAGTTTTTGTGGGCAACGGCTTCGCCGTTGCCCACAAAAACATCCCCACCGTTTGGGAAATATTGAAGGAGCAGCAATCAGATGAGGGAAGCAAACGAGAACCTGGAGCGCATAATGCAGCGGTTGCGGGATAAGGGTTATCGGCTAACACCTCAGCGGATGGCCATCTTGCGGGCGATATTGTCCAGCCGCTCTCACCCTACAGC
>Ga0164310_10002647_pt1 | contig 10330 bp, 8 predicted proteins | sample GuaBasSedimGuay1_FD_121795 | JGI IMG/M metagenome (GOLD analysis project Ga0164310, IMG submission 121795) | Subseafloor sediment microbial communities from Guaymas Basin, Gulf of California, Mexico - Guay1, Core 4569-9, 0-3 cm | ecosystem: Environmental > Aquatic > Marine > Hydrothermal vents >... | reverse complement strand
GAAATAATAGACTACATCTCGAGGCGGCTGGGCCATTACACGCTGAGATCAGCGGGATAGAGTGGAAGTGAGGTAATTTCTTCTCAGCTCTGCTGGGAGGGGGAGACAGAGTTCTTTGGATAGGGTACGCGACTGATTCTAGAAAGTGCCTTTAAAAGTGTGTCCACGTGTCGGAAGGGGGGTCAACTGGAAATTTAATTAGAGAGGAAGGTTAGGTGTTTGTCGGGTAAGAGTTATGAATGAGTTAATAGATGAGATTTTGAGAATTGAGTTGGAATGGTTCATGAATGTTAAGGCGATTTATCCCTCGAGGTGTCAGGAGCACCCTCGAGTGTTTGAACTGGTGAGACGGAGCAGCTACGAGCTGTGGTCTGAGGAGACTCTTCGAGCTTACCTCGAACACTTGAGAAAGGCGAAGGCTAAGGGAAGAAATCTCATGACCGAAAAGTATGCGCGGATTGACGGGATGATCCCGCCCATCAATCTGAATCCCATCATAGACAAAATTGTTGAGATAGAGGGACGCTGGGCTGAGGAGACCCATGAGAAGTATCCCAACATGTTTGACAGCGACTCAGCCCTTGGCTTCAGGATCTACCTGAGAGGTGAACTCGAAACCTACTCAGATGAGGTTCTAGAACTCTACTACCGAGACTTGGAGAAAGCTCGAGAGAGCGGAAGAAACCTCGTGGAGGAGAAGTACCTCAGACTTTTCCAAAGGATTGGATACGGTTCACTAGGTGAGGTTGACGAGGCGGCTAGAGAAAAGAAAAGAAGAAGCGCCAACGCAGAGTGAGGATGCTGCGCCAACATCGCCCACCAGTGTGTCAGCCGCCGATCAACACCTTGGGTGAAAGATTAACGCGGGCCTCATTAAATGAAGCCTTTCCCCAACATTCTTCGAGGCTAGATTTATTTCGTAAACCAGTTTTCAATGGAAACTTTTCATTGCTTTTGTTTCCGAAAGCTATATATGTTCGATTCCTTCATTCGTGCATGTTAATTATGTAACAAAAAACTGGGGATAAAAAAATGAAGTTGGAAGATATTAAGAATATTACCGTTCTCGGCGCGGGGGCTATGGGTCATGGTATTGCGCAGCTCTGCGCCGTCGCGGGTTACAATGTGGTTATAAGGGACATTAAGCAGGAGTTCCTTGACTCCGGACTGGGTAAGATTAAGTGGAGCCTCGAGAAGCTCGCGTCGAAGGGCAAAATTCCTGCGGACGCGGTGGAGGCAACTCTTGGAAGGATAACAACGACAATCGATCTCAAGGAGTCGGTGAAGGACTGCGACTTCATGATAGAGGCGATCCCCGAGGTCCTAAAACTGAAGCAGGACACCTTCAAGGAAGTCGACGAGGCGGCTCCGGAGCACGCCATCCTGGCAACGAACACGAGCGCCCTTCCCATAACCGAGATTGCTCAAGTCACCAAGAGGCCCGAAAAGGTTGTAGGAATGCACTTCTTCAACCCGCCGCAAATAATGAAACTTGTTGAAGTCATCTACGGAGAAAAAACGAGCAAAGAAACAGCCGAAATCACGTACGCTCTGGCGGAGAAGCTGGGAAAAGAGCCGGTTTACTGCCTGAAGGATGTGCCCGGGTTCCTTGCGAACAGGGTTATGAACCCGCCGGGTAACTTCCTAGCCTGGCTCGTAAGCGAAGGATACTACACACCAGACGAGATAGACTCCGCCTCCCACTTCAAGCTCGGCAACCCTATGGCGAACTTCGGCCTCATGGACTATGTTGGCATAGATGTGTTGTACCATGTTCAGAAGTTTTACGAAGAGAAGGAACCACCATACAAGGTTGCACCGATACTAGAGGAGAAGATGAAGAAGGGAGAACTCGGCGTAAAAACGGGCAAGGGCTTCTACGAGTATCCTGAGAAGAAGTGGCGGGTTCCGCCGGAGTGGACTAAGGAGAAGGCTGAAAAATTTGATCCCATGACAAGCGCTTATGTGGCCATAAACAGAGCCGTGCAAATAGTGGCTGACGGTGTCGCCTCCGTGGAGGACGTAGACAAAGCCGTGCGACTAGGGTTCAACATGCCACTCGGTATGCTCCAGTTAGCCGACATGCAGGGAATAGACACTGTTGTGCAGAAGCTAGAGGAACTGGATGAAAAGTACGGCAAGATAGACGGCCTACACGCGCTCCTTGAGCCGCACCCACTACTCAAAAAGATGGTTGAAGAGGGAAAACTCGGACAAAAATCAGGGGAAGGATTCTACAAGTACGAAAAAACCAGCTAAACACATGTAAACCCAAAAATCTGTAAAACTTTTTATTTTTTTCAGAGAGGCCACTTGTAGTAATTCAAACTCATCCAAGGTAACCGCTTGCAGGAGATTCGGCTCACTTTTCGTCCAATCGGATTCCATAGAGGCAGTCTCAATTTTATGATACGGGAATGAGTTGAGTGTCCACGTAGCCCTTCGAGTGATCGACGTGGACTACGTACATCTGGGTTTTTGGATTTTCTCCATAGAACACGATGTTTCCCCCCATGCTTTCCAGTTTGAAGTATGAGGACGCTAGGTGTGTGGGAAGGTTGAAATCATCCTCACCGAAGTAGAAGAACACTATCACGCCCCCCAGTTTTTTCAGCTCGCTTACCCACCCGGAAATAATGTTTCCCAAGGCTTGCGAACCATAGACGTATCTGAGGGCGTCGCTACTCATGCTGCAGAGAAACGCGTCGGCGTCGCTAGCTCTCATAGATGACACGACGGCTTTCTTCAGTTTCTTAAAGTCGTCGAAGGGGTCCAGACCGTAGAAGAAGTTGATTTGTGCGGGAGACACTTCCGCCTCGTCGATTGGTTTCGGAAAGAAGACGTGCACAAGGTTTTTGATTTTTTGCAGGGTGTCCCTGTTTTCGAGTAGTGGAGCGGTCAGGTATCTGCCGTCTTTGAGGGATAGTCCCTGAGAAGGCACAAGGAAGAAGGGATAGTCCAGAAGCAGGTAGTTGACGAAGATGGGGAAGAACACGTGGACATGGTTTATGCCGACATTTTTGTCTACCTCGAGTATGTTTAGGCTGCCCTTTTCGAAGCCCCCGCCCAATATGCCGTCTAACACCCTTATTGATGTGGGGATCTTGTCGCCTGTGGGTTTCACAGGTTCGGGTATCTTGGGTTTTTCCAGTTTTCGTTCGAACGCTTTTCCGAGGCAGGCGAATCTTCCGCCGTGAAGTGTGAAGAGGTGGGAAGGGTTTTTGATTTCCACACCCCTGAGCTTTTCGATGATCAATTCTCTTAAAACCCTCTGGTTGATTATTCTCTTTTCGAGCCTGATGACGCCGTCAACGAGGTAGTCTAATTTGCTCGGCTTGCTTGTCTCGGAGATGAGGACGAGGTTTGAGTGAGTTTTCTCACACACTTCCAGGAGTACGTCCTCAATGTTTAGCCCGTTTTCCGTCAAGCGCAGACTACTTTTTAGGGCGTCCAAACTATCCACAACTACGCAAGTTGTGGGGCCCTCTGCCCCTAATATTTTGGAGTGAAGCGATTTCAGAAAGCTCGGCGTGTTAGAATATTCAAGGTCGGTTCGCTTTTCTGGGGGGTAGAGGATTTCACGTTTAGCCTCAAGAATGTTCTCGGGCGGGATACTTTCTTCAATCCATGGAAACTGTTGATAAATCTTGGAGGGGGAGACCCGCGTGGCGAGGTAGAGCGTTTTTCCTTTTTGTGAGTAGTAACTGACGAGTTCAAGCGCCAGTGTGGTCTTACCTGTTCCCGCGTCTCCCTTCACGAGTAGTGAGAATCCATCGTGCTCCAAGGCAGAGACAATCTCTGCCGGAAACATAAAATTCTCAGTTGTCAACGTGAACCCTTCATTTAAAGAGTGAAGATTTTTTGATAATCGGTTTATTGGTAAAATAAAAGAGTTATATACTTTGCGGAAAAATTCAGCATCTGAGGAGCTTTATCACATTCCCAGGGGTCTAGACGCCCTTTGGCGCTTATCACTCGTATTGAAGGAAAATAGGCTCAAAAAATATAGTAGGCGGGGGGAGGTAGTCTCTGCTTGGAACAGTTTTGAATGCTAAATGGTTAGGATACCTTTTTCAATAGCAGCGTATGCGTTACTGTGTCTGCGTTTTTATGACCAGAAAAAAGAGCGGGTGAAGGTTGTTGTTTTTTGGTTGGTTTATTGTTTTTGTGGGGGAATGAGACCCGTGGTTTTCAATACGTTTTCAACGTCCGCCAAGGCTTCTTTCGCCTCCAGAGGTCCGCCTTCGAGGCAGGAGCTGAAGATCTCGCCGTCGAACCTGACGACGCCTGACACCTCAAGCTCTTTCTCTAAGGCCTTCTTTTTGAATTTGTCGGCTATGTCTGGTGTTATCTTGTTCAGCACCAGCCAGAATTTTTTTCCTGTGCTTTCAACAGCTTTCTTGAGCAGACCTATGAGTGAGAGTGACTCAGCCGTGGGATCCGCTACAGCTAACACCACGTCAATGCCTTCGATGACGGCTCGTCCAACGTATTCCATACCCGCGTCGGTGTCAATAAGCACGAGGTCATTCTCTTTAAGCGCCAGGTTTTTGAGCAGAACCCTTGTCAGGTAATTGAAGGGGCAGGCGCACCCCTCTCCAAACGTTCTCACCTTCCCGATTGTTATGAGCTGAAAGCCTTTAGGGGAAACGGAGACGTATTCGGAAGGTAATCGGTCCAGCTCTATTCCCTGCCCCGCGGTGGCCAGTGCTTTCACTATGTTTGATTCCCCCTGCTTGAAGATACTCTTCTTTCCGCCCAGGTATTCAACGAGAGGTTTCGGCTGCTCCACACCAAGCATTCGAGGCAACAGTGTGTTTGACTCGTCTGAATCGACAACGTAGACGTTGTAGTACCTGGAAAGCACCTGCGCTGAGAGAACCGTTATCGAGGACTTTCCAGACCCGCCCTTCCCGGAGATCATGACCTTCACAAAAACCACCTCTCAGCTCAGTGGTTTGAGGATGAGCTCCGAATCCAAAGCACTTATTCTCGATATTTCAACGTTGTCCAGAGTGATCTCTCTAAACTGTATATCCGACAGCTTGACTCTGTTATTCTCCTGAACGATGAGTGTGATTTCGCTGGCAATCAGCTCCCTTTCCGAACCCTTATCCAGATAAACCTTCAACAAACACACGCCATTTCAACCTCTTTTTTCACCAAATACGGCTATTTAGACGAAAATAAGACGAACTTTAAATGTTTTTTCTATCCCTCTAATAAACCAAAAGCACTTCGAATGTAAAACATAACTCTACCTGAATGCTGGTATGTCAATTGGTAATCCAACCCTCATAAAAATTCTTGCAAAAGCTTGGGAGAGGTGTTCCCGATACGGAGGTAGTAAACGTAATCTTCTCCCCCCAGTTTTGGTTAATTTAATTAAAAAATCGAAAGGAACACTATAGACACTCCTAAAATCGACAACCATATAGTCCAATTCGAATCCCTTTAGATCACATTTGTTTAGTAGATGGTATCCAGGCACATTTCCCTGTCTTAGTGCTTCTTTTCCTTTCCTACTTCTGAAAAAGTCACTTCTCTTCTCAAATTCACCTAAAGGCCAAACCGGACAAACGATAACCAAATCTATCTTTCTCTGAACGAGATCACACGATTGGCTCATTACAACGACATCGTAATTAAAATTTCAAAATTAACTTTTTCTGATACCTCCAGAGGTGGGACAACTATCGGGCAGTCTAAAATGAAATCTCCCTACAATATTTTTTCTTCACCGTTTACAATATCGTACCAAGGATATTCCCGTACCATTAAAGTTCCCCCGGCTCAACGATGTGGGGGGATGCCTTAGAAATACTTTTTATACTTCCTTTTACAGTCCACCTCTTTTTGGGAGGTATACGGACGTATACATCAAATTCAAGTGGTACTTCTGGGAGCGGTTTAATTTTCCCCTGTAGTAGGCTCGTTTCTCTCTTTATTTCTAAATGTGGTAAAACCGACGATTGATCAATTTCTAGAAGAGGCAACAGAGATTGCCAACCAATAATTTCTTTAGGTATTCTTTCAATCCAAGTAGATAGTAATAAGTTATCTATTTCATCTTCATCTTTTACACCAACTCCTACGGTTAGGGTAGATGTATCCTGAATAGGATAGTTTTGGTACTTGGTTTTTTGCCATTGAGATTGCATTATTCGAACCTCCTAACTAGGTCTCCTTCAATTATCTTGAAAAACCAATTATCCGTTAAATCATAAGCACTTTTCACCCGTGCAGCAATTTCTTCTTTAGTTTTCGACTTTAATTAAAAGGTAGGAGGGGTTTAGGGGCTTAGTTCTTTTTGTAGCTGCGATTTTTCCACTTTTCCCAGCCTTGAGAGGGGCAGAGACTCCTTGAACACCACCTTCCGGGGAACCTCGTAGTCTGGTAAGCCCTCCTCACAGTATCTTATTACGTCCTCCTCTTTCAGCGCTGCTCCTCCTCTTGGAACTATGAACGCGGCAACCGCCTCCCCGTAGATCTCATGGGGGAAGCCTATCACCGCCGCCGCCCGAATGTCCGGATGCTTCTCAAGGTACTCCTCTATCTTGGCAGGGTAGACCGCGTACCCCGCAACCTTTATCATCTCCTTCTTTCTCCCAACCAGGTAGAGATACCCGTCCTCATCCACGTATCCCAGGTCGCCTGTGCGCAGCCACCCGTCCTCCGTAAACGCCTCCTTGTTCCTCTCCCTGTCCACATACGTCTTCATCACCGGGGGTCCCTTCACGAGGATCTCACCCGTCTCGCCTGGTGGAAGCTCCCTGCCCTCATCGTCCACGATTTTGATCTCTATCCCTTCTGCGGGTCTCCCAACAGAGTACAGCTTCTTCTCCTCGGGGTCGTCTCTTCTCTGGATTCCAACCCACCCTGCTCCGGCCTCTGTCAACCCGTAGCCGATACACAGGGTCGCTTGGGGAAACCTCCTTCTTATCTCCTTGTTGAGGTCGGGTGGCAGGGGCTCCGCAGCGGCCACAATAATCTTGACCGAGGAAAGGTCGTACTTGTCGAAGTCCTCGTACATGAAGAGTATCCTGAAGAGGGTCGCCACCCCGCCGAAGAAGGTCACCCTGTGCTTCTCGATCAGCTCCAGGAGTTCCTTGGGTCTCAGGTGCTCCAGAATGACCAGTGTTCCCCCGGCCAGGAGCGTTGATAAGAGTATGTCACAGGAGCCCCCCACGTGACTCGGGGGTAGATGAAACATCATCACCATGTCTTCGTCCTCCTCAACTCCGAGGGTTTCGATGAGACCGAGTTCCCCTTGGATGCAGGCTCCCTGAGTGTGCACAACCCCCTTAGGAAGCCCCGTCGTGCCACCAGTGTAGATGATAAGGAAGTCGTCCTCTGGAGACACCCGCATCATCGCCTTCTGGAGCCTTCCGTCCCCGTCCATGTGGGTTTCCATCACTTCCTCCATGGACACGAACCTCTCCGGAGCGTCTGGTGGGAGCCCCCTGGCTATGAGGAACCGTTTAACTGACGGTAGGGAGTCGGCGTAACCCGCCACCTGAGAGGCAATATCGATGCCGATAAACTCTCTGAGTGTCACAAACACCTTCGCACCGAGCTCGTTGCACTTGTTTATAATCTCCTGGGGCTTCTCCCTCAAGTCCAAGGGAAGCAGAACGGCGCCGATTTTGGCGGCGGCAACGTAAACGTAAACGTACTCCTTCGAAGGCGGAAGAAACGTGGCTATCACATCACCCCTACTTATCCCCAGATCAATCAGTTCGAGTGCGAGTCCATCACTCAGCCTGTCCAGATCCCGGTAGGTTATTTTCTCGTCTCCGCTTATTATAGCAACGGAGTCCGGCGTCTCCTTAGCGTGACCCTTAATATACCTCCACAAAACATGCTCATCCAAAATGTATCACCTTATCAGCTTTTTCGGATTCTCATACAGCCACATTCGAAGCGTCTCCTTCTTCAGGGGGAGGGACAGCATCTCCTCCAACAGTTGTTTGGGAGTGAGGGCGAACATTATCCAGGTGGAGCCCCAGACAACCTTGTCCCTAATGGTCCTGTCGCCATAGTAGAGTAGGGGCTCGAAACCCGCGCCCGGCCTGGTTATGTGCTTGGCTCTGAACGATGAGAGGGCGATGTACACGTTTCTGTGCCGCCAGGCGACCGCAACCATCTCGTTCATCCACGGCCACCCGGCGTCTCCAGCTATGATTTTAAGGTCGGGGAACCTCGACGCCACGTAGTCAAGGTGCCTGGGGTGCCCATAGTCCATTGGAACACTGAAGTCCAGACTGCTCGCCGTGTGTATCCAGACCGGAACATCAAGCTCCAGAGCCTTCTCGTAAATCGGGTAGCACTTCTCGTCACTCGCGTACAGCTTGTGCCTGAAGGGGTACAGGGTAACACCGGTAAACCCAAGCTTCACAACCGCCCTCTCAACCTCACGCACCGCAGCCTCACCCTTGTGCGGATCCGCTCCAACAAACGCGGTCAACAGGTCGGGATACTCACTTATCACCGAGTGCACATAATCGTTGGACAGCGGCTTCACTCCAGTCGTCGTCTCAACATCCTCACACGTCAGATTAGCCCTCTCAATCCCGGCCGACTCCAGAATCTCCACAAAATCCTTCATCGGCATCGCAAGCTTCTCAATGAGACCCGAAAGGTGGTCAATAAAACTCCTACGGTCCATGCTGCTCTTCAGCCGGAAATACTCATCTTCAGAATGACCCATAACCGCGAAAATGTTCTTTCCGAACCTGTCCAGGTAACCCTCGTGAACACCCCACGCCTGTATCAGGTACCGCAGAATCCTATCCGTGGGAAAGACATAGCAATCTATGTCAATCGCCCTCATAACCACTCCCAACCTAGCGCACTCAAATTTTCTTTCCAGAAACCCTCATTATATATACTTCACTCTCTACCGCTAGACCATTTCGTTTAGCAGCTCGAGAACCGTGCTGGTTGACTGCACGTTCACCATTCCCAGCCTGCCGTCGAGCCTGTCAAGGCAGCTCTTGTGAACCTGCAGCGCCGTTTCCTTGTCGGGTCCGTGATCCATGCACGCGTCGCCAACAATTATGGGCATGTACCCAAGGTCGAACGCGTCCCTAGCCGTGCTCTCCACGCACATGCCGGTGTAGTATCCACCTATTATGAGCACTTCTATTTTCCAGTTGCGGAGGAACCTCTCAAGCACTGTGCCTATGAAAGCGCTCGAAGCGGGCTTATCTAAGACAAGGTCCTCGGGCCGCTTCACCTCCAAAACCTCGTCTATCAGCTCCACGTCCCAGGTGCCTTCCTCCCACAGGCCGGGAACCGCCGAAGCGTAGAACTTTAACATAGCCTCTTCGAGTGAGCCCGGCCTGGCGTCCGTGAAGCCCTTCTTCCTCAAAAATCTGGTCCAGATGACTGGGAGCTTCAACTTTCTGGATGCCTCCACTATGCTGATGATGTTGTCCACTGAGCCTGATTCCCTGATGTACCTCCACGCTTTCCACCCGATCTTGTCCAGGGCTCCGCCTTCCGTTGCGCAGTCGTTCTGCGGGTCGATAATCAGAATAGCGGTGTTATCCCTTCTCACGAATTTTTTCCAGTTGACAGCGTCCCAAATCAGGTGCTTGGTCACACTTATCTGGTACTCACCCTTACCAACAACTATCTCGCTCAACAACACAACCTCACAAGGGTTTAACAGTGTTAATTCTCCGATTTATATAAAAGTTTACCCACCAACAAGGCGATACAGAGGGCTGTTTTCTTCCCGTTCGAAGTTATAGTTTCACCTATCCTCCTTAAACATCGGCTTTCCAGGATCTTTTTCGTCAAAATCATTGATTCTCGGTTAGTACCCACCCTTACAAGAGAAACACACAAAAAGTTCGGTGAAAAACGAAAAGTTCGGTTAACAGCGAACAATCCCCCCATCGCTAACGTGGATGAGAAAAATATTTAGAGTTTCTCACCTTCTTGAAGACTTTTCAGAAGACTCCGAGCCAATCCTAGCATAGCGAAACTCTCTCCATATTCAATGAACTCTAGAAAAAACAGGTGAGCAGTCTCCTTCATATCTTTTAGCTCATCCAGCTTTTTTCAGGAGACCTTTGAGTTCCTCTAGTGCCTTTTCAGCTATCTCCTTAGCGTGTTTTGCTTCCTCTGGTGTCACGCTGAGTTCAGAGTAGTCTGCCTTAAGCCTCAGACTGTAGAGTGTACGGAGGCATTCAGCCGAAGCGGCGGCTCCGACGTCTTCAATGGCGTTAGCCAGTTTGTCGCCCCTCCTGGGAATGGGAGCCCCCAGTTTCACTAGTAGCCCCTCGGCGAACCATCTGGACGCAAAATAGAAGCCTCCCGT
>Ga0164310_10002646_pt1 | contig 10332 bp, 15 predicted proteins | sample GuaBasSedimGuay1_FD_121795 | JGI IMG/M metagenome (GOLD analysis project Ga0164310, IMG submission 121795) | Subseafloor sediment microbial communities from Guaymas Basin, Gulf of California, Mexico - Guay1, Core 4569-9, 0-3 cm | ecosystem: Environmental > Aquatic > Marine > Hydrothermal vents... | reverse complement strand
TGGGAAACATGTCAAAATATATGTTTCAGGTGGTTTGGATGAGAACAGCGTTGCAGAGTTAGTAGATGTGGTAGATGGGTTCGGTGTGGGCACCTCTATCAGTAATGCTCCAGTTATAGACTTTAGTGCAAAAATAGTGGAGGTTTATGAAGATGGTAAGCAGAAGCCTATAGCCAAGAAAGGTGATGTATCGGGAAGAAAGGCTGTGTATAGAGATTGGAGAAATCTTGTGGATTATGTCACCCTATATGGTGTGAAAATGAGAAGGAGGAGCCTACAACAGCTTCTCACTCCCCTAATTCGAGATGGAAAAATTGTGAGGGAGTTCAAGAATGTGGAAGAAATTCGGGAAACAGTCCTCTCTAAACTGAGGAGGATTCGGAGTGGTGGGACTCCTAGAATAATTATGAAACCAAGCTGGTAAATCAAAAATGTCAAGGAGAAAACTCTCAGACTCGCTCCTAACTGCTATGATCCGAAACAGAGAGCATTCCCTCTTATCGCCTAAGATCTATCGTGAATATCTCTCAGTGGATTTTAACCCTCTCCTACTCTCCACTAAGATCCTTCCATCTGGAATCCGAGAGAAATTTTCTATGAGTTCCCTCACTCAGCGGACTGAGAAGGAATATCTCACCCTTCTTCACCACTTGTCAGACTCCCACAAAAAACTCTTCAAGGCCCTCCTCCTTTATCCCAAAATAAGAGAAGTAGAGATTAAGCTCTTTCTCAGCGGGAAAGCAGATTTCTCCCATCTCAAATCTATTCTTGATCTCCTCAATATCGAATATACCTCCCTCTACAATGAATCGAACTCACCTCTTTCCCTAATCAGCTATTTATGGACTCTCTTCTACGAACAGTTCTCAAAGAGCAACCTCAATTTCCTATGTAAGTTTGTTGGCTCCCTTCTAGACATCGATATGTTAAATAGAATTGTCATTCTAAAACTTCAAGACATAAAAATCAGGGAGTTCTTCCCAGCTACGTACACATTTCTGAGCCGTGAAGCACTGGACTCCATAGCGAATGCTCCCCTAAAAAAGATCCCTAATATAATCTCAAAGGAGATTAAAGTGTTCTCCCTATCTACTTTAGATGTTTCCCTTCTCCTTCTCACCTTAAGGATCTTTATCTACCGATTCATCAGTTTAACAGACCTCAGACTACGGGGTATTCCCCTCCTGCAGAGATACCTCGCCACCCTATTTTATGAACCTGAAATGGTGAGAAGTGCCCTACTCACATTCGCAATGGTGAAATAAAGTGAGTCTAGTCGGGATAGCCAGGGAGAAGACTTCACTCGCTATGCTGCTGGCAGGGGTTCATGAAGTCTATACCGTTAGAGATGGCGTAGAAGCCTTTGAGAAGGCGAAGGAGATCATAATATCACATAATCCTCAACTTATATTGATTGAAGAACCTCTGTTCAATTCTATAATTAGTAAATTGAAGAACTCTCTGGGTTCCTCCTCAAGTTTTGTGTTCTTTCCTTTTCCATCTGTGGAGGATTATGAAGATGATAAGTAACCATAGACTTGCGTTAACCGTTGCAAAAAGGTCGCTTAACATTCTAGAGAGCCGCCTAAAAATATTAAGGAAAAGAAAAAAGGAAATAGAGCTCTCCCTTTCCTCGAGTGAAAAAGAAATAAAGAGGATCTCGAAGGTTACAGGGAGAGTTCTATCCGTATTGATTGATCTCTATGGTTACAGTTATGTTAAACGTGTGTGTGAGATATTTAAGGGGACTAGCAAACTTGAATTAAGCCCAATTATGGATGAATTCGGGTATGGTTTGAAGCCTGCACTCACATTGACTGGAAGGCCTATCTACATTCTAATAGATCCCGTGTATCTCGATCTAGCTTGGAAGCTTCGGAAAGTAGTTAGCATAATCCTCGACATGGATAGAAAATTCTTCTATTTAAATATCCTCGATGAGGAAATAAAGAAGGTAGAGGAATCCTGTAGGTACCTCCGAAATCATTTAATACCTTGGCTTGAACGTGGAGCATCATCTCTATCCTCTGAGTAAAAGCTCCTCCACCTTGGAGACCATCTTCTCCACTAGGTACTCCACTATAGCCTCTCCCTTCTTTTCATTGGCCAGTATTGGTTTTCCCTTCACACCCAATGCTCCATCTTCCACATCCATCCTATCCCTTCTAACGCTCTCTGGAGAAATATACAACATTTGAGAAGTCTCGAATTCCCCAGCATGTCCCTTCCCAGACTCCAAGATATCATCCTCATCAAACATTTCCCACACATCCATTATCTCTATATAGGTGCCCAGCTCCTGTGCGACCTTATCAGTCAACTCCCGTGTCCTATTGTTGTTATGAACTGATATGATAACGAACTTCTCGATTCCATCCTTCTTAAATCCCTTTATCATATCTCTTAACATAAGGGAGTATGTCTCCTCGCTGAGATTTATACTCCCAGTATAATTCTCGAATCCCAGACCTATATTGTATGGAATTACAGGAGCTACTGCACAGTAGGGGTGTACTCTCTCTCCAACCCTATTTCCATAATACCCAACGAGGATGTTATCTGTCTCCAATGGTAGGTGAGGGCCATGTTGCTGGAGTCCTCCAAGAGGCAAGAGAACGACCTTTGCATTTTTAAGGGAGTATTTTGCCTCCGGCCAACTATATCTCCCTAGTTGAGCGATATTTGACATCAAAACTCATCAAAAACATCCCTCTACACCCACTATTTAAGGCTATCGTAGAGAGAAATATAGAAACCTTAATCTACCATTTTGATCCTTCCTCATTTCATGGTTACTTTTACAGAGACTCTGGAATTTAACACCTCAAAGGAAGGTGATATACTCGATCTTACAGGCGACGTTAAGCGTGTTGTAAAGCAGTCCAGAGTGTCTAATGGAATAGTCACGGTATTTGTTCCAGGCTCTACCGGTGCTCTCACAACCATAGAATATGAACCAGGATTGCTGCAGGATCTGCCTGCAGCACTTGAGAGAATAGCCCCCTCAAATGTTTACTATCATCATGAAGAGATGTGGCATGATGGAAATGGCCGATCGCATGTGAGAGCATCCATAATAGGTCCAAGTCTCACTGTACCCATAGTTAACGGCGAACTGACGTTAGGGACCTGGCAACAGATCGTCTTCATAGAACTGGATATCAGGCCAAGAAGGAGAAAGGTAATAGTCCAGATAATTGGTGAATGAACCTCCATGAAGAATATATATGTGAGCTATTCTGAGGGTTACCTTTCATATGACTTCGGCCCAGATCATCCAATGAGGCCTGAACGTCTAGAGTATTTCATTAAACTTCTTGAGTCTATCTCTCTCCTGAAGGAATGCTCTCATATATTTCGGCCAGAGAAAGCCAGCAAAAACCTCTTGACACTCTTTCATACGGAGGATTATCTTCAGTTTGTAAAGGAATCCTGCAGTAAGGGCGTCGGCTATCTCGATAGCTTTGACACACCAGCCTTCAGAGGATGTTTTGAAGCTGCCTCTCTGATGGTTGGTGGTACTCTGGAGTGTGTAAGGAGGGCAGAGGAGGGTGTTCCAGCCTTCAATGTGGGAGGAGGCTACCATCATGCATATCCTGATAGAGCATCAGGTTTCTGCATATTCAATGATGTAGGTGTTGCTGTAAAGTTTCTTGAGTCGAAAAACTATAGGAGAATTCTCTATTTCGATATGGATGCCCATCATGGAGATGGTGTTATGTACAGCTTCTATGATGATCCTCGACTTCTATGTATAGATATCCATGAGTCAGGTCGATACCTGTTTCCGGGAACCGGGTTTGAAAACGAAATTGGAGTAGAGGATGCTGAAGGACTGAAGGTGAACATTCCCCTACAGCCCTACTCAGGTGACTGTGAATTCGAATATATCCTCCAAGAGATTGTCAAACCTGTGGTAGAGTGGTTTAAGCCAGAGTTTATAATAATGCAATGTGGGGGGGACTCGCATTGGGGTGACCCTATAACTCATCTCGAACTCTCAACATACTCCTACATCCTGGCTACTGAAACTTTGAAGGAGGTAGCTGAGAGATATTCGTCCTCCAGAATAGTCCTATTGGGCGGTGGAGGGTACAACATATTCAATACAAATAGATGTTGGCTTTCAGCACTGGCAACCTTACTTGACATTTCCCTCCCAGAATATGCTCCTAAAAAGTGGCTGTCCCTCCTCGATTCATATGTCCACCCATATCTCTTAGATAGAGAACTCACAGGAAGAGAGCCTGGCCCCATAGTGAAGGAGACTGTTGAAAAGCTCAAGGAGCTTGTTCTAAAACCTAAAGGTATAGTCTAAAAAATTTAGATGCATTAATACCTGTTATCTTCCTCACCTCCTCTTCACTCATATTCTTTATTTCAGCCACCTTTCGTGATGCCTCAACTATAAATGCTGGTTCATTTCTCATCCCCTTATAGGGCGAGAGAACCGGTGAATCAGTCTCCAATAGAAGCTGCTCAAGAGGGACAATTCCTACCATGTTCATCTTCTGTCGGGAATATACTACTGATGTAGGGATGGAGAGGTAGTATCCCAACTCTACTGCCTTTCTGACCCAGCGTTTAGAGCCATCAAAGGCATGTAGATGTACCCTTTTCACATCATACTCCTCAAGTATTTCCAATACATATCTTCCAGCGCTGCGTGAATGTATTATGAGAGGTAGCTTGAGCTTCTCTGCCATTCCTATATACTCGATGAAGATATTCCTCTGCAGTTTTCTTCCCTCCTCGTCCCGCACTCTATAATAATCCAACCCAACTTCCCCAATTCCAACTATTCTCTCCCTCATATTCTCAAGTATCTCAAGATTTCTCTTGTGATTCTCTCTATCTAAATTCGCAGGATCCCATCCTATGGTTAAGTATACTATTTCATATCTTCCTGCTACCTTAGATGCCTTCCTTATTTCTGAGAAATTTATTGAGGAGGTGAGAATGGCTTTAACTCCTGTCTTCTCCGCTCTTCTGATGACTTCATCTCTATCTTCGTCGAATTCCTTTGAATGTATATGGCAATGTGCATCCACTAAAATGGGTTTCATATCCTATTTCCCAAGCTCATAGAGATTATTTATTATGGTCTTTCTATCTAACATCGTGGTGATTGCCACTATTTCCTCGCTTTCTGCTATCTTTGCAGCTAAGCTGTCAAGTTTGAGACAGCCTTGGAGCACAACAGCCCTCGGCTTCAGGGGTGCCACTCGAATTGCTATAAAGGGCGATCGGCCTCTCTCCACATCTGTAAAAACAATCACTCTTTCATTTGTCTCACCATAGATGGCCAAAAACTCATTGCCTCGAAAGTAGAGTATCGCCTTCAAACTATCTACCACAGTGAACCCATATATGTTCCTCTCCAGACCATCCGAATATGCTGTGACCTCTCCATTTACAGCATCTGCAACCTCTCGAATACTCACTGGAACATTATATTCGTGTATTGCCAAAATTACATCTGGCGGTGTCCTTTCTGCGACAAGTCTATGTATCTTCACTCCCCCTTCTGCCATATCCGCCTCCAGCATACCTCTAATGAATCTCCTCAAGAACCTTAATCCTGGCACTCTCCTTCCAGCCTCATAGTCACTTATGATCGAAGGTGTAACTCCAATTCTCTCTGCCAACTCTCTCTGAGTGAGGTTGAAGTATATTCTCCACTTCCTTAATGTATCTCCAGTGTCACGAGAAGCAACAATATCTCCTGCTATCTTCCTGAAAACTATCTCCCTCAAATGGTTTTCTAAGGGTTCACTCACCTCTTTCTCTCCTCTAATATTTTTTCTACAATCTCCCACATATAATCATTTACAGCTCTCTCCGCTTCCCTCTGTGTCAATCCTGCCCCAAGAGCTATCTTCAATGCATCTTCATAGCCTATTAAATCGTCAGGTCCATGTGCATCAGTATTCACCACGGTCTTCGCTCCAACCTTCCTACATATGCTGGCAATATATCCATTTGTCAAGGAATGTCCATTTCGGCTAGTTATCTCCAGATGAACTCCATTAGATGCTGCTATCTCAGCATCTTCTACAGTTATAAATCCTGGGTGTGCTAATATATCTACACCCTTTGCAGAGACGGCCATATGATTTGTTCCATCTGGAACAGGCTCTACAGGGCTCTCCCCATGAATTACAATCAGCTCGAATCCCAATTCTCTGGCTCTCCTCACTGCTCTAGGAATTATGGTGGGGGGAATATAAGTTAACTCAACCCCCTTTATAATTGGGATATCAACCTCCTCCTCTAACATCTCCAATTTCTTGTATCTCTCTATTATAAAATCTAGGTTTGTCATATCTGCATGGTCTGTGAAGGCTAATGCCCTGCACCTCAACCTCAGATATCTGTATATAACCTCGTAGGGTGTAAGCGTTCCATCGCTATATATAGTGTGAATGTGAAGTTCTATTCTTCTATTCATCCTTGTACACCTCCCTAGGATCAAATATTCTCCTCTCCACTATGATGTACTTGCTGTCCTCAAACTTCCTATAGAAACAGCTTCTATAACCCTCGTGACATGCCGCAACCTTTTGCTCCACAAGGAAGAGAAGACTGTTCTCTTCACAGTTAACTCTTACCTCAAACACCTTCTGTGTGTGGCCTGAAACTTCACCCTTCCTCCAAATGCGTCTTCTACTTCTACTCCAGTAATGCATGTATCCTGTTTCCAAGGTTATCTTTAATGCATCCCTGTTCATAAATCCAATCATCAAAACATCTCTCGTATCCTTATCTTGGGCAACAACTGGAATCAGCCCATCTCTGAATTTCAACTTCTCAAGAAGAAAATCTGCATTCCATCTCATCTCAGACTAGACAAGAAGTTACCCAATACTTTTAAACCTTGACGGCTGCTCTTCTCAGGATGGAATTGAGTCCCATAAATATTTTTCATCTCTATAACTGAGGGGAAGCGTTCTCCATAGGTTGTATATCCCTTCACGATCTCCCTATCATAAAACTTGGGAACATAACTATGGGCAAAAAAGAAGTAAGTATTCTCTTCTATATTCTCCAGAAGTGTGGAATCTTCAGCTTTCTCCACATTATTCCACCCAATGTGAGGAAGTTTCACTTCTCCCTCTATCTTCTCCACCCTTCCCTCGAGAAGACCAAGCCCCTCAGCACCTCCACCTTCCACACTCTCCTCAAATAAGAGCTGATAGCCTAGACATATTCCCAGTATTGGTTTTCCCTCCCTAACTAAGTCTACAAGCATTCTACTGTCGCCAATGCTTGCTATCGCCGATTTGAAGGCTCCCACACCAGGGAGTATAATACCATCATAATCTTCCAACCTGTTCACATCTCTTATGAGCTCAGCTCTCCCACAAAGCTTCTTAATTCCGTTGATAATGCTACGTAAATTCCCAACACCATAATCCAACACAGCCACCCTAACCATTCATCTTCTCCTCCTCTCCAACTCTTCCTTTACGTCTCTCCACTCCACATCGCAATATGCCAATAAAACCAACAGATGATACAGTAAGTCAGAACATTCATGTACAAGATCTCCATCTCCATAAGCTGCTGAAATCAACTCTATGAACTCCTCACCCAATTTTGATACTATCTTGCTCTTTCCCTCCTTCATCAAGCTTGATGTATAAGAATTCTCTCTGGGGTTCTTCTTCCGGTCCTTAATAACCTCGAATAACTCATCCAGAATGTCCATCTCCCCCACCTATAACCTTATTGGAACCCCCATCTTCTTCAACTCTGCCTTAACCTCTCTCACAGTATACTCTCTATAGTGGAATATAGAGGCTGCCAGAGCTGCATCTGCACCTCCTATAATTAGGGCCTCATATAGATGCATTACAGACCCCGCACCACCTGACGCTATTACTGGAATATTCACGGAGTCCGTAACTTTTCTCAGGAGTTCCAAATCATATCCTGTTTTTGTACCATCTGCATCCATACTGGTTAGAAGTATCTCACCAGCACCCGTCTCCTCACATCTCATACTCCACTCTACAGCGTCTATCCCTGTAGGCTCCCTGCCTCCCTTTATGTATACCTCCCATCCTCTCCCCCTTCTTTTTGCATCTATGGCCACTACTACACATTGGGATCCAAAAATATCTGAAGCCTTCTTAATAAGATCCGGCCTCTTTACTGCTGCTGTGTTAATGGATACCTTGTCAGCTCCGCTTCTGAGAAGGGCCTCAAAATCTTCTATGCCTCTGACCCCCCCACCTACTGTTAGTGGTATGAAAACTCTCTCCGAGGTTCTCCTTATCGCATCTAATAATGGTCCCCTACCTTTAGGAGATGCAGCTATATCGAGAAATACTATCTCATCCGCTCCCTCCTCCTCATACCTCTCCGCCAGCTCCGCTGGGTCACCGGCATACCTCAAATTCTTGAATTTCACTCCCTTCACCACTTTGCCCTCATACACATCTAGACATGGTATTATCCTCTTTGTGAGCATCATAGAACCCCCTTCGTACTGGGTATCTCCTCACTAATCTTCCTAACAGCCTTGCCTAAACTTCTACCAAGGGATTTAAATATGGCTTCAGCCAGGTGGTGTTCATCTCCCTCTCTCAATACAGCTATATGAAGAGAGCTTCTACTTTTGATTGCCAAAGTCCGGAGGAAGTGTATTATAAGTGAGGTATCCATCTCTCCCAACTTAAGGTGTCTGAACTTTATATTATGATAAAATCCTCCTCTTCCATCCAGGTCTATTGCAGTTAAGACGAGTACTTCATCCATTGGTGTGAGTACATCCCCATATCGTGCTATCCCCCTTCTGTCACCCAAAGCCTCATCTAATGCTTCACCTAGTGTGATGGCCACATCCTCCACAAGATGATGTTCATCCACCTCACTCAAGTTCCTGCCTATAATCTCTATTTTGAAACCTGAGAACCTCGCTAGAGATTGTAGAAGATGTTTAAAGAAGGGATAGGGCACCTCTAGTGAATACTCCGCTCCCTCATCTAGTGATACCCTCACCAAGACATCAGTCTCCTCCGTAGTTCTCCTCTTCTCACAGTACCTGCTACACATACTTCATAACCTCCATCAAATTCAGCTTACCGCTATATAGTGCAGACCCTATCACGCATCCAGTGAACCCAATGGAGGAAAGTTCCATAAGGTCCTCTATCTCCGACACTCCCCCCGCATAGATTATCTCCTTTATATCTCTACTCATATATCCAAAACCATCAGTTCCAGTATCTAAATATCCATATATCTCCTCCACAATGCTCTCCAATAATTCTATTCTTGGTCCTGTCTCCAAACCTTCGACTGCCACATCCGTTATCAGCACTCCTCTGGACATACTTCTGTAGAGCACTTCCCCAATCCACCTTCCTAACTCAGAAACCTCTACCTTCCCATCATATCCTCTCGGCGTCCCATCCTCAAGTAAATCAACTGCTATAATTAAATTGGGGAATTTTCTGAATTCCCCCAGTTTCCTTGGATCGTTCAAAGGTTTGGGTCTGTATATGACCGCTGAGGCACCTATCTTGGCAAGTTTTCTCACATCATTGGGTGTTCTTACACCGCCCCCAACCTGAACTGGTATCTCAACGTTTGAAGTAATCTCCCAAATAATATCAAGGTTGACAAGTCTACCCTCTTTAGCACCATCTATATCGATCAGGTGTAGCCTCTCAGCTCCCTCCCTCTCCCAATATTTTGCCGCCTCCACAGGTGTGAAACTCTGGATACTGCCTGCCAACTCATGTCTCTTAATTCGCACAACTTTACGTCTGCTCACATCTATGGATGGTATTATGAGCATCCTTGAGTTCATGGTATCACCTTCTCCAGCTTTAAAACTATTATGTCCCTTGCTCCAATCTTCTTAGCCTTGACGACGATGTCGAATACCTCCTCCTCTCTCACGACAGCATACACCTCGAGGAGGTTCTCCTTCGACTCTATTCTGGCAACGGTGGGCCCTCCCATCCCAGGCATGATCTTCACTACCTCCTCTAATATATCTTCAGGAACATTCATCATTATCATCCTCATATTCTCTGCATTTACCGTAGACCTGATTGCCAACAAGGTCTTGTTAAATGTCTCCCTTTCTTCTTGTGGAAGCTCACCTGGATATCCTATCAGATACGCCTCACTCTTCATTATCTTATCCAGTATCTTCAACCCATGGAGTCTGAGGGTAGTCCCCGTGCTTGTGATATCTATTATCAGATCAGAGAGCCTCATCCTAGGCATGATCTCACATGCGCCGGAAACTTCAATTATCTCAGCATCCACCCCACGGTGCCTGCAGTAGAGTTTCGCTATCCTAGGAAGCTCTGT
>Ga0164310_10002645_pt1 | contig 10332 bp, 9 predicted proteins | sample GuaBasSedimGuay1_FD_121795 | JGI IMG/M metagenome (GOLD analysis project Ga0164310, IMG submission 121795) | Subseafloor sediment microbial communities from Guaymas Basin, Gulf of California, Mexico - Guay1, Core 4569-9, 0-3 cm | ecosystem: Environmental > Aquatic > Marine > Hydrothermal vents >... | reverse complement strand
GTCTACCACCTTCGCCACGTCTACGACGCCTGCGATGTTTAGTCCGCAGTGGCAGACGTAGACGCCTATTCTTGGCTCCTCCTCCCTAACCATTTAGCTCTTCCACCTCCTAACCACATAATTAACAGCCCTCATAGCTGCTGCGCTGGCTTCTGCCACGCTGTCTGGTATGTCCTTCGGGCCAAGGGCAGTCCCCGCTAGGAATATGCCTTCAGCCTTCGTCTCCATGGGGCTCGTCATTATGTCCTTTTCCACGAAGAAGCCGTATTCGTCTACGGGGACGCCGAGTATTTTGCTCAGCTCCTTCACGCCCTTAGGCGGGACGAGGCCAACCGACAGGACAACCATATCAAACTCCTCTTGCAGTATCTCGCCAGTCTCGGTGTTCTCAATAATAACCCTCAGGTTCTTCGTTTCTGGGTCCTCCTCTATTTCTGAAACTCTCCCACGAACAAACTTGATTCCGAACTCCTCCTCAGCCCTCCTGTAGAACTCCTCAAAGCCCTTCCCGTAAGTCCTGATGTCCATGTAGAATATCGTTACGTCTACCTCGTGGAGGTGCTCCTTGAGCAGAATCGCATTCTTTATGGCGTACATGCAGCAGACACGGCTGCAGTAGGGGTTTCCGAACCTCTTATCCCTAGAGCCGACGCACTGGATGAAGGCTACACGCCTAGGTATCTTCCCGTCCGAAGGCCTGATGATGTGCCCGCCCATCGGGCCCGCTGCGCTCACGATGCGTTCAAGCTCTAAGCCCGTTACGACGTTCGGGTAGCGTCCGTAGCCGTATTCGCCTATCTTCCTTGCGTCGAATGTTTCGAAGCCCGTTGCCACGATTATTGCGCCCACCTTCAGCTCCAGCTCTTCCGGCTGCTGGTCGAAGTCTATGGCTCCTGCTGCGCAGACGTTCTGGCAGAGCCTGCACCTTATGCAATGGTCTCTGTCTATCGTGTATTTGAGTGGGACTGCCTGTGGGAAGGGCACGTATATCGCCTTCCTTATTCCCAACCCCATGTTGAACTCGCTTGGAACCTCCACTGGGCAGTGCATGGCGCAGATTCCGCAGCCGGTGCATACGTCCTCCTTCACGTATCTCGGCTTCTTCAGAACCTTCACTAGGAAGCCGTTCTCCTCACGCTTCACGTCCTTCACTTCGGAGTAGGTGAGCAACCTGACGTTCGGGTGCCTGGCCACGTCTACCATCTTCGGCGTGAGGATGCACTGGGAGCAGTCGAGGGTCGGGAAGGTCTTGTCCAGCATCGCCATGTGCCCGCCGATGCTTGGTTTGCGCTCCACGAGGTAGACTGTGAAACCCTGACTCGCAACGTCCAGCGCAGCCTGTATCCCAGCTATACCTCCACCAATGACCAAGATTGCTGGCTGCTCCTCGCCCATGAGGCATTAACCCTCCTTCTTCAAGGGGTTTGGCCCAAGCTTCTTGACCGTCTCAACCATCTCACGAACAACCCTCGCAAACTTGTCGCCCTCAGACGCAGAAATCCACTCGAGGCGTAAGCGTTCAGGCTCTATGCCTATGTGCTTCAGGCTCTCCTTCAGGAACCTAATGCGGTCCTCGGCTTTCAGATTCCCATCAATATAATGGCAGTCTCCGGGGTGGCATCCAGTAACTAGCACGCCGTCGGCGCCGTATTCAAAGGCCTTAAGCACGTAGAGTGGGTCTACCCGTCCGCTGCACATCACACGGATTATCCTTATGTTCGGCGGGTACTGAATCCTGCTTACGCCCGCTAGGTCTGCGCCGGCGTAGCTGCACCAGTTGCAGGCGAAGACTAGGATTTTTGGCTCGAACTCCTCACCCATCCTGCTTTCACCCCTTGAATGCTGCTTCAACCTGAGCTAGTATCTGGCTGTCTGTAAAGTTCTTCATCGTGATTGCCCTCTGGGGGCAGGAGGCTGCACACACTCCGCAGCCCTTACACAAGACCTTAATCACCTCCGCCTTCCCATCCTCACCTATTCTGGACGCCTTAAAGGGGCAAAGGTCCACACATAATGCACAACCTATACACCTATCCTTATTAACTTCTGCCACTATACCCTCCGCCACTACCCTCCTGTTCGCCATGGGTATTGAGGCCCTGGAGGCAGCCGCATAGGCCTGAGCTATGGAGTCCGGCACGTCCTTCGGGCTGTGGGCTGTTCCGCACACGTATATGCCGTCTGTGGCGAAGTCGACGGGCCTAAGCTTGACGTGAGCCTCTAGGAAGAAGCCGTTCCTGTCTAGGGGAACCTTCAGGAGCTTTGAGAGTTCTTCGTTCGTTTCAGGTGGGATAAGCGGCGTGGACAGCACCACTAGGTCTGCTGGTAGTGTGAGTTCCCTGCCGAGCACGGCGTGGTAGACCTTAACCTTTAGGCCTCCATCCCCTCGGCTGACCTCTGGGGGTTTCTCCAGCGTGTAGCTGATGAAGCGGACGCCCAGCTCTTGGGCTCTGCGGTAATACTCCTCATACTCCTTCCCATACGCCTGCAGGTCCCTATAAAGTATGTAGACTTGGGTCTGCGGGGAGGCCTGCTTAATCAGTATAGCATTCTTTATGGCTGTTGCGCAGCAGATGCGTGAGCAGTAGGGCCTCTCAGGGATTCTCGAGCCGACACACTGAATCATCACGACTGCCTTTGGCGTGCCCAGCCTGCCTTCCTTAAGCCTTTCCTCGAGTTCTATCTGCGTGATTACGCCTTCGAGTTCGCCGTAGCCATAAAGCCCCGTCGGCTTTAGGGGCTCGGCTCCCGTAGCGACGATTATCGTTCCAACCTCGAGTTTGCGTTCCTCCCCGTCTTTTCTGACCAGAACCTCGAAGTTTCCGATGAAACCGCTGACATCAACTATCTTTGTGGATGTGAAAACCTCTATGTTGCTGTTCTGGTAGACTGCGTTGGAGAGCTGTTGTAAGAGTTCGTCGGCCTTCCTGTCAGTGGGGTAAAGCCTGTTCAGCTTACGCAGCATCCCGCCTACCTCTGGCTCCTTCTCCACGAGGTAGACGTGGAAGCCCTGATTTGCGAGGGATAAGGCGGCTGTCATGCCTGCGGGCCCGGCCCCGATGACGAGGGCTTCTGGCCTGACCTCTATTTCGATGTCGTCTAGGGGTTCGAGGAGCCTGGCCTTAGCCACAGCCATGCGCACGATGTCCTTCGCTTTTTCTGTCGCCCTGTCCGGGTCGTCCATGTGAACCCACGAGCAGTGTTCACGGATGTTAGCCATCTCGAAGAGATACTTGTTCAGCCCGGCCTCCTCGCAGGTTTTTCGGAAGAGAGGCTCGTGGGTTCTCGGCGTGCAGGAGGCAACAACAACCCTGTTGAGCCTGTGCTCCTTAATGGCCTTCTTTATTGCGTCTAGGCCTGCGGCTGAGCAGGTGTAGAGGTTGTCCGCTGCGTAGACGACGCCCGGCAGGGTTTTTGCGTATTCGACGACCTCTGGGACCCTGACGACCCCGCCTATGTTTATGCCGCAGTGGCAGATGAAGACGCCTATCCTGAGTTCCTCCTCAGTCATCCAGCCACCACCTTCTTGGCTATTATCTCTGCGGCCCTAGCCGCCGCCCCGCTTGCCTGAGCCACAGACTCGGGTATGTCCTTGGGGCCTTGGCAGTAGCCGCAGATGAAGATTCCAGGCCTAGTTGAGTCTACCGGGGCGTAAAGTGGGTGGAGAGGCTTGAAGAACCCGTATTCATCAACCTCTATACCGAGAATCTCGGCGAGCTTCTTATTCTCGGGGGTTGGAACCAGAGCCGCACACAAAACAACTAGGTCTAGGCGGACCTCCTTAACCTTCTTATCATTTATGTCCTCGTAGCGGATGATGAGGTCCTTTGTCTCCGGGTCTTCTATCACCTTCGAGGGCTTAGCCCTTATGTAGTGAACCCCCCTCTCCTTAGCTCTATTAACAAATTCTTGGAAGCCCTTACCAAAGGCCCTTAGGTCTATGTAGAAGATGTAGATTTCCGCCTCCGGGTCGTGCTCCATAATTATCATGGCCTCTTTCGTGGCGTACATGCAGCACACGCTGCTGCAGTAGGGGTATCCGTTTTCCTTTAGGCTTCTTGATGCGACGCACTGGATGAAGCCTATGCGTTTTGGGTGTTTTCCGTCTGACGGCCTCTTCAGTTCGCCCCCGGTTGGGCCTGAGGCGGAGAGTAGGCGTTCAAGTTCGAGGGATGCGATCACGTTCTTGTATCTGCCATACCCGTATTCGCTTTCTATGCTTGGGTCAGCCTGAACTAGGCCTGTTGCCACGATTATTGCGCCCACCTTCAGCTCTATCTCCTGCGGTTTCTGCTCGAAGTCTATTGCTCCTGCTGGACAGAACTTCTCGCAAACCCTGCACACGCCCTTCTGGAAGTAGAGGCAGTTTTCCTCGTCTATCACGCTCACTCTGGGGACAGCCTGCGGGAAGGGCATGTAAATTGCCTTACGCATTCCAAGCCCCATTTCAAATTCGCTCGGAACCTTCTTTGGACACTTTTCCGTGCAGATTCCACAACCAGTGCACAGGTCCTCCCTAACATATCTAGGCTTCTTAAGGATACGAACTGTGAAGTTTCCAGCCTCACCCTCAACACTAAGAACCTCAGACCAAGTGAGTAGCTCGATGTTGGGGTGCCTAGCGCACTCGTTCATTTTTGGTGCTAAGATGCAAATACTGCAGTCCATCGTCGGGAAGGTCTTATCAAGTTGCGCCATTCTCCCGCCTATGCTCGGGCTCTTCTCTACGAGGTAGACTTTTATCCCCCTGTCAGCTAAGTCCAGAGCAGCCTGAATCCCCGCTATTCCACCCCCTATAACCAGAGCCGAGCCGACGCTCAAGCTTCCATTCCCTCCACAACCTTTTCAAGGGTTACATCGGTCATTTTTTCTCACCTCTTTGGATGAGCTTATCAAAATCGACGGATTTGAGCAGTCTGCGGACTGGCTCGGCGTCCACCCTAGGAAGCGGGGGAAGCCCATAACGCTCCCTCATCTTAACCCTAGACTCGGGAATCCTAAAAGCAAGGCCGGTCTCAAGGATAGCCGAGCCCTCCCCTCTATAGACTGTGGGAATTATGCCTCGCAAGGCGGCCAAGTTCCTGAGGGTAATCATAAACTCCGTGGGTTCTACATCCCTCGGGCAAACATCTAGGCAGGTGAAGCAGGTAATGCACATCCAGATGAGTTTTGATTTTAGTAGTTCTTCGGTCATTCCGAGCTGTGCCATTATAAGGATGTCCCTGGGCCTAAATTCTGTATGGAGCGCTGCTGGGCAGCCGCTTGTGCATTTTCCGCATTGGTAGCAGTGTTCTGGGCGGCTTTTGCTCAGAAGTTTTGTTAGCTTGTCTACGGCCCGGGTTCCCGTCTCCATCGGCCTCTCCTCCCAAATCAGATTTGCAGATTTCAATAAAAAATTATAGTCCTATATGCGGAGTTTGCGGCGTCCAGTGAAGAGCGCTGGAGTTTAAACCCCGCCTGTTTGCGGGCCCATTTATTGCGAAGCCAGCTTCGAGGCGATTCTCCCAGCCACCGCATAGGCCTGAGCCACAGCCTCCTGAACCGTTGCTGGCCCGGAAGCTGTCCCGCAGACGTAGACGCCGTCCACCGGCGTGTCTACAGGCATTAGCTTCGTGTCGGTCACCCGCATAAATCCGTCAGGGGCCAGCTGCACCCCTAATAGGCTTGCTAGTCCTGCTGCGGCTTCTGTGGGTGTTAGGGGTGTGGACAGGACGACCAAGTCTGGTGAGAGGGTGATTTCCCTGCCGAGAAGGCTGTCCTCCACACGGAGCACCTTTCTCCCCTCAACGTATAGGAGTCTAGGCGGGTTCGCCTCTGCGAAGCGGATGAACCTCACACCCAAGCTCTGCGCAAGCCTGTAGTGGGCTTCCCCATCGACCCCATAGGCCTGAATATCCTCATACAGCACGTATACCTCCGTGCTTGGGCTTTTTTGCTTGAGTTGTATGGCGTTCTTTAACGCAGTTATGCAGCATATTTTACCGCAGTAGGGCCTTTCCGGGGTTCTCGCCCCGACGCACTGAATCATGACCACAGTCCTCGGCGTGCCCAGCCTGTCTTCCTTAAGCCTCTCCTCAAGTTCTATCTGTGTTATCACGCCTTCTAGTTCGCCGTAGCCGCACTCGCCTAGGGGCTGGTAGGGCTGGGCGCCGATAGCAACTACGATTGCGTCTACCTCTAATGTCTCCTCACCAGTCTTAGCGGATATTTCCACCAGAAATCCCCGCGAAGTCCTCTCAGCCTTCTTTACAGTGGCTGACGTGTATAGGCGGATTTTTCCCTCGCTTTTCACCTGCTCAGCCAGCCAGTTCAGGAGTTGTTCAGCCTTCTCTCCTGTTGGATACAGCCTATCCAGCCTGCGTAAAAGGCCGCCGATTTCCCCCTCCTTCTCCACTAGGTAGACGTTGAATGCCTGCCTTGCCAGAGCCAGAGCCGCCGTCATGCCGGCAACCCCAGCCCCGACGACGAGTATGCTCCTCCCATCTCCGATGTTTAGGGCTAGGGCTTCTGATGCACGGGCCACAGCCGCATAGGCTTGGATAACTGCCTCGCCTATGTCCGCTGGGCCGAGACAGCCCCCTGCTGCGTAGACGCCTGGCCTAGAAGTGTCTACTGGCGAGGCTAGCGGGTTCGGCGGCCTGACGAATCCGTGCTCGTCTACGTCCACGCCCAGAACGTCTCCTAGGCTCGGCCAGCACGCAGTAGAGGCCACGTTCAGTACGGCTAAGTCCGCCTTAAGCTCAACCATCTCTCTTGTCTCCGTGTCCTCATACCACAGGGTTAGTTCGCCTGTCTCCGGGTCCTCCAGTATTTCAGAAGGCCTAGCCCTGACGAAGCGGACCCCGCAGGCCTTAGCCTCGTCAGCCAGCTCCTGCCAGCCCCTACCATAAGCCCTCAAGTCCGTGTATAGGACGTAGACTTCGGCGTCTGGCAGGCTTTTCTTCAGCTCGTAGGCCTGCTTCACGGCGGTCATGCAGCAAACCTTGCTGCAGTAGGGCTTTTCCGAGGACCTGAGGCTCCTAGAGCCGACGCACTGGACGAAAACGACACACTTGGGGCTTTCGCCGTCAGACGGCCTAACAACACGCCCATCCGAGGAGAGCATCCTTTCAAGCTCTAAGGCGGTGATGACATTCTTGTTTCTCCCATAACCATACTCCTTGACTATGCCGGCGTCTATTGGACGAAGCCCGGTGGCTACTATGATGGCAGATGCCTTCAGCGTTTTTTCCGTCTGCCCTCCGGACTGTGAAGCTTCGCTCACATGCAACGTGAAATCGCCCAAACTTCCCTCAACGCTCCTGACTTCTGCTTCTGTCAGTATTGTAATGTTCGGGTGGTTTCTACACGCCTCAATTAGTGGGTTTATTAGCTCCTTGGCGTCCCTCAGCGTGGGGAAGACCCTGCTTAGCTGGGGTGTGAGTCCGCCGAGTTTGGGCTGCTTCTCGATGAGGTAGACTTTCACGCCGAGCTTGGCTAGGGCTAGCGAGGCGCAGAGGCCCGCAACCCCAGCACCAATAACAGCTACAGAACCGCCAACCATCGCCCCTAACACATCCTGCTCAGCACCTTATCTACGGGGCTGAGGTTAAGCTCCAGCCCCAACTTCTCTTTGGGGACACCCATAGCCAGCCCCAACAGCTGCGTATAATAGAAAACTGGAACCTCTATGCTCTGGTCTGAGAGCACAGTCTTAGCGGCGTCCTGCTTTGCGTCCAGCATCCGCATGCAGAAGGGGCAGACGACGACCAAGCCGTCTACGCCCCTACGCTGGACAGCCCTAAGCTTCATCCCAGCCATCGTGAGGGCGGCGTCGCTGTAGTTCATCGCCAGCTCCGCACCGCAGCAGTCCAGCCTCTCGGGGTAGTCCACAGCCTCGGCGCCGAGGGCCTCGACGAGCCTCTCAAGCTTTGCTGGGTTCTCTGGGTCGTCTGGCCTCCCAACCTCGCTTGGTCTTAGGAGGTGGCAGCCGTAGTGGCAGGCGAACCGCAAACCAGCTAGGGGCCTAGAAACAGCGGACTTGATGGTGCCAACCCCAACGATGTCGTGGAGAACCTCCAGAAGGTGGTAGACTCTAACGTCTGGAGTGTATTTTAGGCCCTCAACCTCTAGGGCTGAGCATACCCTCTCCCGGAGCTCACCGTCATCGGAGAGAAGCCTCTGGGCTTCGCAGAGGGAAAGGTGGCACCCATTGCACAGGGTCAAAACGTCTACGCCCTGCCCTCCAGCTAGGGCCAGATTCCTAGCCGCTAGGTAAAGCCATAAAGGCGTGCTAACATTCCTCAATGGGTGGCCACAGCAGCTCGCCCCCTCCAGAGGAACAAGCTCCACGCCAAGCCTTGGGAGAACTTCACGGACGGACAGCTCGTAGGCGTATTGCTCGGTCTGAACGGTGCATCCAAGATACAGGGCGAACCTAAGTTTGGCCTTCATTCCATCACCTTCTCCATCGCCCTAGAAAACTTGGCCATGTCCCTAGGCGATGTGGCGCTCGGCAGGCCCAGCTTCTCCCTGTCTACCAGCTCCATCTGTCTCGTGGCCACCTCCTGAGGAGCCTGTATCATGCCCTGCTCCAGCACGGAAAACATCAGTGTTGAGTAGCCTTCTGGGAAGGGCAGCCCCCGCTCAACGGCGATGTTCCTCAGCTCTAAGATTATGTCGCAGGGAGCTACGCCGCTGGGGCAGCGCTCCTTGCACTTGAGGCAGAGGGCGCACATCCAAATGACCCCGGAGCGGAGCAGCTCCTCGACTAGGCCCCTCTGCACCATCCCAACGATAACCCTCGGATTAAACTCCAGAAGCCTTCCAGAAGGGCAGCCGCTGGCGCACTTGCCGCAGTGGATGCAAAGCTCGGGATGGAACTTCCTCAGCCTCTCCCAGACCTCCGAGGCCCCTCACCACATGGAGAGAAAGCAACATAAATTTTTGAACTTTAGCAGAAAAAGCGAAGTTGGTAGACGCCTCTCCCGCTTATAAACGCTCCTCAGGCCGTGAAGGAGCGAGCTAGGGAACCAGCTTCGTCCCGCATTTAATGCAGAACTTAGCCGTAGGCCTGTTCTTCGCCCCGCACACCGGGCAGATAACCACACGCTCGCTCGTGGGTGGGGGCGGCGGAGAGGGTATCTGCTTTGCTGGAGTTGGAACAGACGGCGGGGCAGGTCCGGGAAAGGCTGGAGTTACTGGCGTAATTGGGGTGCGTGCCTCTGTTGGGGGCTTGAGGAGTATCACATCCCCGATGGCGGCAATCCTATCCATGTAGAAGAACTCCTCCTTCGTGCCCTCAGGCGTCTCCGACTGCACAGTGATGACAGCCTTTCCATCGTAAGAGACACCTAAATCAGTTACCTTCCCGACAATTTTCGCCTTATGGTCTATAACCAGTTTTCCGAGAAGTTCCTCGTCCTTAATGATTCTGGATGTCATTTTCTGCTCTTTATAAAGTTGGGTAGAGTTGTGGATAAAGTTTTTGGGTTTGTGGCGTGCCTGCTGTTCGTCTACCTCTAATAGGTTAGTGGCCGTCCGCAGCGTTTGCAGTATTTGGCTCCGGCTGGGTTTGGCTCCCCGCAGTAGGTGCATATGACCTGCTGCGTCGGGGGCTGGGTCGGAGGCTGAGCTACGGGTTGAGCTGGGGGCTGCGGCGGGGGCTGTGTTGGTGGCTGTGGGTAGGGCGTGGGTTGAACCTGCGGTTGCTGTGGGGGTTGTGGCTGATAGGGTGGCTGATAGGGCTGTTGATAGGCTGGCTGGTAGGCCGGCTGATACTGAGGCTGTGGATACTGAGCTGGAGCCACCGTCTGCCACAGCGTGTTCAGCAGCTCATTTTCGAACTGTTCGTGGTAGGTGAAGTGGTTGTTCGGGTCTTTAATGAGCACGTAAAGCCAGTATATGGCGAAGATTCCGCCAGTGAGTATGCTCAGTATGAGGTAGAGTATGAAGCTTCTCTTAGGTATCGGCTCGACTCTGCGGACTGTTATTAGGTTTAGTCCGCAGTAGCTGAGCGCCCCATTTATGCCTTGGAGTATCTCATCCTCTCTCCTTTCATGCCTGTAGAAGTCCCTCATGAGGAAGTAATAGACGTATAAGCTTACTAGAGGGACGATTATGCACAGAATCGACCAGACGGCTGGGCTTTTCCTATCCTCTTCAACCCTCATGTTTGAGAGTGCCTGCTCCGCATAGGCGAGGTAGTAGGTTACATCTACGCCCCTGCTCGAGGATATGGAGTGTAGCGCCGCTAAAACGTCCTGCATGAACTCCTGCTCCCTAACGAAGTGCCTCGTTCTCCGCTCAATCAGCCTGTAGAGTAGGTAGACGGATATGACGAGGCTCGCTATT
>Ga0164310_10002644_pt1 | contig 10333 bp, 10 predicted proteins | sample GuaBasSedimGuay1_FD_121795 | JGI IMG/M metagenome (GOLD analysis project Ga0164310, IMG submission 121795) | Subseafloor sediment microbial communities from Guaymas Basin, Gulf of California, Mexico - Guay1, Core 4569-9, 0-3 cm | ecosystem: Environmental > Aquatic > Marine > Hydrothermal vents... | reverse complement strand
TGCATGGTACAATGTATTTGCCAATGGAGGCATAGCTATGCTTCTAGCTATTCTTGAAGGATACGGAAAATTCGGCGGAGATATATTTTTCGCTGGTTTTCTCGGCGCAATAAGTACAGCCACTGCCGATACATTAGCAACAGAAATCGGGCTTCTTTACCCAGGGAAACCCAGATTAATAGTAAATCTTAGGAAAAAGGTTGAACCAGGGACTTCCGGAGGAATTACGCCTTTAGGAGAATTTGCAACCTTTTTCGGCGCTTTTATAATCGGCACTGTGGCATTAATTCTTCAAGCCGGTGGATTTCTCAATGTTAATTGGGGGCTGAAAATACTGATTTTACCGGTTATTGCTGGTTTTCTTGGCTGTACATTTGATAGTATCCTAGGGGCAACTGTTCAAGCAATATACCGCTGTCAAGTATGTGGAAAAATAACTGAAAAAAGAATTCACTGCGGACAGAAAACAATGCATCTAAGAGGATACGAACTCATAGAAAATAATACTGTTAACTTTATATCAACTGTTCTAGGAGCATTAATAGCTATGCTTCTATATCTAAATATTTAACGAAATAATAAGTATAGAATTCTAATGTCATCTCAATTTTTTATACAAAATTAAAAAGTTAAGAACACAGTTATTCGCTTTCTATCATAGCATAGTACTTATCTATGAATTCTCCATACACATCTACAGGCTCAGATAGAGGCGTTATTCTAAGAGTATCCGTTAAACCACAACTACCGCATTTAATAGTAGCTATACCTTCTTCTTTTTTGATTTCTATTCTAATAGCTTGAGCTCCGCAACTAGGACATTCAAATATCTTCGGAAGTCTTCTAATCACTCTTCTAACGACTTTCTTCCTTCTTCTCCTTCTACCCATGGTTTTCACCGTTACTTTAGTTCTAGATAATTCTCAAATATTTCAAATTTAAACTTACCACCTAAAATGACATAAAACATGTGAGGTATAAAAATGAAGAGCGCCTTTATAATTCGAAACGCAGATATAAAGAGAGTTCTTATAGGCATACCAAAAGGACATAAACACTATCGATGTATAATTGAGCTTAAGACTGGTCAAATTTTAGTTTTACAAGAAGCAAGCATTGCAAACATAGTTAGAGCGTATGTTATAGTAAAAACTCATCCACAAAAACAAGCTATAGAGCTTCAATGCAAAGAATTAAGAGACAGGAAGCCGGGATTTGCAGAGTATCAATTACTGGAAATAGAGAGGACCGAGGAAAAAATACAGGAAGAGCTAGGTAAGATAATAAGTTAGAGAGTATCTGAAAATCATATTAAAGAGCTTTTTTAATTCTTTCTAATAATTTTTCCGCTTCTTTCGCAGGATCGACCCTTTCGATCTCAAGCACATTTAATTCCAATCGATTTGAGACATCATTATAGACGATATTTCCTCGAAAAATAAATTCTTTACCAAGGATATCGCTAATTTTTGATAAAAGTTCCTCATGAGTGACTTGGCTTAAATCTTCTTCTAGATTAAGAAGTTTAGTGGCAACATCGTTCCAACATTTGGCAACAATAGTATCTGAACCGTCATCGATAATGCAAGTTAATGTAAGTCTTGGTATGGGAGAAGTTATTTCCTTACCACACTTACGACATATCCAAACATTTTCCTTTAATTCCACTTTTCTTAAACAGTCAGGACAAGCGTCGTACATTAGGGGTTTATCAAAAAAGTATGTTATTGAAGCTCTAACCTCTATTCTCTCATTCTCTTTTACATTTTGAAGTTTTACTCTACGGAAGCCAGTTAAGTGCGGTTTTTTCTCTACAGGTTCGGCTATAGTGAAAAATTTTTCTTTTACTACATTTATGGTTGAAAGTTTACCTATATGTACCTCTAAATTCCCTGATAATCCTCTTTTTACGTATCCATGAAATATTTGGAGAGCGTCTCCCTCCGAAATATTACTAAGCTGCTCAGCTGTATCATCCCATGCTACAACTCTTATAGTATGTCCATCTTCATCAGAAAGTACAAATGCTAAGCGTTTCCCTATACTTCCATCTTCCCGGACAAATTCTCTTAAAGATTCGATTCTAGCAACAATCCCTTCTACATTTACATCAGGACTTTCCGTCAAATCAGCAATAGGCTTGAATTTATCTTCAGTTATATGACTAAGTGAAAATAATTCTTCACTAACTTCTTCTGGTCTAAGAACTTTGATTATGCTTTCAGAGTCTACATGTATCTCTATATTTTCTGTTCTGCCGAGTTTAGTATAAACATCACTTAATTCGATGACATCCCCATCCTTTAAATTTGCAGCCTCCTCTGCTTTTTCATTCCAAAAAACCACTCTGACTTCACCTGTTTCATCGCAGAGAATTAAACTTAGAATTTTTCCAGGCCTATCTTTCCATTCGAAACTTGTTAAGGGTCCAATTTTCTTTATAACGCCGCGTACAATTATATTGTACATGTTTACATCTAATTCTTCTATCTTTAATCGCTTTTTCTGTATTCTTGGTACCTTTTCCAAATCTACATCTTCTGGATTTACAATAATGTTCCCCTTACTTCCCACGTGTACTTCTGTGTTCTTATCTCGACCTTCCCGAACATCTGCACCAATTACACGTAGTACAGAATCCCTTTTTATTAATCCTTTTTTTACTAAATTTATATGATTAGTATCCCATAAAACAACACGTACCTCTCCAGTTCCATCATAGAGAATTAATGATACAACTTCATTCTTTTTATTTTTTATAGTGAATTCTCTTATTGGAAAAATATAAGAGACTCTTCCAATAAGGGTAACATTACGCATACCGGGCTTTAATTTGCTTATATTTATTTTTTCTTCCGGTATAAACTTATTAAAGAAATTTAAACCTAATTCCTTTGCGACAAGCATAGCAGCGCTCTTATCTGTAATTAGTCCTCCCAACTCATCTTTCTTCTTCTTAATTAACTCTAATAGCTTCCATCTAGATATCTTTTTCTCAAACATGATTTTTTCGACGATTTCCTCAAAACTCAAGTCGGCCATGCACTCACTCCCACAGGAAAATATTGCCAAACGATTTAGTTATCTCACTTTTGACATAATTGCAGTCATATGAGAGATGTATGAAATTCAATATATAGATTTCCAAAAACTCGGAACCATAAAATTCTATTTTACTTTCTGATATTTATTAACTTTAAATTATTAGTAGTTTTTCCGTAGCAAAATGGCTTTGCTACATATACGGTGTCTTTCTAAAGTATTCGATTAAATTGGACTTTCCTCTTTTCTTTAACCGATTAAATATATTTCTCCACAAATATTGAAATCCTTCTCCCGTTTTGGCAGATATAGGAACAACAACATCTTTCCATTGTTTCCAAGGACTTGAAAACCCAAGTTTTTCACATACCTGATCTAGTATAAATGACCGTTTATTTACTGAAATTTTATCGATTTTATTTACAGCTACTATTGGATCTAACTCTAATTCTGATAGGAAGTTAAAAAACTCGATGTCAATAGGAATTTCCCCTCTCTCTTCCCACCTTTGCATAATTTCCAAAAACAACTTAGCATCTAAAACTTCTATTGCAAAAAGAACCTTTTCCTTATTTTTTTCTATATACCAAATAATGGAATCCTTTATTTTCTCCTGAATATGTTTCGTTTTCTTTTCCATAAACCCGAATCCAGGCTTATCTACGATGTCTAATCGATCAAATTCTAATCTAAATAGAAAAACAGTCGTCCCAGGCCGTTTTCCTATTCTAATTTTTACACCTGTTAATAATCTAATTAAACTACTTTTACCAACATTACTACGTCCTACAAATATGATTTCATCCTTTTGTAACTGACTTTTAGAAAATCGATTTCTGAATTTTGTTTTTCTCACCAATCTCACCAAAATTATAACATATAGTTTTAAATTTGCAATTTAGTCCCAGAAAGCTCGTGTTCGTATATATTCCCTCTCGGCATTCAAAATCTCGATATAAAAATCGTTTTCGTCGCTATACCTCTTACTTAAGATTTTTGCCGCTGTCTCGGGTCCTACGCCTCTAGCTGCTAAAACAATTGCGGCTTGTCTACCATTTGCAACAAGTAAATTAGCTGTTTTCCAAAGTTTATCAATTAACTTCTTTTCTTCATCCGTTAATTTTTGACCAAGCTTATACTTCCTTAATATTTTTATAATATTCATTTGTTTAGGATATGCAATACCAATTAGTACAGACCCGCATCTTGGACACTTAATTTTATCCGGTAAAGTTTTAATGATTCTTATAGATTCCCAAGATGCACAATTCATGCAAACAAGCCTTATTTTTTCACTGCAAAGTCTTTCCTTAATGAGTTTGGCCATCTCGACCTTAGGTTTACCTACAAGAACGTAATCGGAAGGATAAAATTTGGCCAGCGCGTTAAGAGCAATTGGAGAAGGTTCAACTAGCGACTTAACCACGAAAGTAATTTCTTTTCTTTTTATTTTATTCAATATCCTTTTAGCGAGAACAACATTGAGATCTACAGTCAAGGTTTCTCGAATAGCTTCCTCGAAGATTAAAGTATCCCTGTAAACATCCATAAGTCTCCATGCTAAATGGGGACTAAAATCTACGTCTCTACTTACAATGCCAAATCTTCTAGCAACATGAAACATTCTCCATGCTAATAAACTAGAATTACGCAAAATTATTTTAAGTAGCTCTTCTAAATGTTCAGTGGTTAGTTCCCTTTCTAAAATATCTAAGACGTCCTTAGAACGTATTCTCACTGGTGTTCTGAGTATTATTCTATAAGCGTCAACATTTAAACTAATATCAGTTCCCCATCTAGCACTTAAAAGGGCAGCAAGTATTCTTCCCAAAGTTTCGTTAATTAAGTTTCCAAAACACATATGGAGAACTATGACATCATCTAATATCTCTATCAATATTAATCTATCTGTAGGAATGGGTATTCCTCTATCAAGTTGTTCTTTAATAGTTTCTAATACTTTCTGAGCCGCCTCGAAAGTTAGAGGCAATCTATCTAATAGAATCTCTAATGAATCTCGACCTTTTTCTAACGCTTTCCCGATTTTTCCCCTTACTTTACCAACTTCAGAAGCTACATGATATAACACAGGTATTTGTTCACCTTCCCAACTCGGAATTGCACCTTTAGGATCCTCTACATCGGATACAAAAACTTTTCCTTCATTTACTTGCAAAATTTTCCAAGCAGACCCTTTCATTATGAAAGTGGTGTTAATATCTCCATGTTTAATAACAAATTTTTCATCTAAAGTGCCAATCCTTTTGTTAGTTGTCGAATCAATAACTTCGAATTTCTTTACATCCGGTATTGTTGAAATGGATTCATAATAGTATTTTCTTGTTTTCCAACTTCTTCTGACAATGTTATTACCTGTTAACTTTATAATATCCAAATAGTCCATTAATCTTAGTAATTCCATTAATTTGTCTCTATTTAAATTTCTATACGGGTATGTTTTCCTAACAACATCAAATATCTTATCTACGGTTAAACTTCCTTCATCGAGAGCCAACCCAGCGACTTGATGACATAAAACATCAAAAGCAAGCTCGTGAACAACTATTGGTTCTAATTCCTCTCTTACGGCTTTAAAAGCAATCACAGCAGATTCCAAAATATCATCCATATCATCCAGAGCAATAATAATTCCCTTCGAAGTTTTCCCAATCTTATGCCCACTTCTTCCAACTCTTTGAACCAAACGAGTAACTTGTCTGGGAGACATATATTGAACAACTAGATCAACAGTTCCTACATCAATTCCTAATTCCATAGATGATGTACAAATAAGGCCTTTTAACACACCATCTTTAAATAACCTTTCAACTTCTATACGGACATCTCTACTCAACGAACCATGATGTACATCGACACTCAGATTAGGATCGTATAGATGAAGTCTAGAAGCAAGTATCTCAGCTATTTCACGAGTATTTACAAAAGTAAGCATAGAATGGCTCTTTTCTAATAACTCAACTAATACTCGAATCCTTGCAGCAGTTTCAGATGTGCTAAAAATTTTTTTACTTATCTTAAAATCTTCCGCCTTAGGAGAGGGGCATACAACTCTTATATCAATATCTTTGATGACGGGAACTCTGATTACTTTAACAGGTCTTTTAATCCCAACAAGAAACTTAGCTACAATCTCTGGGCTTCCTATCGTGGCAGAAAGACCTATACGTTGAAAATCTCTTCCAACTAGATTTTGTAACCTTTCAAGCGCAACAGCTAGTTGAACCCCTCGTTTCTCAGTTACAATTTCATGAATTTCATCCACAACAACCCATCTAACATTCTTAAGCCACTCTCTTAACCTTAATCCGGGTAAAATTGCCTGTAAAGTTTCAGGAGTAGTTATTAGCATGTCAGGAGGATGCAAAGCCTGTCTTCTTCTAGCTGAAGAAGTAGTATCTCCATGTCTAATTTCAACTTTAATACCTAGGCTTTCAGCTAAATTCAATATTCTTCGGAAAATATCCCTATTCAAAGCTCTCAGTGGAGTTATATATAAAATTGATATAGGTTTAGCCAAATTTTTCTTGGAATATTTTAAATACAAGCTGAATATAGGTAATAAGGCAGCTTCAGTCTTACCAGAACCCGTAGGTGAAATTAAAAGTACATTTTTTCCAGCTAAAATTTCCGGTATAGCTTTCTTCTGCGGCTCGGTAGCCTCAACCAATCCTAACTCTATTAACTTTTCTCTAATCCTTTGATGCAAAAGCCGAAATGTTTCATCAAAATTTTCTCCCTGTGTTCCTTTCACGTGCAACATTTTTCACTCTCTTTTGAAAATAAATAAGAAAAATTTTTAGATCCGTTTTTCTCGTGGAAACTGCTTTTTCTATTTCCTTCTCCAATACTGTTATAAATTCATCTATTTGACTTACTGTTTCCATGATTTTCCCGACTTTTTCTCGAGTCCAATTTATTTCAGAAATATACGGCCTTGCTTCTTCTAAAACCATATTAACAAGATGCTCCAAGGAGAAAGCCATTTCTAATCACTATAATTATTCTTCTTTCGCAAGAACAATATATGCTAATATGAGTATTAAAATTATTATTCCAAGAGCAATATTTATATCAAATACTACTCTTGCCGCGTCCATTTCCATAATTTTTCCTCCACACAACAGTTACTAAAATGGATTCTGTGAAACGTCTTACAAATTCAACGACATCATTCCTTATTTAAATTTTTAGAAGCCATAAACTTGACACTTAATGCCTAAGACACAGTAGATTTATCTTTTTTTATCTTATATAACTTAATTTCGTCCAAAAGATTTTTGTAGAAGGTATCACTAACATAAATTGTTTCATATAATCCTAATATCTCGGCAATTTTCCTAGCAAGTATATGATAACATAATTGTCTCTTCCTTCTGGTAACAACATTAAAATAAAAATCATCACAACTGCAATAAAAATCCGGTATAACCAAATATTTTCTTGTTTTCCCTACAACAACCCATAAATATTTTCCACTAGGCTTAAAAATATATTTCATAATACGTTTTTCTTCGATAGCCTTAATGGCTCGCCAAAACAACTTACCATATCTTAAAACAAATTTTTCCAGTAACCTTTCCGATAGAACTCCTTTTCTTTCAAGTTCCTTAATCAATAAGTCTTCTTTCCACAATCCAATAACACTTCCCAAATTTTCATCGTAAATTTATAATGTATAAAACTCATGTAATAGTAATGAAATGACAGAAATAAGAATTATTCCAAACATCCCAGCTCTTCAAATACAGCTAAAAAATGAAAAAATACTTTGCATAGCAGACTTACACTTAGGATTTGAAAAAGAACTCGAAAAATCAGGAATCAAAATACCATCTCAAACACAGAACATTCTAAATTCCATTCAACAACTAATAAAAAATCTTACTCCTTCACGATTGATAATACTAGGAGATATAAAACATGAAATTGCAACTATTCGATATCAAGAGACGACTCGCATCTACGATTTTCTTTCAACTCTTTCCCAAAAGATTCAGGTAGAAATAATACCAGGTAACCATGATGGACAACTAAAGGCCATAACTCCACCTCAAATAAAAATACATTCACCTCGAGGCATAATTATAAAAGAAGATAAAAAAACAATTGGCCTCATACACGGACACGCATGGCCTGATGTTAAACTTCTAGAATCACACTATTTAATAATGGCTCACACACATCCACTGATTCAATTAACCACGGGAACAGGATTCAAAATAACACATCCAATCTGGCTCAAAGCGACATGGAATAGAAACTGTGTAGCAAAAGCGTACCTAAAATACAAAAAAATAAAAGCATCAAGAGATCCGATTCAACAATTCGAAAAACTCTTTGGAGTAAGAATTCCAGCAACAAAAATAGTAATTATGCCAGCCTACAACAAAATGCTAGGAGGAATTCCAGTTAACACGACACAACAATTACTAGGACCCCTATTTAAAGCAAATTGTATAAAATCGTCAAATACAGAGATATATCTTTTAGACGGCACGTATCTCGGAAAATTAGAATCGTTTCGAAGAAAAAAATCTAGGGAAAAAAATATAAATGACTAAACAGGCTTAAATAAGAGTATTTTTCTTTTTTCGATTAATAGGGCATTATAAGCTTTTTATAAATAGTATTTTAAGAATACTTAACAAAAACGAAACCCACCGATGTTATATTACGTAACAGTTAAATCATCTTAACTCACAAATATTAAGGCTTTAATATCTGAGGGAGTGCAAAATGAAAACTGATGTAGTAATAGTGGGTGCAGGGCCCGCAGGCATGTTTGCTGCGCATGAATTAGCAACAAAATCCAATTTGAAAATTACTGTAATTGATTGGGGACCCGATGTGGCGAAAAGAAAATGCCCAGCTATGATATATTCCTACTGTAGCAAGTGCAGTCCCTGTAAAATAATGTGTGGAGTAGGAGGAGCCGGGACTCTTTCAAGTGGACTTTTAAATCTAAGACCAGATATTGGAGGGAATCTTGAAGAATTTGTAAGTAAAGACGAAGCACGGAAGATAATCAAAGAAGTTGATAAAGTTTTTCTGAAATATGGAGCACCTACAAAAATATACAGAGCAAATACAGATCAAGTAGAAGGCTTAATGAGAAAAGCCGCAGCTGTAGGAATAGAATTTGTACCCATTCCGCAAAGACATATAGGTACTGACAATGCTCCTAGGGTAATAGCAGAATTTAAAAAAGCACTAGAACAAGCTGGTGTAAACTTCATATTGGGAACGAAGGTTGTTGACTTTAAAAAAGGAAACGTGAAACTTGAAAATGGACAAGTGATACGAACAAAGTACATAATTGTAGCTCCAGGAAGAATTGGAGCACAATGGCTCCAGGAACAAGCAAAAAAACTTGGAATAAAAACACATCCGCAACCAATAGATATAGGCGTAAGGGTGGAGGTCCCAGCTGTTGTAATGGAACCAGTAATAAAAATAGCTAGGGATCCAAAATTTCGGGTATATACGAAAACCTTCGATGATCTTACACGAGTTTTTTGTGTTAATTATCGAGGTTTTGTTGTCCAAGAGGTCTACGGAGATATCGTCGGTGTTAACGGACATACATTGATCAAACAAAAATCTGAAAATGCCAATTTTGCATTTCTAGTTCGAGTTGAACTTACTGAACCGCTTGAAGACACTACTGCTTATGGATTCTCAATAGCAAAATTAGCAACTACCATAGGTGGAGGCAAACCAATTCTTCAAAGACTAGGAGATTTAAAGAAAGGTAGACGCTCAACCTGGTCACGAATTGATCGAAGTAATGTAAAACCCACATTAAGGGATGTAACACCCGGGGACGTGGCTATGGCTTTGCCGCATAGAATTGTTACCGATATTTTAGAGGGTCTCGAAAAACTAGACTACGTGATGCCTGGTGTTGCTAGTTCCTCTACACTAATATATGCTCCTGAAATCAAATTCTACGCAAACAGAGTTGAGGTTAACGAAAATCTCGAAACCAGTGTAGAAAACATTTTCGTTGCTGGTGACGGTGCAGGTCTTTCCAGGGGGATAGTAACCGCAGCAGCAACAGGGATCCTTGCTGCAAGAGGAATATTAAGAAAAGAAGGTAAACTATAGTGGACTGTAAAATGTAGGATCTCCTTACTTATAAAGAAACCAATAAAATCTTAAACCGCTATTTATCTATCTTCTCAACACAAATTTAAAGATAAACAAAAATATTTCTATACTCTTCTTCCACATTTTAAAGACCGCTAAACTTAAACATACGTTACTAATG
>Ga0164310_10002643_pt1 | contig 10334 bp, 15 predicted proteins | sample GuaBasSedimGuay1_FD_121795 | JGI IMG/M metagenome (GOLD analysis project Ga0164310, IMG submission 121795) | Subseafloor sediment microbial communities from Guaymas Basin, Gulf of California, Mexico - Guay1, Core 4569-9, 0-3 cm | ecosystem: Environmental > Aquatic > Marine > Hydrothermal vents... | reverse complement strand
TTTTGTGATTGGTTTGTATCACCACGGGCTGAGCGTTCAGGAAGCAGCATATCTTTCAAGGGCAATGGCACAAACAGGCAAGATGATAACCACATGGAAAAAACCAATATATGATAAACACAGTATCGGCGGTGTCCCCGGCGACAAAACCTCAATGCTTCTCGTTCCGGTTGTTGCAGCAGCGGGGCTGACAATTCCAAAAACATCCTCACGCGCAATAACAGCTCCTGCCGGGACAGCTGACAGAATGGAATGTTTGTGTCCTGTATCTCTGGATATAAACGAAATAAAAAGGGTTATAGAAAAAACAAACGGATGCCTGGTTTGGGGCGGGGCGCTGGATTTGGCTCCTGCGGATGATATATTCATAGAAATAGAATATCCTTTATCCATAGACCCTCTGCTCCTGCCATCGGTAATGTCAAAGAAAAAGGCAATAGGCGCAAATTATCTGGTAATAGATATTCCTACAGGAAAAGGCGTGAAAGTGAAAACAATAGCAGAAGCTCAGGAACTGGGAAGCAAATTTATACATCTTGGCAAAAAACTCGGGATTTCGGTTGAGTGCGTTTCCACGCTTGGTGACCAGCCTGTGGGCTATGGCATAGGTCCTGCGCTTGAAGCCAGAGAGGTTTTGAGAACGCTTTTGGAAGGCAGGGGTCCTGCAGACCTTATTGACAAAGTTTCCAATTTGGCTTCTGTTTTGTTTGATTTTGCAGGTTTTAAAGACGGAAAACAAAAGGCTCTTGATATTATAAAATCCGGGAGGGCGGGAAAAAAGCTAACAGAAATAATTGAAGCTCAGGGCGGCAATCCGAAAATAAAAGCAGAAGGCATTCCAATCGGACCTGAAAGCGTAGAGATAAAATCAAGAAAATCCGGCCAGGTTCTCTGGATAAACAACAGGGTTATAACCCAGACGGCAAGAGAAGCTGGCGCTCCGAAAGACAAGGAAGCCGGCATCCTGCTTCACAAAAAAACAAACGACAATGTTAAAAAAGGCGAAACCCTTTTTGAAATATATGCCAAGAAAAAACACAAGCTTAAAAGAGCTTTAAAATTCCTGAGAACACAGGATGTTATGAAAATTGGAAAACCGCATGAAATGGTTCTCACAGAAATTCCAAAAGAAGAGGAAAAAGAGGAGTTCTTTATTTTAGAGAGATGAAATTTTCTGAACTTTAATAAAAACTGTTTTTAAACTATCCCACAAAAACAGGCCTTTTTGACAATTCTCTTGGCAAGGGCAGGGGTTTGAAAGGGAATCCTTCTGTTTTGGTTTTTATTTCTTTTATCAGACTTTCCAAAGACATGTTCTCCACTTTTCCTGTTTCTCTTTTTCTTACTGCTAATTTTTTGGTTTCTTTTTCTTTTTCACCCACAACCACTATGTAAGGAATCCATTCTGTTTCAGCATCTCTTATCTTTTTTCCAACTGATTCAACCCTGTCGTCCAAATCAATCCTTATGTTTTCATTGGCTATTTTGTCTGCTGTTTCTTGCGCATATTCCAAATATTCATCTGAAACAGGGCAGAGCCTGACCTGAACAGGACACAGCCATAGAGGAAAAACAGGGTTTTTCTTTTTTTCCAGCTCCATGTATGCTTTTTCTAACAGAGCATAAATAACTCTTTCAACCGCGCCGGAAGGGGAGAGGTGAAGGATAAGAGGATATTTCTTTTTGTTGTCCTTATCCATATACATAATTCCGTATCTTTCCGCGTTTTCCACATCTATCTGGTCTGTTGTAAGCGTGGCCGCCTTGTCAAGAGCATCCACAAAATTCCATTCATGTTTTAAAACAAAGTAAAAGAATTTTTTGTCCCAGACCTCAAGCAAAGCAGGTTTTCCCCATTTCTTTACAAGGTTTATAACAAAATCTTTGTTTTCTTCCAGAACATCTTTAACTACTCTTATAGCAAACTCAAAATCGTCTTTTATATGAAGTTCCAAACCGTCCATTATGGTTTTTGCAAGCTCGAACCTCTTTATCATTTCTTGTTTTGCCTGCTCCATGTCTTTTACAAGAGCGTGGCAGTCTGGCATTGTAAATGCTCTCAACCTTCTCAAACCAGCAAGCTCTCCTCTTTGCTCAACTCTGAAACTGTAGCGCGTAAGCTCATAGATTCTCAGCGGGAGGTTTCTATAAGAAATATTGATATTGTTTGCCATCAAAAACTGACCAAAACAAGCAGAGAATCTTAAGAAAACATTTTTGTTCGGTGTTTTTATGTTATACTGTCTCGCGGGGAACCTGTGAAGGTATTTTTTAAGGGCAGGGTGCTCTATATCATACATTACAGGAGTTTCAACCTCCATTGCTCCATATTCTATGGTTTTCTGAGTAACCCATTCCTCTATTAAGGATTTGATGAGCCTGCCTTTTGGATAATATTTCAGGTTTCCCGGATCAGAACCGGGTTCGTAGTCAACAAGTTCAAGTTTTCTCATTAGTTTTATGTGCGGCGGCTCTTTAACCACTTTTCTGCTTTTTGCCATTTCATACCTTGCAAATTTCTCAAGTTTTGGATGTTTTTTGAAATCAAAACCAGCAATCTCGCCGTTTTTTATCTCAATTTTATTAAACTTTCCTGACGGTTCCAATATAAACCATTCTGATTTCAGTGTTTCTTCTTTTTTCAGGGCTTCCGGTATCTCTTCTTTTCCTATTTTTATGGCTTTTTTATCAAAGCTTATTTTTTTACTGAGCTCTGAAAGAGGATGACCTTTGACCTTAAGGGTAAATGCTTTATACCAGCCAAATGGTGAGCGAAAGACGGAAAAACCCTTTTCCTTCAATTCTGCTTCCATTTTTTTTATTATCTTTAACCCTTCGCTTGGTTTTGCAAGCTCTGAAGAAAGATGAGCGTACGGATAAAGAACTATGTTTTTTGCCTTTACTTCCTGAAAAACAGATTCTATTTCCTTAACAGCTTCATCAGCTGCTTTCGGGTTCTTTTCATCTTCTTGCTCAACAGCCGTAAGAACAACCAGGGCTTCTTCCACCTTTTTTGGTTTTTTTTCAGTTTCCTCAGCAACACTAACTGCCTTTTTCTTTGGTTCCCATTCAATATAGTCTGCATGCAAAAGCAAGAGTTTCATTTTTACACCCTTTTCTAATATATTAGGTAAATTAATTTTTATATTAGTTTTTGAAATTTAAAATATGGTTGTAAAAACAATGAGCATAAAAGTTAGTTCTGAACCTGAGACAGACCTTATTGACATCACTGACGAAGTTTCAAGGCTTGTTGAATCTTCCGGGATTAAAAACGGCGCAGTTGTGCTGTTTGTTCCGGGTTCAACAGCTTCTCTCTCCACAATTGAATACGAACCAAACCTTATTGAAGATTTTAAAAATATTATGGAGAGGCTGGTTCCTTCCGATATCCAATACAAACACAAAGAGACATGGGGGGATGATAACGGAAAATCTCATGTGCGGGCAAGCCTTGTAGGTCCAAGCCTGACTGTTCCTTTCAAAAACAGAAAACTTCTTCTTGGCACATGGCAACAGATTGTTTTGATGGATTTTGATGTTCCGCCAAGAAACAGAGAAATAATTGTGCAGATTATTGGAGAATGATGATAGCCCTGCCCGGATTTTCGCCAAACACAAGCTTACAACCTTCTTTCAAGAAGAAGGTTGGCGGTAGCTGTTTTTCCGTTAACGCTTTAGGCCGTTTACTTGGCCTAAAGGGTTATTCGAACCGGGGTCTCTGGCTCTCTTCTATCATCTTGGAATCTCAACCCGTCGGGTTGAGAATCAAATCTTTGGATTTTTTATCCAAAGGCCAGCATCCTTGGCCGCTAGACGACAGGGCTGTGTCTGGTTTATTTATTAGAAAGGTTTAATATAAAAATTAGATAGTAAGTTCTTTCATTGCCCGCATTCCTGACTGGGTTATAACAAAGGCAGTTCCAAGAGATTCAACCTTTTCTATGTAACCCATCTGCCTGAGCCTGTTTAAGCCAAGCTCAACGCTGTCAAGCCCTTCTCTGGAAAGCCTGTTCACAAGCTCACCTTTTGTTACCAGCAAATCTTTTGAAAGGATTTCCAATATTCTCTTTTCTGACTGGTCCAACATCCTAATCACTGTATATATATTAGGTGCAAATCCTTTAATAAACTATCTCTTTCTTCACCCTCTCCATAACCTCTCTTCCCGCAAGCCTTTCCAATACAGCCAATGCAAAATCAATCGCTGTTCCGGGTCCCTGCGAGGTTATTATATGCTCATCAATCACCACTCTTCCTTCCCTTGGTCTTGGAATTTCTTTTTCCAAGCCAGGATATATGGTTGCCCTTCTGTCGTCAAGAATTCCTGTTTTTGCCAGAACAGAAGGAGCTCCGCATATTGCTGCTATGAGCTTTTTCTTTTCATCAAACTCTACAACTGCCCTTAAAATGTTATTCGACTGCGAAAGGTTTTTGTATCCCGGATATCCTCCGACCAGAACCAAAGCATCAAAGTCATTTATGTCCAGATCATCAAGCTTTTTTTCCAGCATTACTTTTAACCCCCTTGAACCTCTTACTATTGTTCCGGGCAAACCAGCAACAACCACATCCAGACCACCGCGCTTTAAAATATTTATTGTTGTTGCTGCCTCCATTTCCTCAAACCCGTCAGCCAATGGAACCAAAACCTTCATTTTTTCCCTCCTTATTCAGATAATAATTTTGCTATCTCTTCACCGAATCTTCTTGCTGCGGCAGGACCGTTTGCCGTTATAATCCTTCCGTCCCTGACCACGCTTTCATTGCTCCATACTGCTCCTTTTTCAGTCAAATCTGATTTAACACTTTCGTATGCCGTTGCCTTTTTTCCTTCTAATAACCCCGCCTGAGCCAGTATGTTCGGCGCTATGCAGATTGCTGCAACAACTTTTCCATCCTCATATGCTCTTTGCGCCAAGCCAAGCGCTGTTTCATCATTAAAATACGCGCTTGCTCCAGAACCACCGACAAACACAACAGCATCGTATTCCGAAGGGTTTGCTTGTGACAGCACAATATCCGCCACTGCTGTTCCTCCCAGCATACCCGTTATTTCCCCTGTTTTGCTTGATGCCGTTGTTACAGAAGCCCCGTAAGATTCCAGAACCTCTCTGGTATGAAAATATTCCTCGTCTCTGAAGTTATCAGGCGCAATCACCATTAAAACCTTTTTTCCCTTTAAGTTAATTTTCTCACCCCCTGAAATACATCCTGATGTTGCAATCAAAGCCGTCATAAAAAACAAAATAAAAAGCTTTTTCATATAAATAAAAGATATTTTAAATAATTTAAATAATTATAACAACTTAACAATATAAAAATAAACGGAGGTCTTAATATGCCAGTGATAGGAATGAAATTTGATTCAATAGAAGGTAAAAGAGGGAATGAAGCCCCAAAAGGAGAAATAAAAGTCAACTCAACACCAAAAATTACATCTATAAAAGAGGTTGATATTGCTCCTTTTGGAAAAAAAGCTCTTGCTGTTAATTTTGATTTTTCAACAAATTACACACCTGATATAGGAGAAATAAGAATAACAGGCGAAATTCTTTATACAACCGACCTTCATGACAAGGTTCTTAAAGAGTGGAAAGACAAAAAAACCATACCAGAAACAGCAAGCGTTGAGATTTTGAATCATTTGTTCAGGCACTGTTTGCTTAAAATTGTGAACATATCAGAAGACTTGCAACTGCCGCCGCCAATTTCTCTTCCAAGGGTAAGACCCAAACGAAAAGAAAAGTCTTAACCCATAAAAATAACAAGCAAAAGTATAACAGCCGCAACAAATAGAATTATAACTGTTTTTATTGATTTGAAAAAGAATTTTGTAAGGAAGAATAAGACAACAACTAACACGGCAACAGATACGAAAAATCCTATCCATCCTGTAGAACTTACCATAATAAGAGATGCTGTAAGTTTTTTAAGCAAGCTTATTAAAGCTGAAAGTGTTTGCATTGTGTTGCTTACCACAAGCATTATTATTTCCAAGAGGTTTCCAATTACAGAACCCATACTGACTAATTAACAGAAAAAAATTAATACTTTCTCTCCGCAAGGAGCATTTTTTCAGAACACCAGCTTGGAAACTTTACACAAGGCCAGCCGATTTCATCTTTGTAAAAAACAAGAGGCCATAACCAAAGCCTTTTAAAACCATTGACATATCCGTTGAGTTGATTTTTCAAAAACTCCGGCCAGTATTTTTTTAACCACAGGACAGCCTCTTTCAGTTGTTTGTCGCTTTTATATAACATAAAGGGCGTTGTTTTGATTTCCACAACAAGAAAAGAATAATCATGAGATGCAGCATAGGGTTTAAATTCTTCTGTATTTTTTGTTTCTTCAAAAACAAACAACAAATCCGGCCTTCTCTTTCCCATTCTTGGTTCTTTGGCTCTATAAACGACTTTTTCAGTTTCCAGTTCCAGACCGATCGCTGTAAAGGGTGTTTTATATTCAAAATTATACAACTCTTCAATAAGTTCTTTATGACGTTTTGCTTTTTTTCGTCTAATAATCACAGTCCTGTTTTTCTTTCTTTTTGTGTTTGCTGATAGCAATCTCATATTATCCTAAAAACCGGGAAAGGCCTGTTTGTTTTGCTTTTTCCCGAGCTTCATTGATTTTTTCTATCACAGAATTCACTCTTTCCTCTGAAAAACCGTGCTCTTCAACAAGCTTTTCCCTTATTTTTTCAGGTCTAAATTCCGGTTTTTCTATCTCTATGTCCTTTACGGGCGGGTTTTTGAAAAAACCAAAAATCTCTTCCGGCGCGACATCAAAATCCCATTTTACATGTTTCATAACATTTTCAAGCGTTTTCTGCTCTTTAACAAGCTTTAAAGCGTTTTTTGGTCCTATGCCCTTTACTCCTCCGGGGTTGTAGTCTGTTCCTATCAGAATTCCTAAAATTATAAGCTGGTCGTGCGTTATGCCCAGAGAAGACAAAACAGCTTCAAGCTCTATAATCTCAGGAGATATTACAATATATTTTTCCTTTCTCGGAACCTTTCTCCTTCCTGTTATTGTGAGATTTTTCACAAGCCTCGGCGCTCCAAACAAAAGCGAATCCCAGTCCTGAGAGCCAACTGCCCAGAACTTGTTGTTTTTTACAAGAAAGGACGCTTCTGCCTCGCCTTCAGACGGTGCCTGAACCCATGGTATGCCCATATATTCCAGAAGCTTTTTAGCGTCTTCTATCATTTCTTTTGTGAGTCTTGTTGCTCCCTGCGCATAGGTTTTAACCTTTTCTATTTCACCAGATTCCAAAGCTTCCTTCCATTTTCTCTCTGCTTCGCTCCTTGTTTTTTCTCTTTCTTCAATCGTTTGTTTCTTGAATTCCGGCGGTTCCCCGTCAAAAACAAAAACAGGTTGCACGCCGTTTTCCAAAAGCTTCGCTGTTCTGTAGAAGAGGCCGGAAAGGTGCGACGTTATCCTGCCTTCGGAATCCCTCAAAGCCTCTCCCGTGAATCTGTCCCTGATTGTGGAAAGAAACTGGTAAAGCGTATTGTAGGCATCAATCCCTATTCTTCTCCCTCTCAGCTCTTCAATGTTTGTTTCTTTCCCTTTCACAAGACCTGAAAGGCTGACACCCATATATTTAATTTTTGGTTAAAGTTTTATAAAGCATGTTTTTTGGATATTCACTTTGTTTTTGCCCGGTTCGAGCCAAGCAGGCTGTTATTTATGATGCAAGTCTAGAAAACGCGAGAACCTCTTTCCAAGCACAGGAACGCAAAAACCTATTAAACGGAATACTCGCGAAGATTATACTCTAGCCACCTCTTTATTCCAAAATTTTCATGAATTTTGCTGCCAAGCTTATAAAACCATTCCATTCTTCTTCTAATACCTTCTCTTTCCACGCCAATGTTCTCTAAAAGACCGGCAACCACTATACCGCCCAATCCTACATACACCAGGTCTTGAGCAAAATCACCCAGGATATTAGCTCATAACCAAAAAATTCTTCGAGCTTCTTTCCTGCCATCCTTACCACATTCAATGATGTCTATAGGAATGTTCTGTTCCCAGTAATGGATAACAGAATGGTCTATTCTTTCTCCGCATATATATTCTGACCAGTCTGTTTCTGCGTCTCGGAGTGATGCTTTTTTGAATTCCTTGAGGATTATCAGAATGAGATAGTCCCTGATGGGATGTTTTGGTGGTTGTCCTCTTGGGTTTGGTTTTATTTCAGGGATAATGTCCCTGAGTTTCTGGACAATAAGTTTTATATTTCCTGAAAACGAATACCATCTTGGGAGCAACCCGTTCTTGCTCCCCATGTTTTGGTTTTGGAAGTATTAATTAGGCACGCTCAGAAGGACCGAAAGTTTTATAAATAGAAAATGTAACTAATTAGTAGTGAAAATTAAAAAGGTGAGCGGATGGAAACAAAAGCCAAAAAACTCTATGAAGAGGAAATAAACCCAGACTCTGGTTTAAAGGATCTTTTTGATTTTTTGAAAAAAAGCGGGGAGAACTGGATAAGAAACAAAGCAAACCGGGCTTTTGAGAACATAAAATACGGAAAATACGGACAAAAAATAGCTGAAAAACTCGGGTTTTTGGCTTACGATTATTTTGATGCTAAAAGATATATTTCTGCTGCTGGCAGCCCCGGACTTGATATAGGTTATGCTTCTGCAAACGAACTTAAAAAAGAAGACGCATTGGGATACAACAGACCGGGAATATTTGAAAAGGATATGATAAGATATGTAAAACCAGAAGATGTGCCTGAACTTCTTGGCGACATATACGAAAGAGCATATCAGGTCGCCAGGAAAACATACAAAAAACTCGCGGGAGAGAGGCTTAGCAAAAAAGAGTTTAACTACGGAATATCAGAATCTGTGAAATACCATGAATTAATAGAGCTTGGTAAAAGAAAGGAAAATGAGTGGTATAATGAACTTACAGAAGGACAGGAAGGATATGTGCAGACGCTTGCGTTTGCGGTAATGAAAGATGAAAACCCGGCAGCATACAGCGCAGCTGTCGGATTCCATAAAGTAAGAAATGACTGGTTCCAAAAAGCAACCGAAAAAATAACACAAAGGTATGAAACCCTTAAAAATTATCTTCAGGAAGTTGTTTCCCCGCTTCCTGTGCTTCTTGAGGGGTGATGAGAGATGGAAGATTATGTTTGGAATGAAAGAGAACACCAGAAGGCCCTTTTTAGTGATGTTTCTTTAGAGGAGATTGAAAAATATTCAATAAGCAGAATGCCTGGTGATAGTAAGTTTCAGCCACCCAAAGTTCCGTTTGTAAACACAGATGCATTAAAAAGAAACATCTTTGCACTGCCTTTCTATTATATAGTTAAGAAAGCAACTGAGGGATACAGAGCAGACATTAGGGAAAAAAAGGAAAAAGGCATTACACCGAAAAGCATATTAGGAGATTTATTAGGTATAACAATCGAAAACTTTTCTCAGCATTTTGATGTTTTGTTTTTGGAAACTTTTCCAAAGATCAAAACATGGGAAAAATATAAAGAAGGTGCAACCAAGATAGAAAGACTTTTTACAGTTGAATTTATGGGATATGAGCTTCCTGTGTATGCCTGTGATATAGACGATCCTGAACCAACCACAGACATGTTAAAAAAAGCTGTCACTACGGTAAAACAGACGTACAAATCCCCTTTAAACGGAGAAGAAGCAGCAGAATTTTTCAGGGGGCCGTTTTCCCAAGCAGCAAACAAAATAACAAGAGGAGATTATGGAAGAATTATAGATCCCATTCGTTTTAACAAATGGTTTTCAAGAATGGAAATGTACATGATTCAGCAAAACGACCCAAAAGAAAAGGAATACAGAATAACACTTGACAATGGCGAAAGCTTTACAATAAGAATGTACAGAAAAAGAAGAGACAGAAGCCTTCTGGAATCTTTAACTAATACAAGAGGAAGGGTTTTCAGGTATATACTAGAAGACAAAATATACGATCTAATTGATTGGTTTTTCGATCCAATACAGGAAAAAATTATGGAATGGGAATCCTCTGGATTTATTCCAGAAGGATACACTCAAGCGTTAGTAAAACGTGAATATAAAGTAATCTCCAGGTTTGTAAGGGATATTTACAGAAACCCGTCAAGACCACCCTTAGAGTTTGACTTAACTCCGATATTATTGGCACCAAACTATAATTAAGCGGAAGAATAATATGAAACCAAAAGACTTTAGCATTAAAAATGAAATCTTTCAGAGGTTGGCAAGAGAGTTTTTAATCGGAGAATTTACTTACCTTGCTGAAAATACGTGTCTTGACAACCCAATAATATCAGAAAGCAAAGAGTAATGAATATT
>Ga0164310_10002642_pt1 | contig 10338 bp, 3 predicted proteins | sample GuaBasSedimGuay1_FD_121795 | JGI IMG/M metagenome (GOLD analysis project Ga0164310, IMG submission 121795) | Subseafloor sediment microbial communities from Guaymas Basin, Gulf of California, Mexico - Guay1, Core 4569-9, 0-3 cm | ecosystem: Environmental > Aquatic > Marine > Hydrothermal vents >... | reverse complement strand
TATCAGAATAGTTGATGCGCATTTTTTCACCGAACTTTTTACCCGCTATTGCGCGCACTGTTTGAGTAGCTGGATGGCGCGGGTTGTCTAAAACTTTGGAATGACCCTGTATATTATGTTTACCAGCATGCCCAACGGCTATCCAGCCCTCTTTCATTTTATTTTCTAAATCCTTATTATCTTTCTGTTTAAATTGTGACTCGTGACCATCTAAAGGATGGAGAGAGTGAAATTTGCCTTTTGGGTCAACCCAACCATGCGGATTATCATAGTCTTTTTGTTCAAATATATATTTAACTAAATTAGGTATATCATCCCAATTATCTTTAAAAGCAATAGCTTTATCATCTATGTAATAATCACCAACTGGTTTACCTGATTTACCGTCATCTATCTCATCAAACAATATTCCATTATCATTTAAAAATGCACGCATTTCTTCCATATGTTTTGCAGATTCGTTATTTATCTTAGTATTATTACGACCTGAGTAAATAACAATTTGATATCCTTTATCCCTAAGCTTTTTAAGACCTTCTTTAGCTCCTGCTTTTAATCCTATAATTTTAGGGAATTCAACTTCAGCAATAGTATTATCGAAATCTACAATAACTCTTTTATGGGGCTGATTTGGGCACTTATCTTTTACTAAGCTCTTAAGTGTTGATAATTTATCCCGAATTGAATCATTAATTGCTTTATGTAGTTTATCAAAGTTGAAATTAAGGGTAAAATGAGTTTTCTTTTTGTTTCTGGTAATGGTTGAATAGTAATTCTTAGGTTTTTTGTCGTGCAATACGTAACCCTCACCAGCGTGGTATTGTCCTTTCTTTTCTCCACCCGTATAGTGCATTCTATACTTTCCACCTTCAGAATGTATTACAGAATCTTGACCATGTTCAGCGCCAAGCTGATTAATATACTTTGGGTTGGCATGATGTACTAAAAATCCACGTTCTATTTTACCTGTATCGCTATATTTACCACTTATAGGTTCATATTTGTATCCTTTAGCTTTTAATTTAGCCTCAAGTGCTTTATTACCGCCCTTATCAGATGGTTTATGCATTGGATTTTCCGCCGTAATAATAGAATACTTGTTCGGAAAAATGCTCTGTTCATCTTTCTTGAACAAGTCAGTTTTCTGAACAGCTTTATGAAATTCAGCTACGCTACCTTTCCTTGGTATTGTGCCATGTTTTACCCAATGATTGGTAGGAATGCTAAGATGCTGACCTGGTTTATCATGAAACTCCATCGTAAAACTTTTATCCTCAAAAGGAAATTTTTCAACAATATTGCGAGTTTCCATTGTAGCGGGATGACTAGGATTGTTTAAAACCTTACTATGGCCATAAATTCCTGACGACCCTCCGTGACCAACCGATACCCAGCCTTTTTCATAAGCATTATCGGTAGTCATGTTATGTTGCTCATCCATCCAATCGCTATGTATTTCATGGGATTCCAATTCATGAAAATCACCTTTAGGTGATATCCAACCATGAGCTTCTTCTGGAAAATGAGAACCTGAAGTATGTTCAATATATTTACTCAACTTATCAAAATCAAAATTCAGGGTAAAATGTTTCTTACCATTACGCTCTACAGTAGAATAATAATTCTTAGGTTCCTTTTCATGTAAAGTGTGACCCTCACCAGCATGATACTTACCCTTAGATTCTCCGCCCGTGTAATACATTCTATGCTTTCCACCTTCAGAATGTATAACACTTTCTTGTCCATGCTCAACGCCAAGTTGATTTATATGCTTACGATTTGCGTCGTGAATTAAAAATCCATGCTCTATTTTACCTGTATCGCTATATTTACCGCTTACAGGTTCATACTTATAACCCTTAGCTTTTAATTTTGCCTCAAGCGCCTTATTGCCACCCTTATCAGATGGCTTATGCATTGGATTTTCAGCCGTTACAATAGAATACTTGTTCGGAAAAATGCTCTGTTCATCTTTCTTGAACAAGTCAGTTTTCTGAACAGCTTTATGAAATTCAGCTACGCTACCTTTCCTTGGTATTGTGCCATGTTTAGCGTAATGCCGAGTATCTACGTGATATTCACTTTCTGGCTCTAAATTGGTGCCTTTCCCTTTAAGGGCGCGTAAATGTATTGTATTATATTCCCCCACTAGATGTTTACCCACTAAATGTTTGAGTGTTTTAGACGCAGAATGATTGACGTCTTTAATCACATGAGCCTTAGCGGTGGCGTCTGCAAATCCAGCGGTTCCCACTGACATCCAGCCCTTTTCGTAAGCTTTGGACTCAGACATGCCGTGATTCTGTCTAATATACTCATAATGGTCAGCTTTATTGCCTATCTTATAATATTTGCCTTCAGGAGATATCCAACCATGAACGTCTGCTTGACCTCCTGGATACACTTCTTTTTTTAATTCATTACTCTTTTTAACAGGTTTATCTTTATGTTCTTCAACTAAATGCGGCTTAACTGGCTCAAACATAGCCACTACATTATCAACCCTATATCCCTTATATCCAGCTTGTCTTACTGCACTCTCAAACGCAGGCATCCTAAATACACCTTGGTTCTTTGCTTTAACCTGTTTAGAGTAATTATGCGGGTCCTTACCAGCATCATAGATATGCTTTGTTTCCACCGTAGCGTGATGTTTATATTTAGTGCTTGCGGCTACCAAATGCTCAGGTTTAGTGTCCTTAGTATAATAATAACTTCGCGGATGATAATCTGCTTCACCTTTATACCCTCTATCAGCTCCCTTTACTCCCTTACCGTGAAATTCTGGTTTAATCTCAGATAATTTATTAGGAGAATAATGTACTAAGTAAGTATAATTATCTTCTGATTTATGGAATTGAGCTATTTTAGAAGGTTTTTTGTAATTTGCACCAAATACATTATCAAAGTGGCTCTTTAATTTATTATAAGTTGGATTATGTATTTTTGATGACGTTTCTAGTAATTTAGTAACTGGATGAACTTTATCTATATGGAGCGGTTCGTTGGAAGATTCATAATGATTAGCAATTACTCGGATTTGCGCATTTGTAGGTTTCTTAATAACCTCAATGCCTCCTGATTCTGGATGGTGCCGAATACTTCCCGATTCCTTTATGAAATGATACATACCACTTGTTGGAGATTCATGCGGTCCTCGTAGCGCATCAGGTAGTTCCCTGTGGCCTACATTCCTTTTTCCCTTAAGCGAAGGATGGTCGTTGGCACAATGACGCCCACTAAAATCTAACAATGAGCCATCAGAGTTAATATACCCTGCTTCTTTTATATTATGCGTTGTACCAAAATGCTTCTTAGCTTGGGTTGTGTAATGATGTTCAACTTCGGATTTACCAAACTTTTTATCTTTCTGAGACCAAAGTTTTTTGCCTTCATTAGTTTGAGTCAATGAAGGGTTAAGTTTTCTGCCAGTTTCTCCTTCGATATGTTGATACATAGCCGAAGCAAGACCTTTACGCCTATGCTCTGGTGCAACCTCAACCTCTACTGGCTTAAAGGTATGGTTAGGGTGCGTTTGAAATGAAGCCCTACCAACCACTTTACCTTCTTTATCATAGGCCGTAACGTTAGAGTGCATCGTGCCTTTATAAGCAGTAAGGATTTTATAACCTTCTTTCGGGTCAAGTTCTTTTTTATGAAATTGCTGTATTTTTGATGGCAGCTTAAAGTTCCCTTTCTCGGCCATATGTCTAGGAACATCGTAGTTTGCATCTTGGTCTATCAAACTCACATTTATCTTATCTACATTAGCAGGACGCTCGCGCACCAACTTAGCCAAATGTTTAGTCGCTGGATGAGTTGGGTCATGTAATACCTTTGAGTGGCCAGCAATACTATTATGTCCTGCCAATCCTGTCTGAATTGAATTACCTTGAACGTGCGCAAAAGCTGAAGCTATATCAACGTTATATTTATCTTTATACTTACTGGCGTGGTCTAATAATGTTTCTACGTGGAAAGTGCTGGGTCTCATTTGGTGAAATTCGCCCTTTTCCGATATTACCCCATGAAATGGTTTAATATCTTTATGTTCTTGTGGGTGTAAATACCTCATCTCTTTTTTCAAATCATCTTTAAGCGTATGCAATTTATACTCAATCTCGCCTTGTAAAATATCATCTGATTTCTGAAGATGATATATCTCAGCATTCTTCCCAGCTTCCTTAATAGTTTTAAATGCATTTTTCATTTCTTTAAGAGCTACATCGTGATATTTTTCAGGAAGCTGAAGATGATTATGTAATTTTTTTCGATAATCAGATGAGTTTAAATAATGATGCATTGCCGCAATTCGTTCTTCATGTTTATCTTTATTAGGAACACCTTCAGCGTGAGGTGAAGTTAAATGATTAAATATCTTTCTGGTATTCTTTGGAATAGAATTAACCAAGTACCTTGTTAAATTTTGCTTAATCCGACTACCGTATTTTTGGTCTATTTCAGTAAAAATAGAATGTTGATTCTCGTGTAATTGAGTCGCCATGGAGTGTTGAGGGTCTAAGGTTTTATCAGGCTTTACACCTCCGCCTATAGAGCGCAAGTGATAAGGAGTGGGGTCTTTATCCCTAGCTCCTTTTACATTACCCTGAATAACACTCCCCAAAGTGCCCTTTAATTCTTTTTCAGGATTCGTAACAGAAGGCGCTAATCTTTTAGCGGCTTCAACTATATGTTTTTCTTTCTTATACCCAATCGGATAATTAATTTTGCCAACACCTAACTTGGGGAAAGTAATATAACCACGAGTCTTCTCTAATTCCTCTGATTTATTAACTGATATGCCATGTTCTTTTTTATGTTTCTCAGGGGAAATATCTTCGATAATGCCAGGAGTAACAGGGTCATACATAGTTTTAAGATGAAAATTAATACGCTTAATCTTATCTTCCATAGAAAGGCGCTTTTTGCTTTTAGGGTGAGTAGCTAAAGGAACTTTATGATGGCCTTCAGTTTTCGTTTTATATTGTTTTATTAAATTAGTAAGGTGTTCTAATTTCTTAAACATCTCCTGCTCAGCTTTTTCACGAGATTGCTTTTTATCGGCCTCCATAAACCTTAAAGCTTGAGATTTTCGTGCATTATTATCAGGCTTACGCATTACTTTTCCTCTTGTGGTTTATTCTGTATCGCACTTTCTTCATTAACCATATCATATAATTCACTTAAACGTCTCTTTGCTCTCGAAACCAACTTTTGATTTACTTGACCTTTCGATTCTTTATCTTTCATTAAATATGGCGCTATTTCAGAATAAAACACTATATTTGATGCCGAAGGTCCAATCTCGTTATATAAATCATGCATTGCCGAAGCTGAGCGCGCATACACAGGAGTATCATCGTCTTCAGATTTTTCAATTTGACCAAACCCATGCTTCTTTAATATCTCATTTGCTTTATCCCAAAATGGCGTATGGTCAGCGTATGACTGTTTAGCTCCATGAGGCTTTCCAATTCCTATAGACTTTTCGTGTGGAGCAATAGCTAACCAGTGCAACCAAAATGCGGGAAATGTAGCATCAGGAGTTTTCTTGCCACCAAAATATTTATCCTGAACATATTTTACTGTGGGATAATTCTCATTATAGTGCTCATCAATTTTATTTAAAAGTTCATGATTTTTAGGATTCCACAATATGCTTTTGAGATGCTTATGAGTTTCCGTGTCTTTTTTAGAATCCAATCCAAATAAATGTCTAATTAAATGAGTATCAGGCACGTGAATATTACCAGAACCCAACATAGAATAAAAATATCTTGCTATTTTAGAACCCATACCTGCACCAGCTATCTTGTCGTCAACTTTATCTTTCATCATTTGAGATATAGCAGTTTGCCCATTTGCTTTATGTTTTTTAACTAAATCAGTTAAATATTTATGAAATTCAGGATAATGCTTGAGCTTATCACCCATCGCATCAATATACTGAAGTTTATAAATATCTCCCTTTTTCCTTCCTGTTATATCACTTGGATTCTGTTGTGTTATTCCCTTACCAGCTTCCCCTTGCCAATACTCACGCGAATGTTCTGGTAACTCTGTCGGAACATCTGACTGTCTCCAAGCTTCTCTAAGTTTACCACCGCGTTCCATTAAGTCTTTAAAAGAAAAACTCTTAGGGTCAACATTATGTTGTTTCATTGTGTCAACTAAGCGAGAATAAGTCAGCTCTTGCATTGGCACTGCGTTATTAGCAGATAACGTGGTAAATATAGCGGCATGAGCGATTAAATCATCAGGAACTTTACCAGATTTAAGATTCTTATGCATCTTTTGCCAATTATTCATAGCATTACTATGAATCCTCTGTATATCGGGGCTATCAATAATTTTATCAAAATTGCTACCTGACGTACCACCAAACAAATCTATTTTATGTTCATCTTCATGAGGCAACTGTATTTTAAAAGAGCCTTTAGGAGTGTGTAAAGTACCATTATCAAACTTAGACTCAAGTGACGATTTAATATGCGGATTAGGCTTAACTAATTCACCCCTAACAGTTATAGGCTTATTAGCTTTAGGCGCCGTCATTGCTTGCTGAGTTAGTTCTTTTTTAGGAGCTGCCTGAGGCTTAACATCAAACATTTCCTGAACTTTGGATATATCATCACCAAGCAAGCCATGCTCTTTCATTTTTTCTTCTTGAGTTTGAGGCTTTGCAAGTCTCTCTAGTTCTTGATTTAGTTTATCATTCCAAAATACTGTTTTATTCTTACCCGTCAATTTACCATACACTAATGCTTTTACAGCCTCACGCATTTCATTACCAACACCAAGTGTAATAGTAAATCCTTGGGTAGCCTCATTATAACCTTGCCTTATTGGCTCAATCTCATCAATATATTCTTTATCTAACAGTAAAAGATTATCATCACCGCCACTCATCAACGACTTACCGCCCAGCCTCTCAAAAGCTTCGGTAAGATACTTTTGACCGCGCTGAATTAAATCAGACTGTTGAAGTAAGCCCTCTAGGTCATTCTCTAAAACCCTTTGTTCTATAACTGAACCTATGCCGTCTCCATCACCTGAAATAAACATTTTATCACTCGGTATATAATCTTCCTGAGAGCCAAGTTCTTTACTTTTGCCCATTTCCTGCACAGCCAATACATCAACAGGTGGAAGCTCACGAACTACTTTAGGTTTTATCTTTTTGGGGTCAAACTGCATTCTAAGTTTACTTCTTCTTGCTCTATTTTTCTCTCGTGTTCGTCTTTGAGTATTAATTAAATCTCTCATTGAAGGCTGCCCCTCAAATGAAGTAACAGCGTCTTCATATTTCTTTACGTCTTCAGACTTTTTAATCACGTGATGCTTTGCCCAATGCTGAGTTGATATATTGATAAGATATTTAGACTCCTTACCAGCCGCAGGTAAATCTGTATGCTCAATGTTCATTTTCTCGTCATAATAATCTCTTGCTAATTGTTTGGCTTTTTGAGTAGCTGGATGATATTTATCAGATAACACTTTACTATGTCCAGACAAAGCGCTATATCCCCCATGAGACATTGTAATATATCCCTTTTCATGGGCTTTTTTTTCTGGTATGCCTATCTCAGACCAATACCACTCACTATGACCTTGTTCAGGCTCTAATGGTATAAATGCACCCTGTGGCGTTATAATACCATGCGATTTAATATCAGCATAATCTTTCTTGCCTGGCTCAGATAAATAATGCTTCTCTATTTTAGGATAAACCAAATCATCAAGCCGTCTTGCTTGCAGCTTAATTTTAGCCTTAAATAATTTTAATAGTTTATTATTCATCTTACTTATCATAATAAAAATTATTTTTTTAACGGGAAATAACCCATAGTTTTACAAAATCCATTTTTATCAAGCTGATTCCAATCGCTCTTAAAAAATATTTTTATATGACCCACAGGACTAATTTCTATTGTTGGACTTGATAAGTGAGAGTAACAAACGCATGGATTAGAGTTACAATCTGAACAAAATTTAGCTTCAGAAATTCTTTTCACTGGAAGCACCTCAGGCGCTGGCTCAATAAGTTCTTCTATCTCACCTGTAACTTTATCTTTTAAAGTTGATAGTTTATCCTGAACTTCCTGTATCAATTCTTTTTCTTCAGTTTCCGCCTTGGGTGGCTTAATTTCTGCCACTTTTTCGTCATCGTCGGGTGCTAATTTATCAATACCAGAAAGACGTTCAATAATACCAGACAATTTACTTTCAATATCCTCTCGCCTTGATTTGCCTTCTTTTAGTTGTTTTATCTCAGCGTTAATATGCTTAATCTCACCATACAAATTTTCTAAATCATTTGATGCTTCATATATCTCACACACAGACATAATTTGAGTTACAAGAGCGGGAATAGTTAATCTATCATATAAATGAATTACCTCAGCGTCGTCAGCTTTAGATACATGACCAGAATACATATCGGTTGTTATTTTACGAATTGTTAATTTATATTCAGGTCTCATGGACACCTTAACTGTCTTAACATCATCATCTTTCATCTCTGAAGTAAGATTAACCATCCATTTAAGAAGCTTAGGATTTGCAGTTTCAAGGGCTCCATATAACTCACGAGGGTCAACTTGAGTATAATCATCCCTACGACCAAAAAACTTAGTTAATGTAGGAAAATGGTCTTCTGAAGCTTTCTTAGTTGATGGAGCTAAAGGGTTTTTAACTATCTTTCTTTTAACTCCCTGTTTTGTTGCTAATTGCTGTATCATTTCAGGTGTAAGTGTTTTCTTTTTAGGTGCAGCTATTTTATTAGATTCAACCTTAGGCGATTTAGGCTTTTTTAGTCCCGACCTAGCTTCCATCTTTTTAGCCTGTCTTTGTTCTTCTCCTACTAAAGGAAAATCGTCATCAGACTTTTTAACCTTTAATTCAGCTGTTTTACCGCCAATTCGCTTTTCAACTTCATCTCTGGTTTTGATACTTTCACGCACTTTAGGGGTCTTGACAACTGCTTTTTTAATCTTTTTCTTCATCACGTACAAACTCCTATCGTTATAATAACATTATAACACTTGGAGCTTTGAAATTAATAAAACAAGCTAAAAGGTAATTTTAAGGCGTAATACCTTTTCTTCTCTAGGTAGGAGAGTAGATAAAAGCTTCAATAATTTCTCTTTAAAATCGCGATTTTCTACTATTTTTTCAGCAGATGGTTTGGAGTCTTCCAATGATAGCTCATATGTTGTATAATTATTCCCATTTTCCGTAGAAATAGGAGAATGAATAGAAGTAGGACCTATCATTAAATCCATTACGCTTTTAACTTCCTGAACATTAATAGGCATATGAAGCTCTGCATGCACTTCTTCAGGAGTAGGTGTTCTATCCAGTTTTTTCAATAATTTTTTATATACCTTATTCATAGCGGTAACCATGTGCTCAGGCACACGAATGGTGCGCGCTTTACTGGATAATGACCTTAAAATTGTTTGCCTTATCCACCATGTGGCCACCGTACCAAACTTAACGCCACGCATCGGATTATACTTATCTACAGCCTTTATTAAACCTATATTACCCTCTTGTATCAAATCCATGAAAGAGAGTCCAGCTTTGGTAAATTGCTTAGCAATGGATATAACTAACCTTAAATTCGAGTTAACCAGCATATCACGGGCTATTCTTATTTTATTGACAATTTTTGTCAATGACTTATTGCTCTTAGAGTAATTAAGAAGCACATCAAAGTCAATATTAACGAGATGAGTCCTGAGCAGTTTAAAATTCTTAGCCGTAAGGCTCTCTGAGAGCGTCAGAATGGAGTTCTTTTCTTCTTCATCGAGCCCCCCTATGCAAGATAGTAATTTAGCTACACTGCGCTTAGATTTGAGCGTATTAGCTATCTTTTTGCGGCAATCTAGCATCTGTTTGCTGTATTTTAACTCATCATTGCGGGATAACATAGGTACTTTAGACACCATTCGCAAATAATTCATTATAGTATCGTTATTTAGCTTATTTTGCATTTCGCTTCCTTTTCTTCCATTTTTTACGGGCGGCACAATAACGGCACCCGCTGCCACGCAATACGTTATCCTGCCTGACTTTAACAACTTTCTTACACTGTATGCACTCCACATTTAATAAAGTACGCTTTCCGCGATATTCAATGTATTTAAGCTTATATTTAACCTTTTTACAAGCTTTGTCAACTTTAGCCAACGGTAAGCGTTTTTCTTTCTTTTTCTTCCCCATTATCTATATAATACCAAATAATTCAATAGTTTAGGTAATATTTTAGTAAAAAAGAGTATAATACTCATGGAGTTTATACTTGACATATGTATATATACTATGCTATTATAT
>Ga0164310_10002641_pt1 | contig 10340 bp, 13 predicted proteins | sample GuaBasSedimGuay1_FD_121795 | JGI IMG/M metagenome (GOLD analysis project Ga0164310, IMG submission 121795) | Subseafloor sediment microbial communities from Guaymas Basin, Gulf of California, Mexico - Guay1, Core 4569-9, 0-3 cm | ecosystem: Environmental > Aquatic > Marine > Hydrothermal vents... | reverse complement strand
GGTAATGCTTCTGGGAGGAATGAGATTACTGTACAGACGGTTATGTAATCCAGATTCAATTGGAGATATCTTTTCTTCATTAACTTTCTGCAATCTCTCAGAAAAGTATGGGTATCTAGTTATATTTTCTGAATTGTAGTCCGGGTATTCACTGGTATTTTCCTCAACTATTTCACGTATCAGTTCTCTGAATTCTTCTTTTATATCCTTATTAGAAGATTCGGCATCGAGATTAAAACTGCTGGTTTCAAACAGAGGAGTATCCAGATATTCGCTGTACTTGATCTTGGGGGTATCCGCCATTATTATCTCACCGATTCATAGTATCGGCGATGAATCTTGTTAATGTACCGCCATGAGTAGCATTTACTGGACTTACAATTGGGGCCGGCATTGTAGTTTTTGAGAGCTTCTACTGATTTACCACGGGCTATCTTGAAACATTTGGTAAGATATTTGATACCGAGTCTAATATTCAAATCAGTACGATAAAGATGATGAGAAGGACCTTTGTAATGGAAAGGCATTATCTGCATATAGCCTCTTGCATTTGCCTGCGATTTACATATCCGAGTTCCCTGACTTTCTGCATATATAAGTGCCAGAACAAAGGCTACCGGATTCTTCACATACCGTCTCGTATTATACCTGATGGTATATTTCTTTACTGTATTATATAGATGAGGAGTCAGCCATCGATATTTATGCTTGAGACTATCATAACTAACTCTCTTCCGAGGCTGATATACCATTCCGATATGTTGAACTATTACTGGAAAGGTAAGGGTGTTATACCAGATAAATACAGGAATCAGAATAGCAATTACTCGCCAGCTACTAGCTTGCGGATTGCCATTACTTCGGCATCGTGAGTTCTGGACTCTGAATCGTAATATTGTACCCGCCAGTCCTCGAGAGTACGGTCTGTTTCGAAATAGAGCATTCTTTCCTCGCATTTGAGGAGCTTTGTTCCTTTTATCTTCAGATATGCTGCTAATCCTATGTCTCTGGTTTTTAGTGTCATTTTGTTTGATGTGTGAGTCTTACTATGGGCAAATCAGGAGTACCACATGTTATTTGGGCATATTTGCTATAACCCATGCTCCTATAATGATTGCAGACCCGAGCAATCCACTGATACCGCCCCATATTCCTGTTTTAATTTTATGGGAGGTTGAAAGTGTTTCAAATTTGGTATTAAGTGTTCCAAATTCTTTTGTGAAGTTTATGTGTATATTGTGAACCTCTTTTACAATATCGGCTTTGACGGCTACCATTCCAGCTTCTATTCTTTCATGATCTGCTTTGTTCTCTTTGAGTTCATCCAGAATCATATCCATAACTCTGTCATCTCTATCTGTATTGGATGTATGTCGTACTGGCATGCTCCCCTCTCAGTCTTTGAACTAACAGAGTTATTATTCTGTATGAAAGTCTCATGTACTCCAGAGGGTTCTGGAGAATTATACATCAATGGCGCTGTTCCAGTTTTCAAGTACTTTAATCTTGTTGTACAATTCTTCTACCAGCTGTCCATCTATATTGAAGTTAAATCCGCTTTCATCAAACTTGAAGTCATAAGACATCAGAGGTTCTTTTCCCTCATTTCTGGCCTGTATATTTACAAATCCGGAAAGCTTCGCAGATGCGATTTCTCGGTGCCAGTCGAAGTTCATGTTAGTAATTCTCCAGTACTCGGCGTCTATTCCAAAGCTTGTATTTTTTGTCATCTGTAATGCCATTTGAATCTCCTTAATATTGTCGGTTCGGCGGCGTAAATGGTGCGGAATATCTATAATGATCTATACTCACACGTACGTTATCAATATATCCAATAAACCCACGAGTTGGCCATCCATTCTGTATCCCAACCATTACTGGATCTGCGGTTGCCGTCACTCCTGACATTGTTCCTTGCGTTGATATTGTACCATTCATAAATAGCCTTATTGTATTGATTCGTCGGGTCACGGCAATATGACTCCACTGATTAAGAGGTGCTTGTGTTGATCCTCCATTATACAATGAAATATTTGGCCCATATGAATACCATGCTATCCGTCTTGAGTTGAGACGCATAGCCCACCCAGAAGAAGTGCTGTATTTGGCAACAACTACAGCATAAGTTTGGGTATTTGTTGGATATACCCATGCTTCAACACAAAAGTCATCTGTCATCATATTGACCGGAACGTTACCGTAATTTGCGCCTCCGCTACTGACGGGGCAAAATAAACTTTGAGGTCCAAATTTTGCCTGTGCTGAAGATAAGCCTGCGCTTACGTATCCTACGAGTGGGTAAAAGTTCTTACTCCAATCATTTCCGTCAATATCATAGGGTATAAACAACTCTGACTTGTCTCCAGGAGCAAATCCTCTGTGTTCCTGTGTGTTGTTATGACTGACGTGCATTATACTATATTACATCCGAAATCGAAGGGAGTATCATATCGGAAGGATTCCTCTCGTTCGGAAGCCACTTCCTCTAATTCGACGTTGGGTTTTATCTTCTCTGTAAGTCTATCGCAAAATCCCACTCGCGGATCAGATCCCGCGTACTCATTCCACTCTGTACAATCTTTACATTCCATAATTATTCATACACAAATACTAGAACTACCGTCAGATCTCGTGCATCGTCATTGGCGCCTTGTGCATTCCCTCCAATATCAATTCTATCTCCATTTGAGATCATATAATTAGAAGGATTCATTCCTGATGAACCAATGGAACATGTAGATGTCCAAGTCTGAACCACATCCAATCCCTCGCTCAAATTGCCCAACCCGATTGGAACCTGTGCTCCAGGATATACCGATCTGTAAGCATTAATACGTGGTTGAGATGCTCCTGTGTCAGGGTATATTCCTATGTGTAATATCTGAACACAGTATGCAGTACCCATACTCCACCTAACAAGAGTATTCAGGTTGTTGAATATTAATTGCTGATCAGCACCATCAGCATATTGGCCATTTATACTAAACGTCATCATAGTCACCTTGGACATGGGCCCGAATTCTAGAAAGTCCAAGCTGTTTATGTTAACGATTGCAATTCCGCTGATATAAACAGTTCCTGCGGAATAAGCAGTTACAATTCCATAATACCACGGCGTGCCGTCTGTCCATCTCAAAGGCCTTCCAACCTGAAAGATTACATCTGTAACTCCAGCAATGTGATTAACACTGAACTGGTATTGTCCTATATAAGTTAGTCCTCCGCGTGGAGCTTCCCCCCACTCTACTTGATATGGTGCCTCCAGGGGCTCGTTTCTGCCTTCTATTACACAATCTGATGCCATAATATTATCCTACGTAATCCATTTTGGTTCTAGGGAGATTGGCCGAGAATGGTGCAGTCCACCAGCGAATAGTATCGGAGAACCGAATCTCATCCATATTACCGATAAACCAGTATTTAGAACCAGGGTCGTCTCGTGCACCTATTGACAGAGCTTCACTGCTTCCGCCGGTTGCTGTCGGAAATGATCCTACTCCAGAGTAGATTTCAATACCATTTCTGAATATCTTACTTCCCACTCCAGCCTTCTGGCTCCATGCAATATGGTACCATATATTACTTATTGTAAAACAGGAAGCTACCGATACGAAGGCACCTAGAGAGTAGATTACCAGCGTACCACTGTTAGTATACATTGTCCATCCCGGTCCACTCTGACCGACAAATTGTTCCATTATTACCTGTAGTACACTAACATTATCCCACATAATCCAGAAGTCGATTGTAAAGTTCATAGTGCTATCGAAGTCACATTCTGCCATATATGGCATATAGATATAGCTTGAACCATCAAATCGAATACTACTCCCTCCGAACACACTGGTTAACTCACTGTGATATGGAGTTCCTGATGTGTGGACAGGGAAACTGGTATGGCCATCATCCCGAAAGTCATTACTACCTTCGTAAGAATCAGAACGAATCAGGGTATGGGTATGAGCATCGAGACCGTGACCTTCCCGATCGATTGTTGTGAGTAGTTGTGCTCCCATTATCTGAACACAAATACTCCCTGGATACTCAAATCACTGGTATCATCATTTCCAGAACTCTGCCGTACGGCAACTTCGATTGAATCATTATAGTCAATGGCATAATTGGATGCATCTATATCATCCTGAGTATCCACCCATGACGCGGCAAGCGTTCTTCTTCCACCATATGTATTGGCAGAACACACTCCGCTACCATTTATGAGCAGGTTTACAAATGGATTCTGCCCGGATCCTGCAGTATCATCTGCTATGACTCGATGTGTAACCATTACGCAATAAGCTTCCCCGCCGGTCCATCTATAGCGGTAATTCAGGTCATTCAATAACAGTGCGGTATCATTAGCGTCGGCAAACAATCCGTTGATGTTAAATGAAACAGTGCTGACTTTGGTGAATTCTCCAAATAACATTTCATCATATCCAGAAGAGAAGCTTGTTCCTGAAAGATTAATGGTAAGATCGGCAGGAGTGGGGGAACCGGGAACCACACTATTAACAATTCCCCATCCCCAGTTAAACGGATTTTGTCTGTATCTCAGAGGTCTCCCGGGTTTGAATATTGCAAGATTGGTTGTATTATTGGACACATAAAAGGAGTTAGTGTTGATGGAGGTCCAAGGAGAGAAATATGTCCATCCCGGATCTAATGCAGTACCTCTTTTACTTGGACGAAATGGAAATATATGAAGAGTATTAGAATCTTCAACAAATACCATGGGATTACTTATAGCGTTTATTCCCTCTGGTTCTGTAGATACCAACAATCCTGGAGTTGTGTCAGATACGAAGTAGTATTCGCCTGGAGTTAATGTATGTCCAGTTACTGTTACCCTGCCAAGGTTGGTCGCAGTAAAATCATTTCCATTCACCGCTATAACAACATGAGTTGCTACCGAAGCTTCGTTATTTGCTTGCGATGGTATCCATGCCGCTGGTCCGTAGTAAATTGCGGTTGGAGGGGTTGCTGAAAATCCGTGGCTTGCTTGGGTAACTGTAAAATCGACTTGGCCTCCGCCTCCGCCGCCTGATGCTAATATGTTATCGCTCATTATATATTCCGGACGCAGTTTAACGTCATGCCCGGGACAGTGGTCACACTTTGTATGAGGCGACCATACAGGTGGTCACACTTTGTATGAGGCGACCATCTTGTGATCACACTTTGTATGAGGCGATCAGAAAAGGTTTCTAATATATAGAATACTTTATTTATTGTCTCAAGCATTATGTTTAATCTCCAGTTTGAAAGATCCATCTCTATGATTTTGTGCCATGACTATTTTAGATGTAGAATAGGGACTGATAAGTTTAGTCTTTTTATCCCGAAGGAAAAATCTAATAGATGGAAATTCTTCGGAAGTCATTCTTGATGATGCAAATGATTGCATCTTCCACCACATCCAGGAATTCTTCAATACCCATATACTATTTGATGTTCCTGCTCCATCATGTACAATAGGGGAGATTTGTTTAATATCGGGATGGTGCCATTTATGCTCATAATGGCCAAACAGTTCATAGTCTGCTATACTAAAATAGTTTACAATAACATTATCAATTCCAATGGGCTTAATAACAGCAGCGTAATCCCATATTCCGTGGATATAAACAAGAGAATATACAGCTATTATTGAAACATATGGAGCTCCAAGATACGGGTTAATGCTGGCAGGATTTTGGTCAAGTTGCCAAAAACTTCCAGTAGATTGCTGCATTGCATAATATTTGAATCGGGTCATTTCATACTGATAGCCACCATTGGCACTGGCGGGTGAAAAACTGGATGATCCAGTTGAAAATGAATATCTTCCTCTTGCGTTAGTTCCATCAAGATCAAGAGTTGTATTTGGATGGGGTAATCCGTATAATCCTGATTTAGATTGAGAAAACCATATTGCTCTTTCTGCTTGATCCCCGGCATTATATGTCCAGGGGGCTGCCGGTGGAACTGTTTGATTAATAACCTGAGTAACAAATGACTGACAGTTAGTCCATCTATGACTTCCCGCCTGAGGCCAAAGATATCGTTCTGTATATACGGGCCAATATCTTTTTGAACCTTTTAATACCGAATAGAACTGATTAATACCATACATTTTTGTGATGCGAGGAATATTAAAGTCAACAATGTCATAATATCTGGCGAATACATTATTGGTAAAATACCCACCACTGGTTGCACAATTAGCAGTACAGAATGCCATGGTATTAGCCTCAGAAGTAAATCGTTGTCGATACCAAGCATTTACTTGAGTATGGGATGTATTAATTTCGACTATATCAACAAAACAATCATTATAATGATTAGAATAGGTCTTCCATAAATTATTGGCAAATCTTTCCTGTTTTCCTCCCCCCATAAAACTGGATGTTGCTGATGGCGTTGTCCATGCTTGAGCAATGCACCATTGTCCATAATCAATTCTCTTTTCAGTATAGATACTCATATATTAACCAACTATTATGTAATTAACTCCGTTAGAATATACTTGTATTCGTTCCCATTGCAATGCAAACGTAAATCCATTCTGTCCTGAAATTGTCTGTCCTCCTGTTAGCGCAAGTTTACACATATTGTCTACATTTATTGCAATAATATAAAACAATTGTTCATCAACTGTACTTGCATCCGGAAATGTAGCAGTAACTGCACTTGAACTACCATCTATATATACAACTACATCCGTATTTGTTATTGGCCCAGTTGCTGATATTGTCCTATCAGTTAAAGCAGGAGGCCCCCCACCGCCTGTCGCCGTATCTTTAGATGGCCTCCATGGGAGTACCATTCCTCCAGTAGTAGTTTCGGCATGTAAGAGTGGATTATGCCAGTCGGAAGGTTTGGTTGCAGTAAGCGCACCTGCAACTGTATCGGATACCCAATAATATTCTCCGGGAACTAGACCTACGAATCCTGAGATGGGTCCGCCATATATGGCGGTAAACGATCCAGCAGTTGGGGCATCGGCAAGAGCCACTCCCATTGTATCATCATTATTAGCTTGTGCAAGTTCCCATAATCCCGTTCCACTATTAAGGTATATTGCCTGTCCCTGTGTAAACGTATTAGCCTGAGTTACCGACGTCTGTAAAGCACCACCACCGCTCCCCGAAGGGCCTATATATCTATAGCCCACAATATACAGCCCGTTGGCAGTATACGCTCCACCAAAGTTTCCTATCTGATCACTGGAACATATTATGAGTCCGGTGGAATATGAGAACTGCCACGATGGAGAACCACCGGCGCCTCCCCACTGAGTGGTTGTAATTTCTACTCCGGCGCCTGCAGGATCTCCGTTATAGAACCTGATTCCATACCCCGCACTCATTGATCCAAGATTTCGAATTAAACTGGGCTGTATCCAGTTATCATAGAAGTCAGTAGTACGATCGCCAAATGTCATTCTGGCTTCGTATGCTCGTAAGTTAGATGTTGGGTCTTGTGTTAACCTTACAGTTCGTTTTTCCAGTATAGTTGGATTGGCAGTAACTGCTGCATCTGCTGCTGCTGGATTGGAAGCTCCCGGAATCAGACTGTGGCTACCCCATATACGTTCAGGAGTTACAATGGGGACCCATGCAAGATCTTCGTTGTACCACCAGCCTTCACCAGGTGGTGCATTTTTGGAGCCAGTGATCTGCACTGGGAGCTTGTCGCTATTTGCGATCTTTTCATTACTACTAAAAGGCATATTAATCTTTCAATAATTCAGTTAGTTCTGATTTCAATTGATGTAACTGAGCTTTGGTTATAGTTCTCACAATCAATGTGGAATCACCGATGGCTACACTTATGGTATACTTGCCATCATCTTTCTTCTTTATGTCTATCAATCTTTCGTATACCTTCATCTTCTATCTCCTATAATGATAACTGATCCAGAACAGCTTTAACTTCTTCGTACGTTCCGTCTACCTGTTCGATGTATTTCTCTATTGAATTCTTTCCGGCTATCAGAGTTCCTACATATTCACCGAACATAGCAGAATTATTCAAAATCTTATTTACTACGTCATTGACATTCTGAATTGTAGCGTTTGTTCCAGCCTCTGTTACTATTAATCTACACAACCTATATCCATCGAGATCTTCTCCGGTAATAACAGCTGCCTTTTCTTCATCTGTCATTTTACTGTAGATATATGCTATTATAGCCTTAAAGAAACTGAGTAATTCAAGATGAGGATATTTGGAAGAAATCGGTAACAGTTTTCTGTCAAATGCAGTATGCAGTTCTTTGATCTTATTATGTTTCATTGCTGTTATTGCAGGTTCTCCATGATCCGGAACCAGTATTTGTTCCTCTCCCTCATCTACTACTTTAAGAAGTATTTCGTATGTTTTATCTGGATAAATGTACTTGGTAAATTCATCTGGAACCAGCATAGGCTTCCATTTGTTTGACATTCCTTCACGCGGATACATAGTATCGGCTTGGGGATGAATATCGTTCTTCTGGTAAATTTTACCATCTAATTCATGGTCTATATCGCATATCCATATATACATCATGAGAATACCACATTCAATACTGTTATTCTGTGACCGGCAGCAAATCCTATTCTGATATATACTGTATCACTTGTGTTGATTATATTATTACTTCCGAATGTTACATCCACATAGCCGGCGCCAGTTGTAGTCTGTCCACCGGTACCGCCCGTTGGATTTCCATTGTTCCACTGTCCAAAGTTGTATGCTATCAGCGCATCCACCCAAACGGTACCACCAGTTGGAGTACCATCCCATGCCTTGGCAAGTTTGTACTCTAGAGAAGTATAAGTTCCGGATATATTAATCCTCATGGATGATGATGCTGTTCCATCGTGTTGGAATTCACGATAGAGATATACTGTAGCATTCATACCCAGTGATGCGTAATCTGGTTGGGTTACTCCGTTGGGATTGTAAACTGTGAAGTCTGTTACGTTTCGTTCAGCTCCGCCACTGATAAAGCAAGCATCAGTTATCAGAAGATCATTATTCGAGGTCCATACTCGTTGTGCTGATAGATCAAAGTTGCCAGTTGCTGGGCATCTCCATTGTTCATCATAGAAATATTCAACCAATCTGGTGCTGGTAGTTACATGAGTTTCTACTAATATATTGGAATTTGTAGATGGTTGCCAGGCACCGTCTGTCCAATCCTTTGTTCTGGCATTGACATTTGCGGTTGTACTAACGGTTGTGAAATTGGCAGCACTTATTGCCCATCCGCTCTCAGTATAGGTATCATCTATATTGTCGAAATCATTGGTCCAGCCAGTTATGACTCCGGTTGATAGCAACAGCGAAGGAAGACCGTATTCAGATCCGTCTACGTCTACTATGTTATTGGGATATGAATCCGAGTTGGGATTATCAAGATCCAATATGTTGAGAATAAACTGGCTTCCCGTCGTATAGTATTCAATACCGGATAGAAACAGGGTGGATATTCCACCCGCATTTTCAGTGATCGTGACTCCTGTCAGTATGGGCAGGTTGGTCTCGTCGTCATAGAATATGTCATTCTGAGTTTTGGTAAAATCGCCTTCGATGCCATTGTGGTGAGTTATTTCTACCGAATGTCGACCTCCGGGTGGAAGTATTGCGCTCATTGTTATAGTGACCAGTATACGGCCACGGTATTTGATATAATCCGGTGTCCAGTTGGTAATTTGAATTCTGATATTGTTTACAGTATTATCATAATTTCCCACAATGGGAACGGTAGTATGAGATGCCAGTACTGTTATACCATCAGCGTCGTATACATTTACTTCAATAGTAGTGCTGACATTGGTAGAGAAACTGATGTCAGAAGTATTGTTGTATATCAGACTATCGGTTCGGTGACAAGGATGACTGGTTCCTCCTGTCCAACCTCCTATTTTGTAGGGTACTCCTTCGGCTGTCGGCGTTGCTACATTTCGTACTGACGTTGTTATATCTGCCACTGTTCCAATAGTTGCACCATCGGTTGTATTATAATGACTAGCAAAAGCTATTGAAGGGATATATATAAGAACCTTTCTTGGGTCTATCGGATCCTGAAATACACTGACGTCTGCACCTATAAAATCGGCAGTTCTTACATCGGTATTAATATTGCCTCCTTCGTCCTGAACTGTTAAAGCAGAACCGCCTCCTCCGCTTCCTCCTATATTAATATATACAACTCCGTTAGCATCCAAAGTAAGAACCTGACCAACCAATATACTTGTCAGTATTAGAGTAAGGTTTCCACTGGCATCGCAATATACCGGATCCTCTATTGTCGCTCCAAGAGTATTAAAGCCAGTGATTTCTAGAGTTCCGTTGTATATAATATAGTC
>Ga0164310_10002640_pt1 | contig 10345 bp, 7 predicted proteins | sample GuaBasSedimGuay1_FD_121795 | JGI IMG/M metagenome (GOLD analysis project Ga0164310, IMG submission 121795) | Subseafloor sediment microbial communities from Guaymas Basin, Gulf of California, Mexico - Guay1, Core 4569-9, 0-3 cm | ecosystem: Environmental > Aquatic > Marine > Hydrothermal vents >... | reverse complement strand
TACAGCCGAAACGATCTCTTATTGCAATTCCTCCAAAAAGACTACAAAATTATATGTTATAAAAAAGGGCGGTTCCGCGGCCCCAAGAACAGGAAAACGAAACCATAGTCATGGCAAAAACAGAAGACAAAGGCCCCATCATCACAGATGTCACCCTGAGGGAGTTCGGTCAGAATGTCCCGGCAGCATATCTCCACCTCTTTACCCCCTCAATCAGGGTAAAAATCGCCCACGGTCTGATGGCGGCCGGGTTCAAAAACATGGAGATTCTCTCCTGTGTCCACCCTCAAATTGCTCCTGCAATGGAAGAAGGGGCCTTAAGGCAGATTGCTTCAATGCTTGGCAGGGTCAGCGGGCTAAACCTGATCACTCTGGTTCCCAACAAGGCCGGGTACCGGCGATTCCTCGCATTGAATCTTGGCCCAGAGGGATATGATCACACCCTCGGGATCTTCTTTTCGGCAGTGGAGGCACACAATCTGGCCAATCTACGATGCACCATAGAGGAAGCCGTGGAGACAAACAGGTCCATTGTAAAAGATGCGAGTTCCAGGGGCATCCGGGTGGTGGCCTACATTTCAGCAGTCTTTGGCTACTTTGACATGGAAACTGAGACTCTAATCGAGGCCGACCTGGAACGGGTAAGTCGTTACACGGACCAGTTCTTTGATCTCGGCGCACATACGGTCACCTACTCTGACCTCCAGGGGGTGGCAGGTCCCTCGGAAACCAGGAGGATCTTGGAAACACTACTCGAGAAAAGAAAGGGACGGGATGTAGACAGATTGGGGTATCACCCTCACCACGTATCCGGCGAGGCTGCCATTTCAAATAGCAAGATAGCCTACGATCTGGGAATCCGGCGCTTTGATGCATCCTTGGGAGGGGCCGGGGGCTGTGTGACCGGGGCCCCCGGCAATCAACCCACCGAAGATCTCATCCGGTTTTTTGAAACCCATAAAATATATACCGGGCTGGATATGGGGCAGATATCTTCCCTGGCAGCATTCATAAAAAGGGAACTCTATGACAGAATTCCCCTTTCTTCGGCCATAGACACACCCCCACTTAGGTGAAAGCAGCATTACTGTCTTTGCAGCAATGCCTCCGGCACCTCGGCCTTTTCAGGCCAACCGTCGGGGATGATCTGGTCCGGCCTTTCGCCTAACGATTCCTTTCTTTTTGGCAGACCTGGGCGTTTGAATTCCTCCCGGGGCTCTTTCGGGATCCTGCCGTTCAGGATGGACTCCGAACGGAGCCTCCGGCCCACCGTTCTTTCCATCATCATACCAAGCTCCAGGATCCTGTCGACATTGATGCCTCCGATATCAATCCCCATTTCATCGAGCATCACGCACATGTCCTCAAAGCTTACAAGGCCCACCACATTGGGGTCTTTGTAATAATAGGCTCCGGTACCAGGCACCGGGGTCCTGTCGAGAAAATTGGCGGGCTGGCCGCCTGTTCCCCCAATTGTGCCCTCGAAGATCTCAATGCCTGCCTGAAGGGCGGCCAGAACATTGGCCAGCCCCCACCCCCTGGTCACATGAAAATGGGCCACGTGGAGATCCGGATTGGGGATCTCGTCCAAGATCATGGAAAAGTACCGGTATACCTGATCCGGCGGAGCTGAACCGTCATGGTCTGCATGCTCAATATCATCCGCACCAATGCTCAACCACCTCTTGGTGAACTCAACGGCATCCTCGAACCTGGTGGGGCCCGATATGGGGCTGCCCCAGATGGTGCTCACAGTCCCGCACATCTTGATACCGGCATCCTTGCATTTCTTGATACACCGCTCCGCCTCTTTCCAGTACTCGGGCAGAGTGGTGCCGCTGTTTGCAAAGTGGTGCTGCTCATCCGTGGAAACCATCATAAGGACCCGGTCCGGGCCGTAGCCTTTTTCTTTCAGCGCTATGGCCTTGTCCACTGACGGCTCCCTGATGGTCACTACGGTCCATTCTATCTCTTCATGCTTAAGCCCCCGTTTTGTCAGCCGCTTCTTGAATATGTCGTCATGGACTCCCTTCAACACCTCTTCAGCATCCCTGAACTGCGGCATGATCCTGGGATTTCCGAGATTGGTCACCTCCATCCTCTTCACCCCTGCAAAGGCCAATTCCTGAAGGTAATATACCTTGGCCTCAGTTGGGATCCAGACCTCCTCGTGCTGGAAACCGTCCCTTACCGTAATATCCCCCAGCCTGACACTCTTGGGCATCTTGGGGTGCACCTTAAAAAGATCATATTCACTCATTTCAGTTCCTCCCTTCTCCTCTCAATCCAGCTTTTTATGCCTTCTCCTTCCTCGGCATCATTGAGGCATTCTGTAATCCGCCACCCGCTGCTCAAGGGTGGCCACCAGACCGGCACGGAACCTGGGGTCCCTGTAGAGCCTGGCATCGGCCCTCATCTCCTCTTCAACAAAAAGGGTCTCATCAAAGCTCCCGGGGTCATACCCTGAAAGAAGTCTTGTCAGCGCCTCAATGGACTGGGGAGCAAGAGGCCTTCCCATCTCGGCCATCTCCTGCTTCACCTCCCTCAGGGGCTTTCCCCAGAACCGGGAGTAATTCTCAGGGTCTTTTCTCCTGGCCACCTCTCTTGATATTTCCTCATCCTCGGCCAGCACCGCTCTCTCCGCCTCGCTCACCACGGGGATATCTTTCTCCGGGCACGTGGCGATTTCCAGCCCTTTTGGCAACAGGAGGAGGCCGGTTTCCCTGTCATGGGCCTCCAAGGCCTCCAGATACCTGGCCTTGTCGGCTTTGGGATCTTCTGTCTTCTCACGCCTTGGAAAAGAAAAGGGCACACGGACCACCACATTGTAAATGCCGATCTTCTGCAATTGTTCGGCCTTTACCTCCCTTGAGGTCATGGACATGTACCTGGCATTGACAGGACCCGCCTTGATCAGGGTCCTGGCTATCCCGGCCCAGCCGGGAATCAAACCGATCATGGCCTCGCTAAAGCACATGGCACTCCTTGAATCCCCGACCAGGTAATCGGCCATCAGGGGGATCTCTGCGGAGCCTCCATACCGGGTGCCCCCCCCGCACACGGCAACAACTCTCATCCTGCCGGCGATCTCCCTCACCCTCCCGTGAAGGGCGATCCCTTTTTTCAGCCTGCCATCCGCCCAATCAAAAAGCCGATCAATCTCTTCCGGTGAAGCGCCCTCCTGCTCTTTTTTCTCTTTTGCTTCCAGTGTCCTGTCCAGCTTGCCAAGGCTTTCCTTGAGATCACCTCCTGCGTGAACCGGATCGTTTGCGCCGTAGAGGAGGAGAAACTCAAAGGCATCCCCTTCATTCAAGACCCTCCCGAGGCCTTCAAGGTATGCATCCAGTCCGGGGTTACCCACCTGGTGGACCGGAGGGTTGTAATAGCAGAGCACAGCGCCCGTCTTTCCTCCGAAGCTGGCCCGTTCGATCATGAGATATGCAGGGCCATCCGACCATTCGAAAATGGGTCCACGGTTTTCATACCCCGCTATATCCTGCGACCTGACCAATCTTATGGGTCCTTTCATAATATCCCTCCCTGCACTGATGTCCAACAAGTTGAATCTATCAGCTCGCTCACCCTATTTCCCGAATTCCACCGCTCCCATCCCTCCCTCGCCTCAACCTCAGCCAGGTGCTCTAAAGTTTAAGGAGCGCTATTGTAGGAATTGTCTGTATACACTGAAAGTCATCTGGTTATCAAGCATTACCCGCAACCCCGCCGCGTATTTTGGCGGGCGAGCACTCCAAGGCTACTTAGAAAGATTCCTTGCATGGAACCCTAAACAACAGCATCAGGATAGGGGCCTGCCCTTACCGACTCGGGAATGAGGATGGGCTATGCAATGGATTTTTCTTCCATTTTCTTATAGCATACAATTGGAGGTACCAATGCCGGGTAAATGCTTGAAAGATCTCTTTATTGAGAGCGCCCTGGTCCATAGTGAAAAAACCGCTATTACATTTTTAAGGGGGAGTAGCGTAGAGACGGAGGTCTCTTATTTGGAATTGCACCAGGACTCAAATCGGATGGCCGCCTTGTTCCTGGATATGGGCGTTCAGAAAGGAGACAGGGTCATCCTCTTCCTCGAAAAATCGCTGGTCTTCGTGGTTGCCCATATTGCGCTACAAAAGATAGGCGCCATCTCGGTCCCCCTGAATCCAGGATTCAAAAAATCCGAGATGTCATATTTCATCAACGATGCAGGTGCGAAACTGATTCTTGCCGGAAAAAAACAACAGCAAATAGTCAGGGAAACAGCCCCGCGGCTCCCAACCATTTCCGTAAATACGGAAATACCTTACCAGGCCCTGGATTTCTTTCGTTCTTTCTCTGATATGTTGACAGAGATAGAGGTAGGCCCACAGGATCCAGGTCTCATTGTTTACACCTCCGGAACCACAGGAAGGCCCAAAGGGGCAATTCTCACCCAGAAGAACCTTGTCCACGATGTCATAAACATTATTGACATTTGGGAAATATCAGACTCGGACGTCCTGTGCCACGCCCTCCCCCTCTTTCATGTCCACGGGCTCTGTTTTGCCCTACACACCTCCCTGATGGCAGGAGCCCATGTGCTCATGATCGACCGGTTTTCCCCGGATAGAGTCATAGAGCGGCTGACAGAAAAAGAGGGGAAATATGTCGCCACAATATTCATGGCCGTTCCTCCCATGTATGTGAGACTGTTGGAGTATATTGGAGACCGAAAAATGGACTTCCACCACCTGCGCCTTTTGACTTCTGGATCGGCCCCCCTCCTGCCCAAAGACTTCGAGAGGATAAGAGAAACGTTCGGCAAGGAACCGGTGGAACGCGAGGGCATGTCGGAGACGGGAATGAATTTTTCCAACCCGGTGAGAGGAATAAGGAAACCCGGATCCATCGGCACCCCCCTGCCCCACCTTAAAGTGAGAATCGTAGACCCGGTAACCTTTAAAGATGTGGGGGCAGGGCAAACCGGTGAGATCTGGCTAAAGGGCCCCGGAATCACTCCCGGGTACTGGCGTAAACCCCGGGAAACTGCCGAGGCATTTGAAAATGGCTGGTTCAGGACGGGAGACCTGGGAAAAGTGGATGGGGATGGCTACTATTATCTTACGGATCGCCTGAAGCACATCATCATTTCCGGTGGCGAAAACATCTCTCCCAAAGAGATCGAGGGGGTGATCAATCAACTCGATGAAGTAATGGAGTCTTCAGTGATCGGAATCCCGGACGAGAAATGGGGCGAGAAAGTGGTAGTAGCGGTTGTTCCGAGGCATGGAAGGAAGCTCGCACCAGAAGAGATCAAGGCTCATTGCAAGAAATACCTGCACGACTGGAAATGCCCCAAGGAGGTAATTTTCCTGGAAGCCTTACCTAAGAACACCATGGGCAAGGTCATGAAACAGGAAATAAAAAAATTTTTTGAACACCGACATACCGGAGAAAAGCCCACGGAATAATCTCTCACAAATCCACTCCTTGACACATCTCGCATAATTATCTAAGTTTTCTTACCCTTGCATAGATTCCTCCCAAAACGGGTTTCAATCCCGGAGGGAAGGAGAGGGACTATCCGGCATGCCGATAGGTATCGTCAACCGCAAAGCGAGCTAAGCTTATGAAATACCGGAAAATTACATTAGTTTTCCCCGGGCAGGGTTCCCAGCATGTGGGCATGGGCAAGGAGTTTTACGACTCCTTCAAATCAGTCCGAAAGATATACGAAAAAGCCAGCAAAGTGCTTGGATATGACCTTGCTGATCAATGCTTCAGGAAGCCCAGATTCGACAAGAAAATCATGCACAGGGGAGACCTGGACAAGACCATCAACACCCAGCCCGCTGTGCTCACCACGAGCTATGCCTGTTACCGCGTGCTGGAAGACGCGTGCAATGACAGGGGAATAGGCCTGGATGCCTCCTTCTTGGCTGGGCATAGCCTGGGAGAGTACACGGCCCTCCTTGTCTCAGGCGCCATTGATTTTGAAACGGTGCTGAGCCTTGTCAGGAAAAGGGCCACGTTCATGACAGAGCTGGGCCGGGCCTATCCTGATGCAGGCCTCATGGCTGTGATGGACAGAGGGGGCGAGCTGGACTACGACAGGGTCTGCGAGCTGTGCAAGGAATTCCAGGTCTATATCACCCTGAGAAACACAAGGAACCAGGTGGTTGTGGGGGGCTCCAAGAAGAGGCTCTCGGACATGTCGAAGGAGCTTAAAAAGGAAGGAAAAGTGGGCAAGCTCCTGAGGGTGGAAGGCCCCTTCCACACTCCCATCATGAAGCCCGCAGCAGAGAGGTTCAAAAAGGCGCTGGATCAATGTGATTTTCTTATTGCCTCCAAACCGGTCATAGCCAATGTCTCCACAGATGCCCTTGTGGATCCAAAACATATCAAGAAGGAGCTGTACGAACAAATTTTCAATATAGTGGACTGGAGGGGCTCGGTGGAGAAAATCATCCGCAACGGTGGTGACCTGTTTATAGAAGTGGGTCCCAAAAAGGTCCTCAGCAACATGATCAGGGATATTGATCCCTCTGTGCCTGAACTGAATGTGGAGGATATGGCGTCCCTGGAAAGGACCTTGGAGGCTTTGTCACAATAGCCCGACCCATCTGTCAGCCCCATAGCTCCAGTTCTTTTCCCTTGAGGCTCCTGATCCTATCCCTGAGGAGGGCGGCCTGCTCGAACTCGAGCCGGTGAGCCGCTTCCTTCATTTTCCCTTCCAATTCCTCGATCATCTGTTCAATGCGTTCCGGAGGCATGTACTCCGCCTCCTCTTCTGCCACTGTGGGCACTGTCACATAGTCGGCCTCATATACGGAACCCAAAATATCCTCAATATTCTTCTGGATGGATTCCGGGGTGATCCCATGCTCCCTGTTGTACTCCATCTGGATCTGCCGGCGCCGATTACTCTCATCAACCGCCCTCCTTATGGCATCGGTAATCCGGTCCGCATAAAGCACAACCATGCCGTTGATATTCCTGGCAGCCCTGCCGCAGGTCTGGATGAGCGACCTCTCCGATCTCAGAAACCCTTCTTTATCCGCGTCCAGGATGGCCACCAGGCTTACTTCGGGGAGATCCAGACCTTCCCGCAGCAGATTGATCCCCACCAACACATCAAACACCCCTAACCTGAGATCCCTGATGATCTCCATCCTCTCAATAGTCTTGATATCGGAGTGCATATAACGGACATTGACTCCCAGGTCTGAAAGGTATTCGGTGAGGTCTTCGGCCATGTTCTTTGTCAGGGTAGTGACGAGCACGCGCTCGTTCTTTTCCACCCGCTCCCTGATCCAGCCGAGCAAGTCGTCTACCTGGTTGGCAGCAGGTCTGATGGTGATTTCAGGGTCGGTCAGTCCCGTGGGCCTGATAATCTGTTCGGTGACTCTTTCGGCCCGACTCAACTCATAAGGCCCGGGCGTGGCTGAGACGTAGATGATCTGTTTCACCCTCTCGGAGAACTCCTCAAATCTTAGGGGCCGGTTGTCCAGGGCCGAGGGGAGTCGAAACCCATATGCCACAAGGACCTCTTTTCTTGATTTATCCCCCCGATACATGCCATGCAGCTGGGGGATCGTTATATGACTCTCGTCAATGATCACCAAAAAGTCCTTGGGAAAATAATCGAGGAGGGTGGGAGGCGGCTCCCCCGGGGCCCTGCCCGTAAGGTGTCTGGAATAGTTCTCGATACCATGACAGTATCCCATCTCAAGCATCATTTCGAGATCGAACCGGGTCCTTTCTTCAATGCGCTGAGCCTCGATGAGCTTCCCTCTCTCCCGAAAGTAACGGATCCTCTCCTCCAATTCCTCCTGGATCTGGCGGATAGCCCTTTCCCTGATATCCACCGTGGTCACGTAATGAGAGGCCGGATAGATGGTGATGCGGTTGAGCGGCTTCAATACCCTGCCGGTCAGCGGGTCAATCTCCTGGATGGCCTCCACCATATCCCCCAAGAAAAGGAGCCGCACGGCCCGGTCCTCCTCATGGACAGGATAGATATCGAGCACATCTCCCCGAACCCGAAATCTTCCACGGAAAAAATCCATGTCCCCCCTCTCGTAATGGATCTCCACCAATTTCTTTACGGCCTCCTCCCTTGAAAGGGGGGCTTCGGCCTCCACATAAAGCAACATATTGTGATAGGCCTCTGGAGAGCCCAGCCCGTAGATGCAGGAGACGCTTGCCACAATAATGACATCATCCCGGTCCAGAAGCGACCGGGTGGCGGCGTGCCTCATCTTGTCTATCTGTTCATTGATGTGAGCGTCTTTCTGAATGTAGGTATCGGTCTGGGGAATGTATGCTTCCGGCTGGTAGTAATCGTAGTTACTTACAAAATACTCCACGGCATTGCCGGGAAAGAAATTTCTCAACTCTCCATAGAGCTGGGCTGCGAGGGTCTTGTTGGGAGCTATGACCAGGGTCGGTTTTTGGACCCGTGCAATCACATTCGCCATGGTAAAGGTCTTTCCAGACCCCGTAACCCCCAACAGGACCTGGTGGCGCAGTCCCTCTCTTACGCCCTCACACAGGGCTTCAATGGCCTCGGGCTGATCCCCGCAGGGCCTGAGATCCGTAACAAGCTCAAACATCAAATCTCCAGGTTGTCCCCTGGGGGCCATCCTCCACTATGACGCCCATCTCTTTGAGGCGGTCACGAATCTCATCCGCCTTGGCCCAATCCCTGTTGGCCCTGGCTTCCGCCCTCACTGCAATGAGCTTCTCAATCTCTTGCGGGTCAGGGTGGCCCTCCATTTCTGCTATCTGTCCGAAGAACGCCTCAGGGGATTCCCCCAGGATCCCAAGGACACGGCCTGCAAGAGATACTTGCATACGGGCATCTCTCAGGTGAACCCGCAGGGAGTCGTCCTTGTCAGCTTCCCCCTCCCCCAGCGCTCTGTTCATCTCCCTGACTTTTTCGAAGATCAGGCCAATGGCGGCAGGCGTGTTCAAATCATCGTCCATTGCGGAAATGAACTGCTCAAGGAAAGAAGGATGCCGATCTCCCGACAGGAATGTCCCCTTGTCCATCACCCCCGGGTCTGGGTGTCCTGCCACCTCTTCCACTTTCTGGAGCGTCCGGTAGATCCTTACAAGACCAGTCTGGAGGGCTCGAATACCGCTTTTAGTAAAATCAAGGGGCCGCCTGTAATGCTTTGAAAGGAGAAACAGCCGGATGACTTCGGGATGATAGGATTTGAGTGCGTCTCGAATGGTCAAAAAGTTGCCTAAGGATTTAGACATCTTTTCAGATTCCACCGTGACAAAGCCATTGTGGACCCAGTACTTAGCAAAATCGCCGCCATTCGCCCCTATGGACTGGGCCCTTTCATTTTCATGGTGTGGAAAGAGCAGGTCCTTTCCTCCCCCATGAATGTCAAAGGAGGGCCCCAGGAAGTGATTGCTCATCACCGAGCACTCCAGGTGCCAGCCAGGTCTTCCGGGCCCCCAGGGGCTATCCCATTGAGGCTCACCCGGTTTCGCTGATTTCCATAGAGTGAAATCCATGGGGTGCCTCTTTTTCTTATTAACCGCGATCCTGCTACCCGCCTGCATATCCTCCAGTTTTCTCCCGGAAAGCTCCCCATACCCGTGAAAGCTCTCCACCGAGAAGAATACGTCTCCCCCTGCCTCGTAGGCATGCCCACGCTCCAGCAGGGCCTTGATCATGTCGATCATGCCCCTTATATGCTCTGTGGCCCTTGGCTCATGATCTGCGTTCAATACGCCCAGCTTTCCCATGTCCTCATAGAACGCATCTATATACTCCTGGGCCAGAACCGCGGTCTCCTTGCCCGTTTCGTTCGCCCTCTTGATGATCTTGTCATCCACATCGGTGAAATTCCGGACATAAGTGACGTCAAATCCCCTTGCCCTCAAGTACCTCACCAGGACATCGAACACGATGGCGGAGCGTGCATGGCCTATATGGCACAGGTCATATACCGTCACTCCACACACGTAGATCCCTACCCTGCCTTCCCTTAGAGGATAAAAAGGCTCTTTTTTGCGAACTGCCGTATTGTATAACCTAAGAGGCACTCCTCCCCTCCTTTACGAGGCTGACCACGGCATATGCTTCCATTCCCTCTCCTCTTCCGGGGAAGCCCATGCCTTCAGTGGTTGTGGCCTTGACATTCACCCTTTTCCGGTCCGTTTCCAGTAAGGCGGCCAGATTTTCACGCATCTCCTCGATGTACGGGGCCAGCCGGGGGGCCTGCGCAATGATCGTAGAATCCAGATTACACACGGAAAACTCCTCCTCTTTGACCCAAGCAACCACCTGTTTCAAGATGGAGAGGCTTGATATGTTCTTGTAAGCAGGATCGGTATCCGGAAAATG
>Ga0164310_10002639_pt1 | contig 10352 bp, 7 predicted proteins | sample GuaBasSedimGuay1_FD_121795 | JGI IMG/M metagenome (GOLD analysis project Ga0164310, IMG submission 121795) | Subseafloor sediment microbial communities from Guaymas Basin, Gulf of California, Mexico - Guay1, Core 4569-9, 0-3 cm | ecosystem: Environmental > Aquatic > Marine > Hydrothermal vents >... | reverse complement strand
GCAGTGATATTATACATATACATGCTGGCGCCTTAAAGCGTTAAATCCAAAAGACTTAAATTGCAACAATGGTTCCATCCACCAACTTTATTGGATGAGAACCCTAAAATTCGAATCCGCCGCGGCGCACTAAATCCGAAACAAACCTTAAGATTTGAGTTGAAATTGCTTTTGGCTCATTAAATGGTTTCCCTCACGGTCCGTTAGTTCCTGCCGCAGGCAGGTCAGTGTGATGTAATCCGCTGATAGTGCGGTTGTGTCTGCCCATCCACTGCCGTGCGGATCGCGGTGGTTGCCGCCGGTTAGCTGATATATTTTCCGGCCGGTCTCATCTGTTCGGATCCGGTACTGTTCGTCAAAGCCGTGAATTGATTGCGGTACAACGCGAATTCCCTTGGGGGTTCCTTTTGACAGTTGGGGGATGTTCAGGTTAGCCACATGGCCCGATGGCAAGTCCGTCAATTGCCGGATTACGGAAAACGCATAATCCGCGGCGGCCTCAAAATCCATTGGCTCCTCAAACGCCGCACTGACGGCGATGGCGGGCAGGTTATAAAACGCTGCTTCGATTGCGCCTGCCACCGTGCCGGAATAAAAAACATTGATACCGACATTGGCGCCATAGTTCATACCGGAAACGACCAGATCGATTTTATCCTTTGGGTCAATAAGCTCATTGACGGCCAGTTTGACACAATCGGCGGGGGAACCCTCGATGCTGTATCCGTCAAACAGCCCGTCGGCATTGACAAGCTCGCATCGAATCTCGGTAAGCGAAATAGCATGTCCGGCGCCGGATTGAACATCAGACGGTGCGGCGACGGTGATCTTACCTAAGCGGGTCAGCCGTTTGTAAAGAGCCGCCAGTCCCGGAGCAAAGATCCCATCGTCATTGGTCAGTAAGATGTGCATTGTGTTGTTCCTTTCTCAAGACGGCCTATCATATCGGATAAGCCGAAGATTGTCAATTGACGCTGTCGCAGGTGATGGTATAATCAGGGAAATGAGCGAATGGACAGGTGACAATACGAGTGATTTTGTGGTGATGACGCGGCGGCAGGTACGCGATTTCGATGCGTGGGCGATCAACCGGATGAAGATTCCAGGCGTCGTACTGATGGAAAACGCCGCCAAAAACTGCACTGATGTTATCCTTAAACACTTCCCCAATGAAACAAAAGAGGGCGTCTGCATTTTTTGCGGGACGGGTAACAACGGCGGCGATGGTTTCGTAATAGCCCGGCATCTTTATAATCATGGTGTGTCTGTAAAAGTGGTGTTGTGTGAGGATCCGGCGAGAATTAAGGGCGATGCGAAGATCAATTTTGACATCTGCCAAAATATGAACCTGCCAATAACGATGCTGGATACCGAATCCGATGATCTGTGTAAAGATGTTGAAGCAGTGGCAGCGCAAAGCGGCTTGCTGGTCGATGCGATATTGGGAACCGGGTTGCAGGGGCAACTGAAAGAGCCGTTTGCGTTGCTGATCAGTAGTATCAATTCACACAACCTGCCGATTGTCGCGGTGGATATTCCTTCCGGCCTGGATTGCGACACGGGCCGGCCGCTGCCGGTGAGCATTGAAGCGGCGGCAACAATAGCTTTCGTCGCACTCAAAAAAGGATTCGTCGCAAACCCCGATTCCCACAAAGCAACAGGGCGGGTCTTTGTCGCGGACATCGGGATTACGCCGACCGCTTAAAAGATGCGGAAAAACCCGCGTGGGTACGGCCCACCCTGCGATTTGACTAACCTACCCGGCTATCCCCCCCACGGCCAAGCACAGTTTGACCGTGCCGCCCGCCGCAGGTTTTTTTATCGGCGCATAAAAAAGGCAGGTTTTTCGACCTGCCTTTTGATGATTTGATAGCTGAGGTTGCCGTTACGGATTTTTGTTGGCCAGTGTATCGTAACCGATCAGGAACAAAAAGCGTTTCTGGTTGAATACCGGGATTCCGAGGTTGCCTGCTTTATCCAGAAGTTGATTATAATGGCCTATTTTTTGTGCCGACATTTCGTATCGCTGTTGAGCCATCGGATCACTATCTAATTCATACTGGCTCGGCCGCCGCAGCGCAGCCGGTTCAACCCCGACAATCAAAAAATCGGTATCCACTGTGATATCGTCGTCAACGAGACCGCCCCAACGACTGATCAGTTCGGCAATTCGCTGGTCACCGTTGGAGTCAATGCGTCCGTCATTATTGAAATCAAATTCACCGGTCACCACAAAGCGATTCGGTATATTACGGTCCCAAATCAGATTCGCAACGATATCATCCTTGACGACCGGGTTCTTCGTGTCCGACTTGACAATCCGTGCGGCGCTGACCTGGTCAGTAACTTGGAAGACTTCAATTTCGGCCTTGCCTTCGCCGTCTTCCGGGATGGGTTTGTTCCGGTCATAGATGGCAAATGTCAGGCCCCGATAAACATGATCCTTAACGCCTGCGTCAAGATAGACAATACCGTTCTGCGAATCGATCCTGACAATCTGTGCGTCCGGCTGATGGGCCTGAACTTCATTATCCGGTTTGGGCTTGATCGTTTCCAGTTTCGTCAGGGCGTCCTGAAGCAGTGTATCTGATTCGTCCAGTTTCTCTTCAGTGGATTGCAGGTCCAATTGTTTTTGACGCAGCTTTGCCAGCCCGTCGTCCACTTTTTCCTGAAAAGTTTCTATTTGCTCAGCGGTTGCGCCGTCGATAACCGTTTTTAATTCGTCGAAGCTGTCTCGGATTTGGTCAACCTCGGACTGGAATTGATCCAGTTCGGCCACAAAATTCTGCCTGCTCTGTTCGCCCCGGTCTGTCGCATCATCCAGGTCAATCTGTAAGTTTTCGTTGAGCTTGTCTAAATTGTCGATTTCCGCGCGAGCGTTGTCCAATTTCAATTTCAACTCTTCGATCGTCTTCAGCAGCGCCACCCCATTGGGGCCAATAGCCGGATTGACATCTTCGGCGAGGACATTTTTGTTTAACGCGGCGATTTTCATGGAGATTTCATTGAATTTTACGGTCGCAGGAAAATTGTCCGCCGGTTGCTGGCCCAAGATAAATGAGTACAGGTCGTCAACAACCTGCTGCATGGTTCCCAGATAGGACTTTCCCTGTGTCGGCTTTCCGACAATTCTGGCCAGCGACCCCTTTTCGGAGGCATTGGCGATTGACCTGAGGTCTTCGGCGGCCAGTTCTGCCTGCGTGCGGAAGTCTTCGGACTTGACATAGTAAACCACCGCGAGGATTGCCGCAATGATAAACAGAGCGACGAATGTAACCATACTGTACAACATCGCGTTACTTTGAGACGCTTGGCGAGCTGCCATATTCCCAACTCCTTAAATCTTGAATTATAGTTATAGCGATAAATTCTCTCCTGAAATGACTTCCTTAGAGAGCGTACACTCGGTGTTAGTATCGGCTTTTTGGGGGAATTAGTCAAGAGAAATCCTATTTGAGAGCGTGATTTTAGCTGGGGACAGGCGATCAAAAAAAGTTGATTATTGTTGCTGGGGAAGTATTTGTTGAGTTGTTATCGGTCAGAGCAGTTAAAACGAATGGATTGTGTACAATTTCCTTGCCCCAATCAGAGTGCTTGGCCTATAATGCCATGTTTAGAGTGAGATATTGATAAATGCGAAAAAATACCAGAAAATCAAAAAAAACAAAGAGTTCCGCTCCGGCAGGCAAACAGCGACTGCAAAAAATACTGGCCGCTTCCGGCATTGATTCCCGCCGGAAATGCGAAACACTGATTCTCGAACATTCTGTAACCGTCAATGGTGAGATTGTTTGCGATCTTCCTGCTTTTGCCGATCCGGAAAAGGACGATATTCGGGTTGACGGCCAGCGGATTAAAAGTGCGAAAAAAGTCTATTTTCTGCTGAATAAGCCAAAAGGGGTGATTTGCACTAGTTCAGACCCGCAACGGCGGCAAAAAGCTATCGATTTAGTCGATTGCCCGGAACGGGTTGTTTGTGTTGGACGGCTTGATATTGATACCACCGGAGCGATCATCCTGACTAATGACTCTGAACTGGTAAATCGCCTGACTCACCCAAAGTATGAGTTGCCGAAAACATATCACATCGTTGTTCGTGGCAGAGTGGAAGGGAGCGATGTTGAAAAATTAAAAAAGGGTGTCTGGCTCGCCGAGGGCAGGACACAGGGTGCCGCGGTGAAGATCGTCCGAAGAAGCCATCTGGAAACGACGCTTCAGATCATCATCAGCCAGGGCTTAAACCGGCAGATTCGCCGTTCGTTTTCCCAGTTGGGCTACAAGGTTAAGGTACTTAAGCGCACCCAGATTGGTGATATTGTCCTGAAAGGGATTGCCGCGGGGAATTATAAACGCCTGACAAAGGCGCAAATCGCCTATTTGAAACGAGCCACAACAAAACACCCGGCAGATTAAAATTCAAGTTTCCTTTTAAGGAATCAATAACTCTTTTGCCGGATTCCGTTAGCTGTGTGAACGGTTACTAAAAAAGCGGCTCGCAGATTGAATTCCGCAAGCCGCTTTTACGACAAGAACAACTTTGTATCCTATGCCGTTTTTTTAGCCGCCAGATTTTCTGGCTTGATGTGTTTCAGCAGGAATGTCAGGGCTGCTGCGGCCAGACAGGCAATCGCGGCGACAATAAACGCCGTCTTAAATGTCCCCATATTGTCCCAGACCTTACCGGCCATCACCGGGCCTAAGATACCGCCGACGCCATAGGAGGTAAAGACGGCTCCATAGTTGGCCCCGAGATTTTTCGGGCCAAAGTTTTCCAGTGTCAATAACGGGAACAGGGCAAAGTTGCCGCCGAAATTGAACCCGATCCAGCATGCCGCAATCGCCAGTGACGATGCCGATGAACCCATTCCCAGCAGGAAAAACATCATTCCGCCCTGCAAGAGGCACATCAACACCACGGAGTATTTAGCGGTCAGCTTGTGCGAGATGCTTCCCCAGACAACGCGGCCAAGACCATTAAATAATGCCAGAAGCCCCAATGCCGAACCAGCGGCTGCGGGACTGAGGCCGCCTTCGAGAACACCGAAGTTTTTCAGGCACTTAATCACCATCAGGCCGCACCCCGCACTGAATACGAATGCCAGCCAGATCATCCAAAACTGAACCGTTTTGACGGTTTGTCCCTGCGTCAGATTAGTTACTTCTGCCACGGCGGAACCGTCGGTGTTGACAGGAGGATTCCACCCGGCGGGTTTCCAGCCGGCAGGAGGATTGGAAAGCAATAAGGCCCCGACAACAACGGAGACCGCGAAGATAATCCCGAAAATCAGGAATGTGCCATTAACACCTTGTGTTGCGATAAGGTTCATCCATGAACCGGCCAGTTTCACAAAGATAAAGGCCCCGGCACCAAAACCCGCAACAGCAAGACCGGTAATCAGGCCCTTCAAGTCAGGGAACCATTTTACGCATGCCGCGATGGGGCAAACATAACCCATCCCGATGCCTGCACCGCCGAGAATACCGATAAAGATAAGCATGAGCGCAAAAGAAGTACCCGTGAAAGAGGCGGCGATATATCCGGCTCCCAGCATGAGACCTCCGATAACGGCAATAATTCGGGGTCCATATTTATCCTGTAATCGTCCGGCGAGTATCATAGTGAACGCAAAACTGGCCAGACCAGCCGAAAATATCCAGGATGTCTGAGAGGCAGTATAGTTAAAATTTCCTTCAGGACTCTGCAAAGCGCCGGTAAAGGCGCCCCATGCATAGATCGCCCCCAAGCTTAGCTGGATGAGTAGGGCACCCACGACCACCAACCAGCGGTTCATGATTTTTTGTTCGGACATTTGTAATCCCTTTCAAAAATTAAAAAATGCCGGACACATTTTTTTCAATGTGCCCGGCTCTGTTTAGTTGATATGTGAAATTATTCGCCGCGGTTGGCGATCAAGCTTTCCACAACGCTCGGATCAGCCAGTGTGGAGATGTCACCAAGGTTGCCGGTCTGCTTTTCGGCGATTTTACGCAGAATACGACGCATGATCTTGCCCGAACGGGTCTTCGGCAGTGATGGTGCAAACTGGACGGCTTCCGGGGCGGCGATGGGGCCGATCTCCTTGCGGACATGCATCACCAGCTCTTTCTTGAGCGCATCGGTTTCTTCAACGCCCTCGACGAGTGTAACATACGCATAAAGGCCCTGTCCCTTGATCTCGTGCGGAACCGGTGTAACCGCCGCCTCAGCGACCTGGGCATGACTGACCAGGGCGCTTTCGACCTCGGCGGTGCCGATACGGTGGCCGGAGACATTGACAACATCGTCGATGCGGCCCATCAGCCAGTAATCGCCGTCTTCATCAATACGGCAGCCGTCGCCGGCAAAGTAGATGTCGTCATACATCGTGAAGTAGGTGTCGATGAAGCGGTCGTGATCGCCCCACATCGTACGCATCATACCCGGCCAGGGCTTGCGGATACAGAGCTTGCCGCCTTCGTTCCGGTCGCATTCGCTGCGGTCATCCCGCAGGACAGCCGTATCGACGCCAAAGAACGGTCGTCCCGCACTGCCCGGTTTAAGGGCCATCGCACCCGGCAGCGGGGTAATCATAAAGCCGCCGGTTTCGGTCTGCCACCAGGTATCGACAATCGGGCAGCGTTCGCGTCCGACCTTTTCATGATACCACATCCACGCCTCCGGATTGATCGGCTCGCCGACCGAACCCAGAATACGGAGTGAATCCAGTTTGTACTTCATCACCCACTCTTCGCCCAGACGCATCAGCGCGCGAATGGCCGTCGGAGCGGTATAGAAGACGGTTACTTTGAACTTGTCGCAAATCTGCCAAAAGCGTCCGGCGTCCGGATAAGTCGGTACGCCCTCGAACATCAAACTGGTCGCACCGTTAGCCAGCGGGCCGTAAACGATGTAGCTGTGGCCGGTAACCCAGCCGATATCGGCCGTACACCAGTACATATCATCGTCATGGATATTAAAGACGGTTTTATGCGTGAAAGCCGTATGCAGCAGGTAGCCACCGGTGGTGTGAACCACACCCTTGGGCTTGCCGGTCGAACCGGAGGTGTAGAGGATAAACAGCGGATCCTCGGCGTTCATTGGCTCGGCAGGGCAGTCCGCACTGGCCGTGGCCATCACATCATGATACCAGTGGTCGCGGTCGGGCTTCATCTCGCAGGGTTCATCGTTCACTTCGACGACGATCACATTTTCGATGGTGGGGCATTTGTCCAGTGCTTCATCGGCGATATTCTTCAGGTGAATGTGTTTGCCCGAACGAAGTGAGACATTCGAGGTAATCAGCATCTTGCAGTCAGAGTCATTGACACGACCCTGGATGGCGTCAGCGCTGAAACCGCCGAAAATAATCGAATGAATCGCACCGATTCGTGTGCAGGCCAGCATCACGATAGCCAGTTCCGGCACCATCGGCATATAGATCGCGATGCGGTCGCCTTTTTCGATGCCCTTGTCTTTCATGACATTGGCGAACTTGCAGACTTCCGTATGCAGTTCTTTGTAGGTAAATTTCTTAACGGCGTCTTCGGCTTCACCCTGCCAGACGATGGCGTCTTTGTTCTCGATGGGTGTGCCAAGATGGCGATCCAGACAGTTGTAGGAGACATTTAGTTCGCCGTCTTTAAACCAGGTGTGTTCGATCTTGCGGGCCTTGGTGTCCCAGGTGTAGTCCAGCGATTGGGTGGGTTCCTTAAACCATGACAAGGTCTTGGCCTGCTCCAGCCAGAAGCCGTCCGGATCATCAATGGACTGCTTCCACATCGTTTCATACTGCTCCACGCTGTCGATCCAGGCGTTGGATTGAATATTCGCAGGTGGCGGGAATTTCCGTCCCTCGGACTGTAGAGATTCCATACCCTTCTTTGTTTCCGACATAGTACCGCTTCCTTTCCAAAATGAGTAGAATTAGCTTTGATACAAGCCCTTTTCCTTAAAGGACTCTAATCACAGCTCCATAGAATATCTACAGATGGGCCGAATTCAACAAAAAAAACCAGAATTCTTGATAAAATGACGATTTGTTTTCGTGGTTAATTGGGCTTTCTGTCCGCCGCCTGTTGCCTCGTGTCTTTATTTCCAATAAATCCGCGTTATCTGCGGCTTCCTTTCGGATGCCGATCAGCTTGAAATTACCAGAAATTGGTACAATAGTGCCATCCGGCGACGGGCTTCAATTGGATGCACAAAGTCCCTTAATGCCCGCCCGGACCTTTCCGGGAGCTTTGTTGGGCCGTTTCAGAGTTTCGTCCGGATTGTTACGATTTTGCTGTTTCCCGATTTCTCTAAAAATAGTCCTTGTCATTGGCCTCGTTCGCTGTTACATTCCGGTCCGTTCTTTGACAAATCGTAAAAGCGTTTCAGGTTCAACTTACTTTTGGTTGGATAAAAGGGAATACGGTTAAAATCCGTAACGGTCGCGCCGCTGTGTGTGTTCGTTGTGCTGTTGGCACAAATCTCTGCCGCATTGTCTCACTGTCCAAAATTGGGCGGGAAGGGGTCGCAGAGTAGAATACAAGTCAGAAAACCTTACCTGCAAGATGCTTTTGTGTTGTGTTGTTCTCGCGAAAGGGACAACGGCACCTCTGTCAGATGGCGCAGAGTGGTAACTATCGACGCCACGCGCCCCCGACAGAAGTTATTTTTCCTAAATCATTAAGCCGTTGCTTTCAACCGAGAGCAGCGGCTTTTTTTATTGGCCTATCGTAGCCGAATGCTTCTGTGCTTCGGAATAAATCAGAATCTGCGCGAAACAGATCCAGAAAGGAGTGGCTCGAAACAAAAGATCTCATTGTTAAATATGTTATTTCCAAGCTACGATCCGGCGTAGGATCGTAACAAAAAAAGGGTCGCCGCGGCGGTTATTAAATCTGCCAACCGCCGCGGCAACAACCCGAAAAACAAAAAATAGTATTGATAGAATACGGAGGACAAAATGAAAAACAAGTTTATGTGTATTGCAACCGTATGGATGGCTCTGACAGTTGTAAATGGTGCTATGGCGGCTGTTGCTACTTTTGACGAAGAAGCGTTGGTATTAGCCCCCGAGACACATTGGGGCGGCGCCGGTTCTGGCGAAACCGGTTTTATAAGCGGCGATGCCTATTTTCCGCATAATTCAGGAGACTGGAGTTGGGATGGTTTTGTTTATTCCAACGAAACCGATACGACAACCCCCGGATTCATGAATCAGTTCAGCGTCATTACAGGCGGTGGTATCGAGGGTAGCAGCAATTATAGTATTGCCGGAATCTCGCTTGATTGGGCCAGCGTTACTTATGATCTGATTCCTCAAAGCGTATCATTTGACGAAAGCACTGAGGTGTCTGGGGCCTATTTTACGAATACCACATATGTCGCTCTTGATATGCAGAATGGTTCCGGTTTTTCAAAAAAGTTCGGCGGATTGGACGGCACAGACCCTGATTACCTGCGATTGATCATCAGCGGCTTCGACCAATACGATGATTACACCGGAACCGTTGTATTTTATCTGGCCGATTTTCGCTCTGCCGACAGCAACAAAGATTATATTGTGGACCAGTGGACATGGGTTGATCTGTCTTCATTGGGTCCGGTGGTCAACATTGAGTTTACAATGGAATCATCTGATACAGGTATGTTCGGGATGAATACGCCGGCGTATTTCGCTATCGATAATCTGACAACCGCTTCAGGCCCTATTGATGTTATTGTAGATGTCAGACCGGGTTCGGAAACCAATCCCGTTGATCCTCAAAGCAGGTGGTATCTGCCGGTAACGATTTCGGGAACGGGGGCTTTGGATGTACAAGATATCGATATTGATTCGCTTCGCTTGCAGGGAGTCGCTCCTTTACGAAGCGTCAAAATGGACATTTCCACGCCAACGGCGGATTCCGAACAGTCTGCGCCTACAAAACTTCGTCCTGATGGATATGCGGACCTGATTTTGATATTTGATACACAGGAAATCCTTTCGGCTTTGGGAGAAGTGTCTGAAGGCCAAATTTGGCAATTGGATCTAACGGGAACGCTCAAAGATGACACCCCGATCCAGGGTAGCGATGAAATTCTCATCAAAAGCCGGATTTCCAGGGGACACTGAAGGATCCCCCTGAAGTGATAAGCAATGAATACCGCAATTAAAAGTTTTGTTTTGGTAATGATTGGCAACTTGAATCTTGTCGCAGCGGCGGGTCCTTATGCGCCCGCCGCCGGACAAGTTGGTTCGACGGCGATTTCAAGAGATGACCCAAATATCATTGCCTGGGCGGATAATTGGTGCGATTATATTGCAGGGGCCTATGTTGACACCCAATGGCAAACGCCTGAAAAAGCTTTGGGAGCGGCCGAAGGTACTTCTTATGATATTGTT
>Ga0164310_10002637_pt1 | contig 10356 bp, 10 predicted proteins | sample GuaBasSedimGuay1_FD_121795 | JGI IMG/M metagenome (GOLD analysis project Ga0164310, IMG submission 121795) | Subseafloor sediment microbial communities from Guaymas Basin, Gulf of California, Mexico - Guay1, Core 4569-9, 0-3 cm | ecosystem: Environmental > Aquatic > Marine > Hydrothermal vents... | reverse complement strand
GCTTTTAATTCTTTCTCAGGAATACAAAATTCCTTATTTAGATTTAGATAAATATAGAGTTCCTAAAGAAAACAAAAATCTTCTCCCTCAAGAGTTAGCTTTCAGATACAAGGTTTTACCTGTCTCCAAAATCGGAAAAATTTTAACTCTGGCTACAGCCAATCCTTTAGATGTTATAACCTTGGATGATTTAAAGCTTTCTCTTCCTTTTGAAAAAATTGATTTTGTTTTGACTGAGGAGAGAAAAATATTGAAGGTCTTAAATCATCTATACACTCCAGAAAATACTCCCCAATTTTCTTCATCAGAAGATGTCTTGTTAGAAAGTTCAAAAGAAGAAGTGGATTTAGAAACCCTTGTTAAAGAGAGTCGGCTTCCTCCTATTGTAAGAGTGGTAGATTTAATTATTTACGAAGGATTGAGAAGAAGGTCTTCGGATATCCATATTGAACCTACAGAAAAGAATTTAGCGGTTCGTTATCGTATCGACGGTGTCTTACACCCATTTTTAAGTTTACCGCAAAAAAATCAAAGCGCAATAATTGCCCGTCTTAAGGTTATGTCTTCTTTAGATATTACCGAGTTTCGTCTACCTCAGGATGGTCGATTTAAGGTGAAGTTTGAGGGAAAGGAGATTGATTTTCGAGTCTCCAGTCTTCCTACCCAGTTTGGAGAAAAGATAGTTTTACGGGTGTTAGATAAGGAGAGTCTCTCTTATGGTTTAAAAAATTTAGGGTTTTCCGAAATACCTTTAAGATTGTTTGAGAAGGCCCTTTCTGCCCCTTTTGGAATAATTCTTGTTACCGGTCCCACAGGAAGTGGAAAGTCAACGACTCTTTATTCTATCATAGCCCAACTGAATAAACCCGATAAGAATATTATTACTATTGAGGATCCGGTAGAATATCAACTGGAGGGAATCACTCAGATTCAGGTAAATCCAGAAATAGGTTTGACTTTTGCTTCTTCTCTTAAAAGTGTTTTAAGGCAATCACCGGATATAATTATGGTGGGAGAGATTAGAGACAGAGAAACTGCTGATATTGCCATTAAGGCTTCCCTAACCGGAGAATTTATATTCTCTACTCTTCATACCAATAATTCTGTAGGAGCAATAACTCGTCTGGTGGATATGGGTATAGAGCCTTTTCTTGTTGCTTCCTCTCTGGTAGCTACCACTGCCCAGAGATTGGTAAGAAAGCTTTGCCCCCAGTGTAAAATTGAATATCAAGTTCCTAAGTCTTTGCAGGAAAGATTTGGTATTCTTTTAGATACCCAGAGATTGTTTCGTGCACAAGGATGTAAGCATTGCCATCATACAGGATATTATGGAAGAACAGCTCTTTTAGAGGTTTTGTTGATTGATGAAAAAATTAGAGAGATGATTATAAAGAGAGCTTCGGAGGAGGAGATTATTAGATATGCACGGGAGTTTAAAGAGTTTAGTTCTCTTCGAGAGGATGGATTAAAAAAATGTAAAGAAGCAATTACAAGTTTAGAAGAGGTTTTGAGGGTAGCTTAAGAAATGGGACTTTTTTATTACACGGTTAAAGATAGAGAAGGAAGGATTATTAAGGGCAATATTGAGGCACCTTCTAAAGAAAAAGCATTAGAATATCTTCACAGTCAAGGGAATATTGTGCTTTCTCTTCAGGAGAAAAGGACAAAAGTATATTCTTTAAAAGAGAAAGTAAAAATTGATGAGTTAGTGGTGTTTTCTCGTCAGCTTACTACTTTAATCGAAAGTGGAATCCCTATTGTAGGAGCTTTAGAAGTTTTGACTGAGCAGACAAACGACCCTTCTTTTAAAAGAGTTTTAATTTCCGTAGTAAGAGATTTAAAAGAAGGTGTGTCATTGGCAGCGAGTTTTTCAAAGCACCCTCGAGTATTTTCAGAATTATATGTAAGTATGGTGGAGGCAGCCGAGACGTCAGGGAATCTTCCTCAAATTTTAGATAGGCTTTCTATATACTTAGAAAAGATGAATGCTTTAAGAAAAAAAGTTATCTCCAGCCTCACCTATCCGGCAGTGGTAGTTACGATGGCGATAGCTATTACTTCCTTTTTGATTTTTAAAGTGGTGCCTACCTTCAAAGAGATTTTTGCTACCTTAGGAGGAAAGCTTCCTCTTCCCACCCAGATTCTCATTAATCTTGCTGATTTTTTAAAGAAGTATCTTTTTGTTATTTTGGGTATAATGGGAGTTTCTTTTTTTGTATTAAAAAAATATATTAATACCGGGGGAGGAAAAAGGCGTTATCATCGTTTTCTTCTTAATCTTCCTATAATTGGAGATATTATAAGAAAAGTAGCCATTGCTAAGTTTTCTCGGACTTTTTCTACCTTAGTAAGAAGTGGGGTGCCGATTACAAATTCCTTAGAGATTGTAGGAAAAACGAGCGGTAACAAAATTATCGAGGAGGCAGTTGTAAAAGCTAAAAAATTGGTTCAGGAAGGAGTGCCCATCTCTAAACCCCTGGAGGAAAGTAAAGTTTTTCCCCCTATGGTGATAAAGATGATCTCTGTAGGAGAAAAAAGTGGAAAACTGGAGGAGATGCTTTCTAAAATTGCTCAGTTTTATGAGGAGCAAACCGATAGTGCTATATCTAGCTTAAGTAGTTTGATTGAGCCTCTGGTTATTGCATTTTTAGGAATAGTTATCGGAACAATTGTAATTGCGCTATTTTTGCCTATTATAAAAGTAACTCAGTTGGTTGCTCACTGATTTTCTCTTTCCTTGCTTTTTTAATCATATAGAATATAATATAGGTGACAATGGAAAAGAAGAAGAATAAAAAGACAAACGAATATAAGTTTATGCGTAATATCTTTTTTTGGTTGTTTCTCTTTCTGGGAGTTATGTGGCTTATGGGAGTTATCTCCACTTATATAAGTGGAGGAGTAGAAAAACTTACCTATAGCGAATTTTATTATCTTCTGGAGAATAATTTGGAAAATCCTACAATAAGGTGGGCAAAACTAAGTGGAAATTTGATTCAGGGAGAGTTTAATGAGAAAAAGGGAAATAAACGATTTTTTGTCTATGTTCCCCCACAGGATAATAAATTGATAACTTTACTTACCAAAAATATAAAAAACTTTGAGATAGAGCCTCCTAAGACTTTATGGGCAAATCTTTTTTACTCCTTAGGCCCAATGGTTCTTTTTATTTTATTCTTATGGTTTTTAGCCTCACGGGGTACTCAAGTGGGTTCAAAACTGTGGTCATTTGGAAAAGCAAGAGTTCATTTAATTGAGAAAGGGAAGCCTCCTAAGGTTACTTTTTCTGATGTAGCCGGAATTGAGGAAGCCAAAGAAGAACTGAAAGAAGTTATTGAATTTTTAAAAGACCCCAAAAAGTTTCAAAGATTAGGAGGAAGAATCCCTAAAGGAGTTCTACTTGTAGGGCCTCCTGGATGTGGGAAGACTTTATTGGCTAAAGCAGTAGCAGGTGAGGCAGAGGTTCCTTTTTTCAGCATTAGTGGTTCTGATTTTGTGGAGTTATTTGTAGGAGTAGGTGCTTCACGTGTAAGGGACTTGTTTGATCAGGCAAAGAAAGCAGCTAAAACAGGGGGGAAAGGAGCAATAATTTTTATTGATGAGATTGATGCCGTGGGAAGACAGCGTTTTGCTGGAATCGGAGGAGGGCACGATGAAAGAGAGCAGACTTTAAACCAATTGTTAGTAGAGATGGATGGGTTCCAGACGGAAGAAGGGATAATTGTAATCTCTGCTACTAACCGTCCTGATGTTTTAGACCCGGCTCTGCTTCGTCCGGGAAGATTTGACAGACACATTGTGATTGATGCTCCTGACATTAAAGGTAGAGAAGAAATTTTAAAAGTTCATACACGAAAGATAAAATTGTCAAAAGATGTAGTTTTAAGCATTATTGCTAAGCAGACTCCTGGTTTTTCTGGAGCGGATTTAGAAAATTTATGTAATGAGGCAGCGCTTCTTGCAGCAAGAAAAAATAAAGAGGCGGTAGAGATGGAGGAGCTTCAGGAAGCCATTGAGAGAGTGGTTGCTGGGCCTCAGAGAAAAAGTAGAGTGATTTCAAAGAAGGAAAAAGAGATTATTGCTTATCATGAGGCAGGCCATGCTTTTTTATCTTTATATCTTCCTGGAGTTGATACGCTACATAAGGTTTCTATTGTACCTCGAGGAGTTTCTGCTTTAGGTTATACAATGCAGCTTCCCTTACAGGACAGATACATTCTCACCGAATCAGAGCTTCTGGATAGATTGTGTGTGCTTTTGGGAGGAAGAGCTGCTGAGGAGATAATTCTTAATGATATAACCAGTGGGGCACAGAACGATTTAGAGCAGGCGACAAAACTGGCACGGCGTATGGTTACCGAGTTAGGGATGAGTAAACTTCTGGGGAATCTTGCCTTAGGAAGAAAAGAAGGACCTGTATTTTTGGGGCGGGAATTAGTTGAACACAGAGATTATTCTGAATCCACCGCTCAACTTATTGACCAGGAGGTGAAGAGATTGGTTGATGAGGCCTACTGCCGTGCAAAAAAAATTTTAGAAGACAATTTAAATAAACTGAGACTTTTGGCAGAAAAGCTTTTAGAGAAAGAAGTATTAACCTCAGAAGAAGTAAAAAAGATCTTAAACCTTCAAGCTACTTCCAATGAAGATTTTTCCTCTTAATTTAGATAGAAAAAGAATCAGAGAATATATGGAGAAAATTGGTGTAGATAAGGAAGGGATAAAAATAATGCTTCCCAAGACAGATTTTAGAATTTTTAAGATTGATAAGTTGAGTTCTTATGCTGCTAATATATTAAAACAGGAAGCACTATCTTGTGGTGCAGATGTGGCGATAAGGAGAGATTCTATTTTTAGGAGAGTACAAACCACGGCTTTAGTTTTTGGGACACTATCCCAACTGAAAAAATTAATTGAGAAGCTGGCTAAGCAACCATTCGGGTTGAAAGAGGTTTCTTGCAAATTAGAAGAACTTTTAAAGGAAAAGAAAAAAGCACTTTTTCTTAGGAATCGTCATCTTTTATTGGATAAGCCTTGTATCTGTGGGGTTATAAACATAACCTTTGATTCTTTCTCTGGAGACGGAATCCTTGCCCAGGCCCAGAGAGAAAGAAGAAAACCTCAAGATTTGGTTTTAAAGAAAGCAGAAAGGATGATAAAAGAAGGAGCAAAAATTATCGATTTGGGGGCTGAATCTTCACGTCCTTTTTCCAAGCCGATAAGGGAGGAGGAAGAATTAAAGAGGCTGGTTCCTTCTCTTAAGGTTTTGCGAGATGAATTTAAAGATATTTTTATCTCTGTAGATACTTATAAATATAAAGTAGCCAAAGAGGCTATATCTTATGGGGCAGATATCATTAACGATATTACTGCTTTAAGAAAATCACCTCAGATTATTTCTTTAATCAAGAAATACAATGTAGGCTGTATTCTGATGCATATGAAGGGAACTCCTCAGACTATGCAAATAAAACCTTTCTACAGGGATGTAATAGGAGAGATTGCTGAATTTTTAGAAGAAAGGGTAAACTTTTGTCTTAAGAGAGGAATAAAAAAAGAACAGATTATGATTGATCCCGGAATTGGTTTTGGCAAAAGATTAGAGGATAATTTAAGGATAATTAACCGTTTAGATGAATTTAAATTTTTAAACCTACCTGTATTTTTAGGTATCTCAAGAAAATCTTTTATTGGTAAGATTCTACGTATCAAAATCGAAGAAAGATTAGCCGGGACCTTAGCTGCTTTAGTACTTGCTGCTTTAAAAGGAGCGAATATTTTAAGAGTTCATGATGTAAAAGAAGCAGTGGAGGCAATCAGAATTGTAGAGGCGGTAAAAAGATTTTAATGACCGAGATTCTTATAAATCTTTTAAGTGTAAGGGCAATTGTTGAGATTCTAATTTTGTGGTATGTTATCTACCGTATTTTTCTTTTTCTAAAAGGGAGTAAAGCGGTTTATCTTCTGAGGGGATTGATTATTTTGATTTTTTCCTTCTTTGTCTTTCAAAAGTTAGGCCTTTATGTATTAAGTTGGCTTCTGACAAGATTTTTCGCTTTTTTTCTAATTTTGATTGTGATAATATTTCAGCCAGAGTTAAGAGAGGGTTTAATAAGACTGGGGAGGCGTCATCTTTTTCCTGTGCCTTTGAAAAGAGAGGAGGTGGAGAGAACAATCAAAGAGATAGTTACTGCCTGTGTAAATATGTCAAAGAAAAAGATAGGCGCGCTTATGGGTATAAAAAGAGAATTCGGGCTTAAGAATATTATTGAGACAGGAATAATTTTGAATGCCGAACTGAGTAGCCAACTATTGGAGAATATATTCTTTCCCTCAGCCCCTTTACATGATGGAGGGGTAATTATTGATGGGAAAACAATAGTAAGTTGTGCATGCCTGTTTCCTTTAAGTGATAATCCTAATTTAGAGAAAACCTTAGGTATGCGTCATCGAGCGGCAGTAGGATTATCTGAACATAGTGATGCGATTGTGGTTGTTGTGTCTGAGGAGACAGGAGGTATTTCCCTGGCGGTGAACGGCCAATTTACACGTAATCTTTCTGGAGAGGATCTTTTTACTATTCTTAAAGGACTTCTTCAGAAGGAGGCATAATGAGAAGGTTTAGAAAACCGGACATAAAGAGTATATTTCTTAATAACTTTTGGCTTAAACTTATCTCCTTAATCCTTGCGATTATTGTCTGGCTCTATGTTAACGGGATACTTACAGAAGGGACAAGTTTATGAGATTGGGAGTAAATATTGATCACGTAGCTACACTTAGAGAAGTAAGAAGAACTTTTTACCCTGATCCTGCCTTGGCAGCATTATTATGTGAATATGCAAAGGCTGATTCTGTGGTGGCTCACTTAAGAGAAGACCGACGTCATATAAAAGAGAGAGATTTAATCCTTATAAAAAGAACAGTTAAGGTTCCTCTTAATTTAGAGATGTCCACCAATAAAGATATTGTAGATTTTGCGATAAAAATTAAACCCTATAAAGCTACATTGGTTCCTGAAAGAAGAGAAGAGCTGACTACAGAAGGAGGTCTTAATTTGAGAGATAAAAAAATTTATGAGAAAGTAAAAAAAGTGATAGGAAGATTACAAAAAGAAGAAATTAAGGTGAGTCTCTTTGTTGATCCCTTGCTTTCTGTGGTAAAGAAGGCGAAAAGATTAGGGGTAGAAGAAGTAGAGATAAATACAGGAAGATATTCGGAGGAAGAAAAAAGAAGAAAAAGGGAGTGGATAAAGATTAAACAGACTTGCGTATTGGCTAAAAAATTAGGATTAAAGGTTGCTGCCGGACACGGATTAAATTATGATAATGTAAGAGAGATAGTTAAGATAAGAGAGATAGAAGAGCTAAATATCGGTCATGCTATAATTGCTTATTCTGTATTTGTGGGAATTGTACCTGCGGTAAAGGAGATGCTTAGATTAGTTAAGAAAAGATGATTGTTGGAGTAGGCGTAGATATGGTAAATGTTGAGAAGATGGCAAGAATTGTAGAGAAATGGGGAAGATTTTTTTTAGAGAAAGTATTTAATGAAGAAGAGCTGACGAAAATACCTTTAGGGAAACTTTACTATCAGAAGTTGGCGGCACGTTTTGCTGCCAAGGAAGCGGTGATTAAAGCTACTTCAAATTTTTGCCTTTTGACGATGAAGGATATAATTGTTCTTAATAGAGGAGACGGAATGCCTTTTTGTAGAATCAAAAAAGCGTTAGATTTAGATATTCTCATCTCTCTTACTCATATTCCTAAATATGCGATTGCCACCGCAGTTGCACAGAAGAGAGCCTGATACGCATAAAGGAGATTATGGACATCTTCTTATTTTAGGAGGCTCTCCCGGTCTTACTGGAGCTATGGTTTTGGCAGCTAAGGCAGCACTAAGAGCAGGTTGCGGTCTTGTAACAGTAGGAGTTCCTTCTTCTTTAAACTTCATCTTTGAAATAAAGCTTACCGAGGTAATGAGTCTTCCTCTTCCTGAAAGCAGAGCAAATTCTCTTTCTGAGAAGGCTTTTAGAAAGGTGAGGGAGTTTTCCCAAAGAGTGGATGGGATAGTATTAGGATGCGGTGGTTCAAGAAATAATTCTACTCAGAGGTTTTTTTTAAGAGTTATTGAGAGGATGGAGAAGCCTCTTCTTGTAGATGCTGATGGGATAAATGCTTTAGCTTCCCAAATAGAGATATTGAAAAAAAGAAAAACCAAAATTTTGATTTTGACTCCTCATTTGGGAGAATTTTCTCGTTTGATTGGGAAAGATATAGGATATATAAAAAAGAAAAAGAAAGAACTTGCTAAAAGTTTTGCTTTTAAGTATAATTTAATTCTCGTTCTGAAAGGATACAGAAGTATAATTACCGATGGGGAGAGGCTCTTTGAGAATTTTACAGGAAATCCAGGTCTGGCTACCGCAGGAAGTGGGGATGTTTTAGCAGGAATGATTGGGGGGTTTCTGGTACAGGGGATACCTCCCTTTAAGGCAGCTAAATTAGGGGTGTATCTTCACGGGTTAGCTGGGGACTTAGGAGTAAAAAAGAAGTCTCAGGCTTCTTTGATTGCTTCCGATATAATTGAGTATTTGCCAGAAGTAATAAAAAAATTATCCAAGCCCAGGTAGCTCAACGGTAGAGCGCCTCACTTGTAATGAGGGGGTTGGAGGTTCAAATCCTCTCCTGGGCTGCGGGCAGGTGGCGGAGTGGACAAACGCACCAGACTGTAAATCTGGCGGGCTTTGCCCTTCGGAGGTTCGAACCCTCCCCTGCCCATAGATAAATCAAGGGGGGCTCCGTCCCTATGTGGCTTATTTTGAATAATCTTGCGAGGCTTCCATCAGCAGGGGCAGTACCCTATGGTTATGCGGGCGTAGTTCAATGGTAGAACACAGGCCTTCCAAGCCTGATATGGCGGTTCGATTCCGCTCGCCCGCTCGTAGGCTTTTAGTTTACTTTGAATACCTTATTCACGAATAAAGGTTTATTTCTTACTTCAATAGCAATGCGGGCAAAACTGAATAGAGCTTCTGCTTACGCAGAAGAGTTTTGTCCGCTCGCCCGATGATCCGGTATCTAATTTTGAAAGATATATAAGAGACAAGAGCTTATTTTTAACTTCCAAGCCAATGCGGGAACAACTATTAAGAAATAAGAAACTTGTTCTGTGAACAAGAGTTGTTGCCGCTCGCTTTACTCTTGAATTTTTTCTAATTTTGTTTAAAATAAAATTAAGAAAGGAGGAACGATGAAAGGAGTAAGGATAGGGATAGGGATATTGTTTGTTCTATGGATAGTTAGTGTTATAATAGGTTATAATTTTTATCTTGTCCAAAGAGAGAAGATAAGAAAATTATATGATGAGAATAGCATCCTTCTTCAGAAGGTATCTTCCCAAAAAAGGGAGATGGCTAAGTTAAAAGAAATGGTGGAAGTTTTGGATACAAAGGTAGAGGCAAGTATAGAGAAGTTGAACAGAAAGATATCTTCTAACACCTTGAAGAATGAAGCAGTTTCTTCTTTAGTGGAGAGAATGAGGAGAAATATTAAGGAATGGCAGAAAAATTACTGCAATATTTTGACAGAGATTAAGCAATATTTAGAAAGGTGGCAGAAAGATATTGCCTCTAAGGAGACTTCTTCTCCGAAGGTAGAGTTAGGAGAAATCTCTATAGAGAAGAAATAATATTGACATTGAAGAAAGATTATGTTATTTTATAAATGAAAAAGGAGGTGGGATGAAGAAAGGTTTTACTTTGGTAGAAATTATGATTGTTGTTGCAATTATCGCTCTTTTAGCCGCAATCGCTATTCCTTCTTTTTTACGTGCCCGTCTTAATGCTAATGAATCAGCAGCTGTTTCTGCTTTACACACTATTTCTACTGCTGCCCAGAGCTATCGTTCTGTCAATCCTACATATCCAGGTGCCTTAGCAACTTTATCAAATGCTGATCCTCCTTACATTGATAGTGTATTGGGAGGTGGGACAAAGCAGGGATATAGTTTTTCCCTTGAGGGTTACACCTATACTTTTTCTGCTACTGCTCGACCGGTGACTTATGGAAGGACAGGGGTAAGAAGCTTTTATGTAGATGAGAGCGGGATAATACGATATACTACTGCTACCGCTTCTGCTACTGCAACAGATCCTGTACTTGAGCAATAATCTTTTTATTGTTCCTGAGGCAGGAGGGATTCCTTAAGGAGGAATCCCTTTTTTTTGTATAAGTGAAGATAAAATATTTTTTTATCTTAATTCTTCTTTCTTTGATATGTTATAGTAATTCCCTAAAAGGGGAATTTGTCTGGGATGATTCCTTTTTAATAGTAAATAATCCCCTTATAAAAGAT
>Ga0164310_10002635_pt1 | contig 10360 bp, 16 predicted proteins | sample GuaBasSedimGuay1_FD_121795 | JGI IMG/M metagenome (GOLD analysis project Ga0164310, IMG submission 121795) | Subseafloor sediment microbial communities from Guaymas Basin, Gulf of California, Mexico - Guay1, Core 4569-9, 0-3 cm | ecosystem: Environmental > Aquatic > Marine > Hydrothermal vents... | reverse complement strand
ACTCTGGACTTTTTTATTTTTTCCTTGAGAGAAGATAGATTTATAAGTTTCATATTTAATTTTTGTGGGTTATTATTTATAAAGTTTCGCAAGAAGATCATCTCTAACAGATGGATGAATTGCGACCATAATATTTAAATAATTTTGAAGCATATAAATAACTATGTTGGTGAGCAAGACGATAAAATGCGGAATAATAAATCCTACAAAAACGAAATTAAACTTGCTTAAACAAGAGTATGAAAATTTACAGAAATTTCTTCATAAAGACAAAAATATAAAACTCTATTCAGCAAATAAACAACAAGCAAAAAGATATTATAGAAAAATCAAACCAAATAAGGAATATCCTCTTTCCATAAGAAACGATTTGATTAAAATTGAAAACAAAAAAACCAAATTAGTTAAATATTGGGTTCGCGTTCCTGTTGCTGGTAAAAGAGGCGGTATTTGGTTGCCTGTTAAACCTCATTGTGATTTTCCTAAAAATTATGAGATATGTGAATCAAAGGTTTTGAAAAAGAATGATAAGTTTTTCATTCACATAACTATTAAAAAAGAGGTTGAAATCAAAACATCATACTCCTCCATTCTTGCCATAGATTTGGGAGAAAAAGTAACTGCGACAGCTGTGCTGTCTTGTGAGCAGAGACCACGATTCTATGGCAGGGAAATAAGAGGGATAAGAAGGCATTACGCTTGGTTAAGGAAAAGGTTAGGAGAGAAGAAACTATTAAAAATGATTAAAAGGATAGGACATAAGGAGAAAAGAATAGTGGATGACCATCTCCATAAAATCTCCTATGAATTGGTGCGTCTTGCTCACCAGCATAATGCACTAATTCTTTTGGGAGATTTGAAAGGGATAAAGTCATCTGCAAAGGGAAAAAGGTTCAATAGGATAATCAGCAATATGCCATACTACAAACTGACACAATACATTGAATACAAAGCAAATTGGCTGGGTATAAAAGTCATAAAAATCCCAGAAAACCACACAAGCATAACCTGTTCAAGATGCGGTTCAAAGGGAACAAGACCATATCAGGGATTGTTCAAGTGTTCAGAGTGCGGATACCAAGCGAATGCTGACTTTAATGGTGCTAAAAACATCCTAAAGAGGTCTTGGGAGTATATCTCTCAAGACGGGGCTGTTGTGAGCCAACCCTTAACTGTGCCTATGAGCAGGGAAGCCACCTAAGTGGTAGTTCACAAAGTTTCCCACTTTTTTTCACTCATCGAGGACTTCAATCATAGCATCGGCATCTTTTATCTCGTCAGCTGCCCACGCAGCCAAAGCCAATGCCATCACGCTGTCATCGTGTGCACCAACACCTCTGTATGTTTCCTTTCCCGTTTTGGTTTCCACTGCCACAATCTCTGATAGTTCTTTAATAAGAACATCAGACATAGCTTTTGTATAAGGTTCCTGAAAACAGGTTGGAATTACAATTTGGTCATTTTCAAATTTTCTGCGCAAATTCATAATCAGTTCGTGTTTGTTTTTCTGGAAATCAAAACCTTGGATGTTTATCCCGTCTGCTATCAAATTATTGACTATGACGGCACCAAAACTGCCAACATCTCCGTATCCATTGACAATGTTGAATTTTTTGTAGATTTCTTTGATCATCATTTCCTGAATTTTGGGATCAGTTCCACGCTTCGGTCTTTGCATATATTCAACTTTCAATTTGTTTCCCACTCGCTTTAAAACTATGAACACGGAATAATTGCCATGTGCGGCCATAGCAAAATCAGCACCAAAATAGTAAATTTCATCTTTATCTCCGTTCATATACATAATGTCATTGTCGTCACACGCTCTCATAATAAGGTTTGGCGGGAATATCGCTATATCGCTACTGACAACCTCGCACATATATTCTCTTGTGAACTTGAGTTCACCTTGCTCTTTTTTGATTTCATTAAGCTTGCGAATTGGAAATCTTTCCGGCCATATGGCTTTTCCGCTCATAATGGCTTGGTATTTCATAACCTTATACATTGGTTTTTTCGACAATTCAGCAACCAAGTCGGTCATAGTCTGTGGCGTGGAAATGACCATCAGGTTGCCATCGTGAGCATTGATTATCGGCAAAATGTCAAAATAAAAACTCGACTTGTCTTCGTAGTATGCGGCTTCATCTGTTAAAAGATAGTGAACATGCCAAGTCCTAATGTTGGCTCCATACGGTCTTACTATGCACCTGCATCCTGTTGTGGTATGCAGTTCTGTTTTTGTCCAAGTGAGTTCAGCTTTCTCCGGTTTCAAGCTATGCAAAAGCTCATTGGATTCTATGTATCTTCTGATTCTTGCAATGATTTCCTTTCCCATATCCACTGTTTTTGACACGATAATCATTGTTTTTTCGCGTTCAAACATTGCTATCCATAAAAAAAATGCTACCCCAGTAACTTCGGTTTTGCCAAAGCCTCTTGGAGCCACAATCACCGTTCGCTTGTTGTTTCTGAACGCGTTAAACCATTCTATGTGAAATTTCTTCGTGGGATATTGAAAACCAAGGACATTGTCCATAAAAAACTTGGGATCAACTCTTGCTTTCAGCAAAACTTCTTCCAATGGTTCGCCTTGTGTTATATCCTGTATGGTTCTCATATTGAAGTATTGCAAAAAAGATTTATAAATATCAATATTCAAATTATGAATATGGCTACACAGCCAGAATCAAATTCTAACTGCGTTTATGCAGTTATAAGAATGAGGTGATAAAATGCCAGTTATAGAACTTCTACAAAGCTTTTTCAGCGCCAGTTTTGAGAATCCCTTTGTGATAGGGTTTGGAGTGGCTGTTGTCAGAGCTTTTTGGGGATGGCTTGAAAATGCAGCAAAGGACAAGAAAATCACCGGTTTCGAGTTGTATCAGTTGTTTGAGACAATGTTTAGAGTAATACCGCAAGCGATAGGTTTGCAGGCATTTGGCATTCCAGCAGAAGGTGCATTCGTGACAGATTACTTTTACAAAGCCATCAAAGGACAAAAGAAAAAGTAAAAAGCAAAACCAACTATGACAGCCATTTCTTTTTTTTCTTTTTTCCTAAAACCGAAAGATTTATAAATTAAAATTTTTAAATTAAAGACACGGCAATATATTTAATGAGCCGACAAAAATGCAAGGTGTGTGGGCAAAAACCAGCTCAAGCAAAAGGAATGTGCATAGCGTGTTATTACAGGACGCGCTATCATAATGAACCCGCAGTGCGCAACAGAATACTGCAAGCAACTAAACGCTGGCGACAAAGGAACAGGCTCAAATATTTAAATTGTGTAAATTCATGGAAAAGGCAACACAGCAAATGGTATTATAGGCGATTGAGGTTGAGAAAAATTATGAAAGAACAAATTAAAATTGGTGAAGGCAAGATGACAATCAAGGGTCAATTTCTGGCTGATGAGAACAGCTTGAAAATACGAAAAGGGGAGCTATCGTTAAGAAACATTCCAAAAAGCATTGTCGTGTATTACACATATGACAGCGACCCAAAAAAGCCAATTGGAAAGGCTTACAATTTCAAATACAGGAAAGGTCAGTTGTTTTGCGATGTAGAAATGCCGGCACTTACCAAGGATTCTCCACCAGTGGCCATAGTTCCTGTTATAGAAGGCGAACAAGATGCGAATGGAATAATAGTTAATGTCAAGCTTTTACACTGTATGCTGACGCAAAACCCAATGGATTCACGATGTTACTTGAAATTTTGATTGGAATGGCATTAGCCGGATTTATGGACAATTATACTAATGACTTTCTTGCACTCGTGGTGATTTTGGCTTTGTGTATCATTGTCAAGCTTGCACTCAATACTGAAATGTCATATTGGATGCTTGTCGGCGTTGTGATATACTATGTAATTAGCGGGTGGTTTTCATGTGCAATGTGCGAACATCGTGCCAAATATGCGTGATAGAAAAAGGAAAGGTCAAACATTTGATAAGACAGGGCATTCACAAGAATGCTGAAGCAATTTTCGTGGATGTAGAAAACGATTTCCTGAAATTGTGGAAGTCAAAAGGCTACAGACCGTCATATAATCTTAAAGGAGAGCATATTGGCTTCTATTACAAAGCCAAGGTTTATCCTGCCAAAAACACATTCTCTGTTATGAAATAATTTTTCTCCAGAACTTTGGATATGAATTGAATTTCCGGACATATCCTTCCGCTGTCAATTGCTCCAATATTTTTCTTACTGTCTGCTCGTTGGCTATGTCCAAGAAGTCCCTCACATACCAGACCCTGTAGTCGTCTTTGGACATTATCCTTCGCAGAATCCTGTATTTCTTCAAATCTGAGCCTCTCGAAAACATTGCCAGCTCTTCCTTTTGGTCAGCCTTCAGCATCACTTTTGCCATAGCTCAATCCTCCCCACAATCATTTTCTTGACCTTGCCTTTCGCATACAAATTATGCAACAGCCTTCTCACCGTCCTGTGATGGATTTTCCCGAAGTATTTCTTGGCGTTGTTGGTGATGGCGTTGGTTGTCGCTGGAATCGTGCCTATGCATTGGAGCACGGCTTCCTCGGCATCCTCTTTGTATTCATAACTTCCTTGCTTTCTCATAATCAACCTCCTTTATTAATTATAATCGTTTATAAATAATATAAGTGATTGTTATATATATAAGTATCGTCTGGTTCACAGTCATTGATTTATGACAACCAATTAACATTGCTGTATTATTAATTATAAATGTTTATAGATAATAAAAATGTTTATAAAAAATAAAATTGTTTATAAAAAATAAAAAGCCACAGTTCACTCTTATAATTAATTAACCAATTATATATAGTAGACTTATATTTTTTATAAATGTTTATAATTAATAATTCAACTCTTCAACTATTTCATCAATTGTCATATCTATGTATTTTTTTCTCATTTCCTTGAGGTCGTCATAAGTTCTTTTGAATTCTTGGGTGTGCGACTTGCCGTCAAACCACAAATCAATGAGGTAGTTTACATATTTCCTTATACGCCTGTCCGCGTAGTTTTTTATGGCTTTCATATTTTCACTCCTTATAGCTATACCATACCGGTTTAATTCTGTCTTCCCCTATTTCCACAATCCACCCGCCAACTTGGGGGTAAAGCCCCATTCTTTTCAGGAAGGGTGTTTGCTCCTGAAAGCAACCCGCCTCGAATACATTTGATTCAAGGTATGGAAGAAACATTGAAATGTGCAGGTGACCCCTGATTAACAAATCAGGCTTTTCAACCATTTGCTCAAGCTGTTTTTGAGCTTTGTATGATCGTGCATAAGGTGTTTGCCCTTTGCTGTGAACAACTTCAATCAAAAAGTCATTGTCGTAATCTTTCAATCTGGCTGCTATGCTTCCCAAATACTGCAAGTCGTCTCTTTGTTCGCATATCATTTTCACTATGTTGGCACCTTCGGATTTCAAGAAAGAGTCATCGTGGTTCCCGCTGATCAACATAGTTTTCACAGAACTTTCCGGGTATTCGTTAACCACATAGTCAAGCATGTCATCGAAACCGTAAACATACACCTCATTTAGTTGCCCTTTGTATACCCTGCCATTTCCGTCTGTCAGGTCGCCCGCGTGTATTATCACATCCACTCCCTCGTCTTCAAGGATTTTGTAAAACTCTTTCAATTTTTTCAACGCACAATACTTGCTTCCCAAATGGGTGTCGGAAACTATGCCGATTTTCTTGGGTTTTTGTATGTAAATGAAATCCTCGCTTTCAATCGGGTCTGTCTGCAAGTAGTGAACAAGCTTTCCCTTCCTCGTGTATTCGGAAATCACGCTGTACCCGTTTTCTTTGAGCTTTTGTATCTCCCTTCTCGCCTTGCTTTTCTTGATGTTTAAAAGTTTTGCAATTTCCTTGTATGTGTATTTGCCTCCTTTCAAAACTTTCAATATGTCCATTTATCCTCCTTGTAACACCACATTCTCCTTTTCCTGTTTATCTCGCCAAGCTCCTCGAGCGTGAGCATGTAGTCCCTTGAGTGCGTCCTGCCCTCCTCAGCGAGCTTCCCTAAGTATTTGAGATACTTCATTGCCTTGTCTGTGTAGTACTTCGCGAACTTATTCATAGTCGCCCCTCACGAACTTCATGGTAATCGGCGAGCCGTTCTTCATCTCGTACTTCATCAGCTTTCTTACGAAGTCGGCGTAGCAGTCGTCTATGTCGAACTCTTCGGGGATGGTGTCCCTGACATATTTCTTGCACATCTCGAGTTGCTCCGGGTCGTTCTTGGCTATCACATCCGTCATGTGCTGAACGAAGCTCTCGCTCAGGAAAGAGTAGTAGATGTGGCAGCACTCGTGCAGCAGGACATATCCCATGTCCTCCCAGCAGCTCGGGTCCAAGTAGATGTCGAGGCTCACATAGTTCGCCAACCCCACAACCCTCCTTCCGCCGTAGTAAATCGGCGTGGAATAGGTCACATTCGCCATCTCCAGTATTCTTTTCAGGTCGTTCTTCTTCATGTTCGGGATGACATCGTACTTTATCGTGGTGCAGGGAACCCCGTCCTCGCACACCTCGGTCTCCATGATTTTGTCCCAGCACCTCGGAACCTTCTTCATTTCCATAACCTCCTTATGGCTTTCGCCTTCTCCTTCCCGTTGTTAATCTTGATTTTCCCGCCTGTTCTGGCTTTCGTTAATCCTTTCACCTTCGTTTTGTCCAGAACGCCCTCATGCTTCCAGTTGTGCATTCCCCATCGGGCGTCGTAATGGCTTTGATTGAAAAACTCCATCGGCTTCTTGGGCGTCCTGTCCAAGGTCGTCTCGAAAATGTACCACTTCCCGTCTGACATCTTGGCTATCGGATAGGAATGCCCGTATTTGTTGTCCACCATTCCACAGACATTGAACACATCCCCTATCCCAGACGCCCTGCAAAGTGTCACGAACAAAATCGTTCCGTCCTCACAGTCCGCTTTTTTCCTGCTTATGCTTTCAATTGGAAACTGCCAGTTCTCTATGTAGTCGTAAACATACTTCAGGTTTCGTATCACGAAATCCCAGATTTTCATCAGTCTCTTGTCCCTGTCTGCTATCTGCAGCCATTTTTGCTGTTCCACCAACTTCCTGATTGTTGGTGTAGGGAAATACATATCTTCTTTGGGAATGCTTATCCACTCAACTTTCCCGTCTTTCCTCAAAACCTCCTTCCTCGGCAAGTAGCACTTTCCCTTTTTCAACCACTTAGGCTTAGGGGCTTTTTCCGCCCCAAACACCATTTTCCTCAGAATGTCAAGTCTCTCCTTGGTTTTGACAAGTTCAATTTTCAACACTTCCACGGTCTTTGCGAACTGCTCCCGTTCTTCGTTAAGAAATTGGCGACATTCCCGCAACTGGGATTTCAGTTTTTTAATCTCCCTTTTTTCGTCTTGGCTGAAGTAGTTGTCCAGCCAAGCAAGAAGTTTTTTAAGCATATTTAATATTTGGCTGGAAATATTTATAAATTTGTGGGGTGAGTGGGAAGTCCAACAAGTGTCCGATAAATATGGAAGACAATAAATGTCCGGTGGATATGGGGAAAAGACTACATACCTTCCCCAATATCGCTTTGTAAAAAGTGTCTAATCTGTATACTCCAATATATATATTCCAATATAACTATTCCAATCTATACATTCCGCTCAACTTGTTCACTCCAATATACATATTCCAATCAATCCATTCCATTCTATATGTTGGTTTGTCTTGTTCGTTTATTGTGGTATCCAATTTAGTCAAATGACTTATTGTTTATTGCAATCAATATATTACAATATATATGTTATGGCTTAATATGTGTTTATAAATATACCATAACAATAATCTAATATGGACTCAATACCGCATCTTTGGAATCAATACAAACGGGAACTAATACAATTACAACTAAAACATAGCAAAAAATTAGTTATGACAGTAATGCAAAAAATAGGCAAACAATTTAATAGTAATGACTATGATTACGGTATGACAGACACCCAAGAACCATTAGTTATGGCTATTCACAAAAACCCACAACAGCACAACGATATAACAAAAATTGCAGTAAAATCCAGCATATACAAAACCATAGTCACAATATATTACAGTGATAACATACAAACCCACATTATAAATTATTAAACCCATTTTTCCTTTTTTTTATTTTTTTTAATTTTTTTGGATTCCTATTTTTTCGGTTTTTTTGTTTACTTCAATATATATATTGAAATGAATTAATTTGGTTGTTTGTTCATTCAAAACCAATACCAAGCGAATTACTTCGTTAATTTGCCAAAATTCACCAAAACCGTTATTATGCTAATTATATGTATACTACAATATATATGTTATACCTTCATATGTATTTATAAATATATTATGACAAGTATAAATTGATGAGTAACCATCATTATGATGGTTATGACGGTGGAATGAATTTACCACCCACACACATTTATTTTTGTGTGTGAATAGGCTAAGGGATGGCAGTGGTTAAACAGCGGGTTAACTAAGAAGGAGGTGTAAATATGGCAGAGAATAAAGCCCAAAAAAGCCAAAACCAAGACCAAGATGTTTCAAAATATTTTGAATATAGTTATGAGTCTAAAAGCGGTGGCAACGGTGGCAATTCAGTGGACCCAGAAGCAATTAAAAGGCTTGCAAAAATGGCGAGTGAAGCTGTAAAAAACATACCAAAAGATAAAAACTGCGCAGTGATGACAGTTAAGCAGTGGTGTGAGATTACAGGACAGAGAAGAACATCAGTGGCGGGTCTTATAGATAAGACTATGAGCTATTATGAGCTGTTTAAACAGCTCGAAAAACAGCTTGGATTTCATGCAGTCCCAAACAGGGGACGAAGAATAATTAAATTTTTTCCCGCTGGACCAAACTGCCTCCTTTACTAAAGGAGGTGTAAGTATGGATTTAAGTCAATTCTTCGAGTATTCATTTGAGAGACCAAAAATCACCAGAGCAGAGGACATTTTCAACAAATTAAGGGGTTGGGACTATGTCCCTACCCCCAAGTGTATCCAGCTGACTTTTGGATGCAGTTATAATACCGCATCCGAAGTTTTTAAGTCAGTTATTCAAGAAGAAGCCACCCGTACTAAAGGGTGGCGAAACAACCCAAGAATTTTTGAGCATATCAGAGAGCGGGTTTGTAGAACCCGCTCAGTGTTTAAGAAACACTTGCTCAGGCATCACGCTGAGCAGGTGTTCAAGGAGATAGCGTTAAGACTTCCGCCTGTTCGTAGGCGGGAGTTCTAAGTAAAAAAGGAGGCGGTTTTGAGGCAGGAATTTCGCCGCCACAGGCTTAAGTGGCTATTATGCTCCTGAGAATTGGAGTAGGGGAAACTCTAGATCTTGTTTAAGTCCTTGCTTGAGGGGCTTGCTTGAGAACTTGCTGCCCCTGACCCTGTAAATGTTTATAAATGCTTCTTTCAGAATGTCATGTTAAATGAAATCGCATTTTCTGGTATGTCTTAGTAAACTGTTTCATAATGTCATTTCAGATGATATTTTGAAATAAGACTTTATAAATTCTTATTTAGGGATTTAATGTTTTCTTAAATTCTTAAATAAATATTTATAAATATTTTGCTTTATGCTGGGATTTCATAATGTCATTTTATATGACATTATGAAACACTTTGATGCTCCAATAAAAAAAATAGTGTTTCATTTCAAATGACATTTTGAAATAAGACTTTATAAATACTTACACTATAATGCTTGTTGTTGGTTTAATAAATAAAAAAAGAAAAAAATTGAAATTTTACGCTTTCATTTTTTGACTCTGATAATCTTTATGCCGTATTCTGTTTGTTGTTCTGCCCATTCATCTGATATATCCACTATTTTTCTCATATATCTTAGCACTGTAGACCTGCTCACTTTCAGCTTTCTCATTATCGTGTCCGTGTGAACTGCCTTTCTTTCCTGTATCATATCCAAGAACTGGTCCCATCTCTTGACCCTGAGGCTTTTTTCCTTGTTTACCAACTGCCTTAACAACGCTGTCTGGATTTTCTGCTCTTTGAGAATTTCCTCGTTGTCTTTGTGTAGCTGTTGCAAACCCTTTGCGATTGCCTCTGTCTGCCTGTTTATCGCTTTCAGGATCGCTTCGGTTTGCTTGTTTTGCTCTGCTTGGTTGTTGGCTATCTTCAGAATTAGCTCTGTTTGCTTGGTTGTGGCTTCCCACAGGTCGCCGATATCTTTATAAATCTTCCTTGCAATAGTATATTCAACTAACATATTCTCACCTCTTTTTATTTTTATTCCAATATTGCTTTTTGGATTTATAAATGTTGGCTCTTCTTGCTGGTTTATAATACGCTAAATCTTAATGCTCTTGGTCGTGGTTGCTCCATCTTGCTT
>Ga0164310_10002634_pt1 | contig 10361 bp, 18 predicted proteins | sample GuaBasSedimGuay1_FD_121795 | JGI IMG/M metagenome (GOLD analysis project Ga0164310, IMG submission 121795) | Subseafloor sediment microbial communities from Guaymas Basin, Gulf of California, Mexico - Guay1, Core 4569-9, 0-3 cm | ecosystem: Environmental > Aquatic > Marine > Hydrothermal vents... | reverse complement strand
TTGATTACTTCTTCTGGCTTTAAACCGATGTTTAAAAGGAAGGAGGTCAAAGTGAATCTTCCAATATGGGATACCCTCAGTCCCTTAGTAACAGATTGGTAGAGATTCTTTATGCATGGGGGAAACGCTTCTTGGTTAAGCTCTTTCGGTGTTTCCTCAAGCTTAAACCTCTTGACCTCTTTAGAAGCTATTTGAGTTAGCTTTTCCACCCTTTCATTTAAGGCTTCAGGTAGTTCTATGTCTAACTTTACGTTTAGCTTGTTTTCTATATACTTTCTCACTTCCTCCTCTAGCAGTCTCGCTACATCATTCTTTGAAAGCCTAACCTCCCCGTTCGATAAAACGCGGTTCACGAGCTTCCATTTTGCTTCGTTGAAGTTAACTGCGTTCTTTAGGTAGTCCACAAAATGTAGAGCAAAAATTTCTCCCCTTAAGGCTCTGATACGCCAATTGAAACTTTTTGCTACTTTAATTAGGTTCTCACAGTTTTCTTCCTTCAACCATTCTGTTATTCTCTTAGCTTCAAAATCTGCGAATCTTCTCTTGACGACCTGATTATTCATGGCGGAGGTCATAATTATGGAGACGGGGAAGGAGAGAATTTCGATCTCTTCTCTGAGAGGCCTCCTAACTTCCCTCTTACCTAGTAACGCCTCTTTAACCCTTTCCTCAGCGCGGTCTAAGATAGGTTTAAATTCTTCTTTCTCTAAGTCTTGGATACTGAATCCTAGAGCTTTCACGTATTCTGTGGCTTCCTTGCTAAAGGGATATTTCACTCTAAAAGGATAACTTAATGCCTCTCTAACCTCTAAACTACTCCCCCTCCTTTCTATGATTAGGCTTCGATCCTCGGCGCTAAGAAGTAGGTTAGCTTTCCCTCTCTGATCGGAAAGTCTATCTTTATAGGCATGTCCGTCGAGAACTCGATTGTGGAGATCTCAGAGGTTGCGGAGGCTGCTTTAATTATGTCTGAGAGGTAACTTAAGCTGAAAGTAGCCTTCGAGGGTTCCTTAACCTCAAGGTCTAGGAGAGCTCCCTCTCCTTTCCTCATTTCGATTGTCGCGCCCATTATGTCGCCTTCAGCTCTCATTATAAGCTCTTCTTCGTTCGCCTCTATACTCACATGGTCGCTTACAAGCGCTGCGTCCTCTATAGCCTCCTTAATTCCGTCCGTCGTGATCTTTGCTTTAACGTTGAATGTAATCTTCGGCGTAGGAACTTCTTCTACGGCGGCTTCAAGAATAGGCATACTGAACGTCCTAACATACTTCCCCCTCAACTTTATGTTTAATCTTCTCCTCTCTTCGTCCAACGTTAACTCTACAGAATCTCCCTTTCCAGCCCGTTTTAGTAGCTTCAGCATCTCCGTTATGTTTATACAAATCTTCGTCGGTTGAGAGCAGTCATACTCATCAAAAAGAGACTTCGACCACTGAAAGTCTACCATAGCCACCCTAGAAGGATCCATCTCTCTTAGGTTTATAGCCTCAGACGTGATCTCGAACGTACCTTCATCTATTAAAGTGGCTATCGCAACGATTATATCTTTGAGTAGCTTGGCATCCGACATTACAGCCTTAAACATACGAATCAACCATCCCCATTATAAACTTTGAACTTCAGTTCTAGTTATATTTTATTTAAGGCTTTACATTCATGTTTAATAGACCCTCTTAAATTAATTTATCCGTTCGGTTGAAAGACCCGTGAGGTCCTCGAATATGAAACTTGGAATCTCAACACTGATATTGTACAGGAAGAGGAGAGTTAACTTAGCCGAGATAATAGAGTTAAACGGTGAGATAGACCGATGGGAAATCCTAGACGAAGGCTTTAACAAACTTTCCCCTGAACAGGTTGAAAGTTTATCGAGAATCGACGGTAAGCGCTTTTCTGTGCACGCACCCTTCTCAAACATAAACATCGCAGAGCCGGAGCCTATGTTAAAGGAAGCGTTCCTAAAAACCTTAACTCGATCTCTTAAGGCAGCCTACAAAATAGGCGCGGAAGCTTGGATCCTACATCCAGGTCATTACAGTCCTTTTACTAAATCTTTCCCGGAATTAGCTCAACACGAGTCTCTGAAGGCCATCAGGTCTCTTTCTAAGATGGCTGAGGATTACGGTATTCGCCTTTATGTCGAAAATTTACCTGGAAAAAATTCTTTATTGAGTGACTTGGAAAGCACGGAAAGATTCTTAGAGAAGGTCGATGAGAGTGTAGGATTATGCTTGGATATAGGACATGCAAACCTTTTTGAGGGGGTGGAGTGTTTCATCGAAAGGCTTCACGATAGGATAGGTTACATTCACGCGCACGATAACGTAGGGAACTTCGATCAGCATTTGCCTGTGGGAGAAGGAACCGTTAACTGGAAGAACGTTGTGAACTTGTTGAATAAATTTAAGTTTAAAGGCTGGATGATAATCGAAAACCTCAGTATCGAGGACTCGATGAAAAGTTTAAGGTTCCTCAATAAACTTATTAACCGTTAACGAGTTTTCATCTGGAAACCTGCTAACTATTTAAGTTAGATTGTGTGGAGAAGCAAAAGTATTTATTAATCAGCTTTTCCTTTTTCAAAAGCACAGTAGAAAAGGGAATGTGCGATGCCTGAGTGGGGGTACTCGATCACAGATATAGACCCGTATACGATGGTTAAGGCTAGTGGCCGAGAGGTTAATATATCCCATAAAGCGGCGAGGGAGATATGTAAAACTATAAAGGGTATGAGGCTTGAAGTAGCCAAGGAATTCTTGCAAAGAGTCATCCTTAAGAAAACGCCTGTCCCCTTCAGAAGGTATAAAAAGAAGGTTGCCCATCGGAGAGGTTTACAGAAGTTTTATGCAGGTCGCTATCCGGTAAAAGCGGCGAGGGAGATCTTGAAAGTTCTTGAAAACGCTGAAGCTAATGCCGAGTATAAGGGTCTAGACACCGATAGCCTCTATATAATTCACGCTTCAGCTTATCCTGGAATTAAAAGGAAGAAGTTTATCCCGAGAGCTTTCGGTCGCAGCTCTCCTTACTTTGACACCCTTTGTCATGTAGAGCTCGTCTTAGGTCCGAGAGGTTAGGGCTATGTCGACCGTAAGTCATTTTATCAAGGAGACGATAAAAAAGGCTCAGATAGACGAATATCTTAGGAAGGAGCTTGAAAGAGCTGGTTATGGCGGAGTGGATATAACGACCACTCCACTAGGAACCCATATAGTTATTTATGCGATGAGACCGGGAATAGTGATAGGTCGAGGAGGGACTATGGTAAAGATATTGTCTAAGAATTTAGAGGAGAAGTTTGGGGTTCCGAATCCACAGATATCGGTGGCGGAAATAGAATTTCCCGAACTGAACCCCTATATTATGGCTTCTAGGGTGGCTGCGGCTTTAAGGAGAGGTGTACACTTTAGGCGTGCAGGCTTCTGGGCTTTAAATCAGATTATGAGGGCGGGAGCTTTAGGAGCCGAGATAATAATCAGCGGTAAACTACGAACAGATAGGGCTAGAAGCGAGAAGTTTAGAGCAGGTTATCTTCCAAAAAGCGGGGAACCAGCGATCAAATACTTGAGAAAAGCATGTGTTTCGACGCAGCTTAAACAGGGCATATTTGGAGTTAAAGTGAGTATAATGCCTCCTGACGCGGTATTGCCAGACAGGATCGAGATAATCGCTAAAGAGGCTGAAGAGCAGGTTCCTGCAGAGGAGCAGATGGAGGAGGGAGAAGAATAAGTTGCCTATACTCCGAATGAAAGAGATACGTTCGATGAGTCCTGAAGAACGTGAACAAAAGTTGGTTGAACTTAAAGCCGAGTTAGCTAGGGTTCTTACGATGGTTAAGGCTGGAGGCTCTTTAGAGAATACTATGAGAATACGGGAGCTAAAGAGAACTATAGCTCGAATCTTAACCGTGCAGAACGAGGAGAGACGAAAAAGATGAGATGTTTGAATACCGTTCTTCAAGATATACTCGTCGGAAAAAAGGCCGTAATAGTTAAAAGTCGAAACCCGAGCTACCTGAACCTCTCTGGAACGATAATCGACGAAACTAAAGAAACCATAATGATCGACGACGGCGTAAAAAGAAGGATGATCATCAAGAGAGGGACAACTTTTCATATCACCTTACATGATGGAACGGTTCTAGAGATAGATGGTAATATGCTGGTCGGAAGACCTGAAGATAGAATTAAAAGAAGGTTAAGGAGGCGATGGTGAATGCCCGCTATAACCTTAAAGAAACCTAAAGCGAGCTGTAACGACGTTAACTGCCCCTTCCATGGGAAACTCTCCGTAAGAGGTAAGGTTCTTGAAGGAGTCGTGGTAAGCGATAAGATGGATAAAACGGTGATCGTTCGCCGAGACTACCTTCACTATGTACCCAAATACATGAGGTATGAACGTAGGCATAGTAGGATACCTGCCCATAACCCTCCATGCATAAACGCAAAGATGGGAGATAAAGTTAGGATAATGGAGTGTAGACCCATAAGTAAGACCGTTGCCTTCGTAGTCGTAGAAAAATTGGAGGAGGAGAAAGGTGGCGGCCAGAGCTAAGTCTAGAGCGCGTGCTTTAATAGCCAGAGGGATGATAGGGCAGAAAGTTAGGATTACGAGAGGCCTCCCTGTAGGCTCGATGATCAAATGTGCAGACAACACAGGTGCACGAGAGTTGAGAATCATACAGGTTATAGGCTATAAAGGTCGTCTAAGAAGAAGACCCTCCGCAGCTGTAGGAGATATGGTTTCCGTGTCCGTTAGATCAGGCTCCCCAGACCTCAGAAGAAAAATCTTTCGAGGAGTGATAATTCGTCAGAGAAAACCCTACAGAAGAAAGGAAGGATATTGGATTCAGTTTGAGGACAACGCAGCGGTCTTAATGACCGAGGAAGGGGAGATGCGCGGCTCTGAGATTAGAGGGCCTGTCTCTAGGGAAGCCGCCGAACGTTGGCCTAGGATAGCGAGTGCCGCGAGGATAATAGTGTGAGGTGAAAGTAGGCGTGAAGATTAAAGATCCTGACAAGCAACGTAAGTTCCTTTACACGGCGCATAACACCGCTAGGTATAAGCTATTCGGCGCCCCCTTATCTAAAGAACTGAGAGAAAAATATGGGTTTAGGACGATCCCTGTGATAAAGGGAGACCAAGTAGTCGTGACTAGAGGGGATAATGCCGGTGTTGAGGGAACGGTGGTAAGGGTAGATAGAAAGAGGTATAGGATATTCATTCAAGGATTGACTAGAAAGAAGGTTGATGGAACAGAGATCCCGATTCCTATTCACCCCTCTAAGGTTATGATCACGAAACTTAACCTAAAAGATAAATGGAGGGAAAAGATAGTTAACCGAAAGTCTTCAGCCGCGAAAGAATTACAGCAAGAGGAAGCTGTTTAGAAATGGGAAGGGTAGGCGTAAATAGGAAATTAAAAAGGGAAAAAGCACCTAAAATCTGGCCTATACATAGAAAAGAGTTTGTCTTCACCTTTAAACCTGTTCCGGGGCCTCATCCTATAGAGAGGTCTATACCTTTAGCCCTGATATTAAGAGATATGTTGAACCTCGCAAAGTTCGCTAGAGAAGCTAACAAGATCGTAAAGAAAGGAATGATTAAGGTGGACGGTAGGGTAATCCGTGAGCCGAGGTTCCCTGTTGGAATGATGGATGTTCTCTCTATACCCGAGATCGAGAGCGTCTACAGGGTTTTTCCGTCGAAGAAGGGTTTAATGCTCCATCCCATAGGTAAAGAAGAGGAAAACGTTAAACTATGTCGTATAGAGTCCAAGAGGCTTGTTAAAGGAGGGAGAATACAGCTAACCCTACATGACGGGCGTAACATCTTACTTCCAGCCGAGGAAGACGGAAAAGATTATACTCGGCTGGACGTTCTTAAAATTCAGCTCCCCGACCAGACGATCCTAGATAAATTTACGCTTAAAGAAGGCTCCTTTGTGATGGTTTTCGAAGGGAAGCATAGAGGAGAATTCGGCCGCCTGAAAGCTATAGAAGAAGTTGGAAGTAAACTGAAGTCTCTGGTCACCATAGAGAAGGAGTCTGGAGAGCAGATTCAGACGATCTTGGAATACGTCTTTGTCCTAGGCGAAGAGCGTCCATCAATATCGATTCCAGAGGTGAAATCCTAAGGATGGACGAAGAAGCGATACTCAAAAGATGGAACAGCAATCCTATGCTTAAACCTAGAATCGCTAAGGTATGTGTCAACATATGCGTTGGGAAGTCTGGGGAGCCTCTAGAGAAAGCCTCAAAAGTGCTAGAGGAACTAACAAATCAAAAACCCTGTCGAAGGAAGGCTAAGAAGACTATACGGGACTTTGGAATAAGGAGAGGTGAACCGATAGCCTGTACAGTGACACTTCGCGGCGAGAAAGCTTATACATTCCTCCAGAGGGCTCTTCAGGCAGTAAACAATCGCTTAAGCGAAAGGAGTTTCGATAAATTCGGTAACGTTTCCTTCGGTATAAAAGAGCATATAGACATCCCAGGCGTTAAGTATATACCTGAGCTTGGTATACACGGAATGGACATAAGCATAGCCTTAGAGAGGCCTGGATACAGGGTTAAAAGGAGGAAGGTGAAGAGGTCGAAGGTAGGGTCGAGCCATCTATTAACCAGAGAGGAGGGTATACTCTTCCTTAAGGAAGAATTCGGTGTTCAAGTGGTGTAGGTGAAGGGTATGGCTAAGTTGAAACCTAAGAAGGTGCGAAAGTTCGGTAAAGGTAGTCGAGTATGTAGAAGATGCGGTTCACATGGTCCAATAATCCGCAGGTATGGTCTAATGTACTGTCGTCAGTGCTTCAGGGAGGTAGCTAAAAGCTTAGGATTCAAAAAATACCAGTGAGAGGAGATTTGTATGGGAGACACTCTATCAGACGGGCTCTCTACCATAAATAACAATGAGCTAAGAAACAAGAAGGAATGTATCCTCTCCCCGGCGTCTAAGCTATTGGGTAATGTGCTTAGGGTAATGCAGCTAAACGGCTATATCGGGGAGTTTGAGTTCATAGACGACGGGAGAGCTGGAAAATTCAGGGTTCAGCTTTTAGGAAGAATAAATAAATGTGGAGCCATACGGCCGAGGTTTAGTACTAAAGTTAAAGATTATGAGAAATGGGAGAAGAAGTTTCTCCCTTCCCGAGACATCGGTATACTCATCGTTTCGACCCCTCAAGGTGTTCTCTCTCATAGGGAAGCCAAAAAGAGAGGTGTGGGAGGTAAACTTTTAGCGTTCGTGTACTGAGGCTTGAGAGACATGAAGAGAGTGATAGTCACCAAATCCATCGAGGTCCCGGAAAACGTCGAGGTCGAAGTCAAAGGTAGAACTGTTACGGTGAAAGGTCCAAAGGGTGTGCTCACCAAGGACTTCTCTCACGCTCCTGTATCGATCACTCATGAGAATGACGTCGTAACGGTGAAGGCTTACTGGCCTAGAAGAAGGGAGGAAGCTATAGTAGGAACCATATCCTCTCATATAAACAACATGATTAAAGGTGTGACCGAGGGCTTCGTATATAAGATGAAGATAGTGTTCTCTCACTTCCCCATCTCCGTTAGGGTCGACGGAGACCAAGTTTTAATCGAAAACTTTACTGGAGAGAAGAGTCCGAGGAGGGCTAAGATAATCGGCGATACAAAGGTTACGGTTAAAGGCGACGACATAATAATCGAAGGAATAGATATCAACGCGGTCTCTCAGACCGCAGCTAACATACAACAGGCCACTAAGATAAAAAACAAGGACCCAAGGGTCTTCCTAGACGGAATATACGTGTATGAAACCAGTTCTGGTGTTGCATGATGTCTGAATCTAGGGAATCGATCAAGAAGGCTCTAGCCAAAAAGAAGAGAAATAAACCGGAATTCGTCCGTCAAGAGAGCTGGCGATATAAGCGTCTCGACGAGAGCTGGAGGAGACCGAGAGGTATAGACAGCAAGATGCGTCTGAAAAAGAAAGGTTGGCCTAAATCGCCGAACGTAGGTTATAGGTCGCCTAAAAATCTCAGAGGGCTGCATCCTTCTGGCTATCGTGAAATCCTCGTCAGAAATCTATCAGACCTAGAAAAGTTGGATCCTGAGCTAGACGCCGTAAGGATAGCCCATACGGTAGGCGAAAAGAAGGCCATAGAGATATCTTCTCGGGCTTACAACATGGGTTTAAAGGTTCTAAATCCACCTGAAGCGGTTAGAAGTGAGGTGGGAGAGAGTGAATCTACGTAATCAGCGAAGACTGGCCGCTGAGATCCTTAAGGTGGGTGAAAGCAGAATCTGGATAGACCCTGAGAGAGTAGAAGATGTCGAGTTAGCGATCACCCGAGAAGAAATTAGGAAGCTAATCCACGAAAAAGTTATAGTGGCTAGACCGAAGAAAGGAATTTCACGCGGCCGTGTCCGTATACTTAAAAGGAAGCGAAAGAAGGGACGTAGAAGAGGTTATGGCAGTAGGTCAGGCTCGAAGGGAGCTAGAAACCCTAGAAAAAGGGCTTGGATACAAAAGATACGGGCTTTGAGAAGAGAGTTGAAGATACTTAAGACTAAACGTTTAATAAGCGAGAAGACATACTCCCGTCTCTACGACCTAGCAAGTAGCGGGAGGTTCGACTCGGTCGCCGACCTTAAGAGGTATATCGACTCAGAGAACTTATGGAGACGACGGTGATGGCTAAGGGTCCGACTTATTGCGTGCCATTCAGAAGGAGAAGGGAAGGCAAAACCAACTACAGGCTTAGGAGAGCTCTACTGCTTTCAGGTAAACCTAGGTTAGCCGTTAGAAAATCCTTAAAGCATATCAGACTTCAGGTTCTTGAAGCTAAGATCGAGGGAGACCACGTATTAGCGGCGGCGTCTTCCGAGGAGCTAAAGAAGTTTGGGTGGCTGGCTCCATGCGGTAACATACCCGCCGCATACCTTACAGGTCTGATATGTGGGTTTAGGGCTAAAGCAAAGGGGATCGAGGAGATGGTTTTAGATATAGGACTACATAAGCCGACTAAAGGCTCAAGGGTGTTCGCTGCCTTGAAGGGTGTATTGGAGGCTGGTATAAAAATCAACCACGACGAGGAATTGCTTCCAGACGACGAAACCATCAGAGGAGAACGTATAAAAAGCTATGCGGAGCTTCTCTTATCAAGCAACCCAGACCTATATCAGATTAGGTTTTCAGGCTACCTTTCGAAGGGTCTTAAACCAGAAAACATAGTTGATCACTTCCAAGAAGTTAAGGAAAAGATAGTCTCTTCGTTTAAAGTCGGTGGTGAATGAATGGCCGTTGGACGTGAAGAGGAGTGGGTTCCTAGGACGAGACTGGGTAGAATGGTGGCTGAAGGTAAGATATCCTCTATAGAAGAGATATTCCTAGAGGGCTTCAAGATCAGAGAGCCTGAAATAGTAGACGTCCTCCTACCCGAACTTCAAGAGGAAGTAGTCAACATAAGTCTAGTACAGAAACAAACAGATGCTGGTGAGAAATCGAGGTTTAAGGCGATAGTTGCGATCGGAAATAAAGACGGATATGTGGGTTTAGGTTCGGGAAAGGCCAGCCAAGTGAGAGCGGCCATCGATAAAGCGGCCATAGACGCGCGTTTGAACATAACTCCTGTCAGAAGGGGATGTGGAAGCTGGGAGTGTGGCTGCGGTAGGCCTCATTCCCTACCTTTCCGTGTAGTCGGTCACTGTGGCGGTGTGGAAGTTCATCTCATACCAGGCCCTAGAGGCTTAGGTCTAGTTGCAAGTGAGGTCGCTAAGATACTGCTTAGCCTAGCTGGCGTGAAGGATTGTTGGACTAGAAGCTACGGTTCGACGAAGACCGTTCCATCGTTTGCATACGCCGTCTTCGACGCCCTAAAACAGACTTACCGGTTAGTGACTCCAGAGGATTGGGGGAGATAACCTTGGAGAAAGGTGAGAAATGTCTCGTAGCGATCCGGATAAGGGGGGTAAGTGACGTACCTAAAGAGATGGAGGATACCCTAAAGTTTCTGCATTTAACGAAGCCTAATCATGCGGTAGTAATCGACGATAGACCTTCATATTTGGGTATGCTACAAAAAGTGCAGAACCTCATAACTTGGGGCGAAATCTCATATGAGAACCTCCTGAACCTCATTAAGAAGTGGGGTAGACTGAAAGGCGATAAGAGAATAACTGAGGAATACGCCCAAAAGGCTGGATACGAGTCTATAGAAAAGATGGTCGAAGCCATCTATAAATGTGAAATCGAGTATAAAGACCTTCCAGACATCAAACCTGTCTTCAGACTTCATCCTCCGAAAAAAGGATTTAAAGGAAAAATAAAGAAGAGCTTTAAGGCTGGAGGGGCCTCCGGGTATCGTGGGGAGGCTATAAACGAGCTACTGG
>Ga0164310_10002633_pt1 | contig 10363 bp, 8 predicted proteins | sample GuaBasSedimGuay1_FD_121795 | JGI IMG/M metagenome (GOLD analysis project Ga0164310, IMG submission 121795) | Subseafloor sediment microbial communities from Guaymas Basin, Gulf of California, Mexico - Guay1, Core 4569-9, 0-3 cm | ecosystem: Environmental > Aquatic > Marine > Hydrothermal vents >... | reverse complement strand
AGCGGTCGGAATCGCTGCTGGCTACTATCCCAATGGCGTTCAAGCGGGTAGCCAAGAAGAGGAACAAGCGCAAGGCCAGGCTACAATCGTTACTAGACGTCAGACTCTAAAGGTTTCAGAAAACCTTTAGAGTCTCGACCAGACAGATAAAGGAGACTAACATGACGCGCGATTTAACTCAAACACACGCTTTGTTCCAAAAAGCAAAGCAGTTCATCCCCCAAGGCGTCAACTCGAACTTTCGCTACTGGGGGGACGAAGAAACTCTGGTGATTATGCGGGGTGAGGGGGCCTACATCTGGGACATGGACGAAAACCGGTATATTGACTACCGGCTGGCCTTTGGCCCCGTCATCCTGGGCCACGCCTACCCACGGGTAGTGAAGCGGGTAGCAAACGCAATTCAAGATAGCACGCTCTTTGCCTGGACGACTCCCGCAGAGATCCAGGTGGCGGAGCGGATCGTCCGTATGACCGGCGTGGACAAGGTGCGTCTGGGCAACACCGGCACCGAGGTGACGATGCACGCACTGCGCATCGCCCGCGGCTATACCAACCGGGAGCGCTTTATAAAGTTCGAGGGCCAGTACCACGGCATGCACGATTATGTTCTCTTTAGCACGGCTGGCGCGCCGGTCGGTATGCTGGGCTCTCGCCGCAGCCCCATCAACGTGCAATCCAGCTCTGGCATCCCGGAGGGCATCCGCCAATATGTCATCAATCTGCCTTTTAACGACTTTGAGATGCTGGAAGAGACGTTGGCAGCCCGTTGGCACGAAATCGCCGCGATCTTTGTGGAACCGATGCTGGGCAATGCCGCCGGTATCCTGCCCCAGCCCGGCTGGCTGGAAAAGCTGCGCGAGCTGTGCACAAAATACGGCATCGTCCTCATCTTTGACGAGGTCAAGACCGGCTTCCGCATCGCCAACGGCGGCGCGCAGGAATACTTTGGCATCCAGGCCGACCTGGTCACCTATGCCAAGGCGATGGGCAATGGTTTTCCCATCGCGGCGATTGGCGGCACGGAAGAGGTGATGAGCGTCGTCGGCTATGGCAGTGTGGCCCACGGGGGCACTTATTCTGGGAACGTCGTCGGTGCTGCCGCCGCCGATGCCACGCTAGAGATTTTGGAGAATGAGCCTATCATTGAGACCATTTTCAAGAACGGCCAAAAGCTGATGGACGGCGTGAGCGAGATTCTGACCCGGCACGGCATTGTCCATTACATCACCGGTTTGCCGCCGATGTTCAGCCTTATCCTCGGAGTGGAGGAGGAGCCGACTGACTTTCGCGCCTACTGCGCCGGCGACGGCGATCTCTACGAAGAACTGGCAATGGCCTTGATCGAGCGGGGCGTCATGCCCGACGGCGATGGCCGGGAACCCTGGTTCCTCTGTTACCAGCACAATGAGCAAGTGATCGCTGAAACGTTGACGGCGTTTGAGGACGCGGTAAAGGACGTGAAACGTCAAGCGTGAAACGTCAAGCGTCATTATGGGAGGAAGTGCTATGCCATACGGATACCACGGCAAAATCTTGCACGTTGACTTGACAACAGGAAAACTGGAGGTAGAAGAACCCAACGAGACCTTTTACCGCAAGTACATGGGCGGGAGCGCGATGGGCGTCTACTATCTCCTCAAGAACACCCCGCCCGGCGCCGACCCGCTGGGGCCGGAGAACACGCTCAGCCTGATGACGGGCGTCGTCACCGGAGCGCCTTTCTCCGGCCAATCGCGCGTCACCGCCACGGCCAAGTCGCCCGTCACTGATCTGGTCGGTGACTCGCAGTCTGGGGGATTCTGGCCGGCGGAACTAAAGGGCGCCGGGTTCGACGGTATCGTGATCCACGGCCAGGCCGAGAAACCGGTCTACCTGTGGCTCCACGACGGGGAGGCGGAACTGCGGGACGCGGCTCACCTCTGGGGCAAGTTCACCGCCGACGTGGAGGACGCCATTCGGCAAGAATTGGACGACAAGCGCATACGAGTGCTCCAATGCGGCCCAGCGGGCGAGCAGGGGGTGCTCTTTGGAGCGCTCATCAGCGACGCCAACCGGGCCAATGGGCGCACCGGCATGGGCGCGGTGATGGCCTCCAAGAACCTCAAGGCGGTCGCTGTGCGGGGACGCAATCGCCCCAAGTCAGCCAATCCGGATACAGTAAAGGCTGTGGCAAAGTGGGGCGCCGACAACTTTGAGGATTCGGACATCTATGAGATGGGGTTGGACGGCACCGCTGGAATCGCTTTCTCACAAAGCGAAGGGGGCGGACTGCCCACCCGCAACTGGTCGAGCGGTATCTTTGAGGGAGCCGAGGCCATCAGCGGGCAGCGGATGAGCAAGACCATCCTCAAGGAGCGCGACACCTGCTTTGGCTGCGTGGTGCGCTGCAAGCGGGTGGTAGAAGTGACCGAGGGGCCGTTCCTGGTGGATCCCCGCTACGGCGGCCCGGAATACGAGACCATTGCTACGATGGGCTCTTACTGCGGAGTCTCTGACCTGGCGGCGGTTGCTCTTGCCAACCAACTGTGCAATATGTACGGGATGGATACCATCTCTTGCGGCGCAACGGTTGCCTGGGCGATGGATTGCTTTGAGCAGGGATTGATCACCACGGAGCAGACCGACGGCATCGAACTCCGCTTTGGCAACGCCGGGGCGCTGGTGCAGATGGTGGAACTCATTGGCAAGCGGGAGGGTTTTGGGCGCGTGTTGGGAGAAGGCTCCGCCCGCGCCGCCGAAAAGCTGGGCGTGGGCCAAGACCTGGTAGTGGCGGTCAAAAAGCACGAGCTGCCGGCTCACATGCCCCAGGTCAAGCGCAGCCTGGCTCTCATCTATGCCGTGAATCCTTTCGGCGCCGATCACCAATCCCACGAGCACGATCCATCCTACAGGTGGTATCCAGACCGGATGGCGGAACTGGATCTGATGGATCCCCAGCCGGAGGATGTACTGAACGCCGAAAAGGTACGCTATGCTCTCTACAACCAGTATCTCTACAGTTGTATGGATAGCGTGAGCGTGTGCCAGTTCGTCTTTGGCTCGGCCTGGCAGTTGTACGGCCCCAGCCACCTGGTGGACGCGGTGCGCGGCGTGACCGGCTGGAACGTCAGCTTGTGGGAGTTGCTAAAGGTGGGCGAGCGGCGGTTGAACCTGCTGCGGGCCTTCAACGCCCGTGAGGGCGCCGGGGCGGAAGTGGACACTGTGCCGCCCAAGCTGTTGGTTCCGTTGCAGGGGGGGGCGAGCGACGGGGTAGCGGTCACCGCCGAGGAGGTAGAGACGGCGAAAGCGTTGTATTACCAGATGGCTGGTTGGGATGAAAATGGTTGCCCGACGCGGGCCAAGTTGGAAGAACTGGCCCTGGGCTGGCTAGCGGACGCACTAGCGGTTTAGCAATCAGAAACAGGTTTTTGTGTAAGCAAAGCGACAAAACCTGGTTTCTCTCTATTTTACGAGGAGAACACTAATGAAAATCGTCGTATTGGGCGGTGCGGGGAAGATGGGCTGCATCGCCGTGCAAGACCTGGCGGGTGACAGTCGGGTCAGTGAAGTGGTCATCGCCGACCGGGACATGGCCCAGGCCCGCACGGTGGCCGAGATCATCGGCAGTGACAAGGTCGCAATCCGGCAAGTGGACTTGAACGACCACGATGCGCTGGTCGGCCTGCTCCAGGGGGCTGATACCTGTCTCAACGCGACCGTCTACTACACCAACCTGCCGGTGATGGAGGCCTGCCTGGAGGCGGGCGCTTGCTACACCGACCTGGGGGGTCTATTCCACACCACCCGTAAGCAGTTAAAGCTGAGCGACCGCTTCGCCGAGGCGGGGGCAAGCGCGGTGCTGGGGATGGGGTCAGCGCCGGGCGTGCCCAACATCCAGGCCCGCTACGCCGCCGACCGGCTGGACACCGTCGAGTACATCCACATCTATGACGGCATCAAGCCGCCCCCGCCAGACGACGTGCGCTTTCCCTACGCCGTGCCGACCATCGTGGAAGAGTTGACCGAACCGCCGATGGTCTACCGCGATGGTGAGTTCGTGGCCTGCCAGCCGTTGACCGAGTTCGAGGATTATTGGTTCGCGCCTCCCCTCGGCCTGCTGCCGATGCATCTCTCGCTGCATTCCGAGGTCGCCACGCTTCCGGTCTCGTTCCGCGCCAAGGGCGTGAAAGAGTGCTTTTTCAAGATCAATTACTGGGGCATGGCTCCAGAAGCGGTGAAAAAGGTGGGTGTGCTGGTGGACTTTGGTTTCGCCGAGCGAGATGCGGTAGACGTAAAGGGGCAGCCAGTGGCGCCGCGCGATATGTTGGTGGCGATGATGTCGGATTACGTCCCATCCACCACCGAACTGTTGGCCCCGCCGAAGAAGCAGCCGCCGGATTGGGTCAAAGAGATCGTCACCGAGGTGCGGGGAACGAAAGATGGGAAAGAGATCACCTACCGGCTGGGCACACTGACCTGCAAAGGGGCGCTGCCCACGGGCGTGGCTCCGGCCCGCGCCGCCGTGTGGCTGGCCGAGGGTCGCATCCCACCGGGCGTCTACCCGCCAGAGGCGGCGCTCGACCCTGAACCTTTCTTCAAGGAACTAGAGCAACGGGAGATTTACACGCGAGTGAGCGTTACCGAGTTCCTGTAGCATGACTCGGGAGAAACCAGGCTCAGTAGATCCAAAATGTTACGACAACAAGACCTCGGAGGTCTCTCGAGAGCGCCTTTGCCTGCCAATGTCACCTTCCGAGACCTCCGAGGTCTGAAATTTGGATCTACTGAGGTTTTTCAAAAAAGCCTGGTTTCTTTTTGCCACCGCTGGACAAATCCGCCGAAATCGAGTATCATCCTCCCCACCTTGCAACAACATCAGGAGGCCAAATGGATCAGACACAAGAACTGTTACAGGAACTGACAGAAGCGCACGGCGTCTCAGGATACGAGGTAGAGATTCGCGCCCTCGCGCGCCGCTATATGGAGCCTCTGGGAACCATCGAACAAGACCGCATCGGTAGCCTGATTTGCCGCCAGGGAGAGAGCGGGCCGCGCGTGATGCTGGCAGCTCACATGGACGAGGTCGGCTTTATGATCCACCACGTCACAAAGGAGGGGTTCCTAAAGTTCCACCCACTGGGCGGCTGGTGGGATCAGGTGCTCCTGGCTCAGCGGGTCATTGTCAAAACTCGCAAAGGAGACCTCGCCGGCGTCATCGGGGCCAAGCCGCCCCACATGCTTTCCACCGACGAGCGGAAAAAGATGGTGGAAAAGAAGGATATGTACATTGACATCGGCGCGACCTCGAAGGAAGAGGTGGAAGAGGCCGGAGTGCGGATGGGAGACCCGGTCGTACCGGATACCGCTTTCCAGGTCATGGCGAACGGCAAATCCTATATGGGCAAGGCGTTCGACGACCGCGTCGGCGTGGCGCTGACGATTGACGCCTTGCGGCATTTTTCCGAGGCGCATCATCCCAACATGCTCTACGGCGTCGCCACGGTGATGGAAGAGGTGGGCACACGCGGGGCCAAAACCAGCGTCGAGGTGGTTGACCCGGACGTGGCGTTCGTCCTGGAATCAGACATCTGCGGCGACGTGCCCGGCATCAAGCCGGAGGAATCGGACATCAAACTGGGAACGGGGCCGGCCCTCTCTTTGCTGGACGCCCGCATGATCCCCAATCTGGCGCTGCGCGATTTAGTGATTGAGACAGCAGAGGAGTTAGAGATTCCGCTCCAGCTCTCCACAATGATCGGTGGGGCCACCGACGGCTCACAAATTCACCTGCACCGCACCGGCGTGCCGACGGTCGTGTTGGGGGTTCCGGCCCGCCATATCCACAGCCACGCTTCCATCATCCACCGAGATGATTACGACCAGGCGCTCGAGTTGCTGGTGGCCGTGGTGGGCAAGCTGGACGAGGAGACGGTGGCGGGGCTGGCGCCTTAAACCTACAATTCGGGGAAAGAAACCAGGTTTCTAAGAAAAAGAGGGCAAACTGTCAAATTGCCCACTTTAGAGGCGCAAAATCTCAATCTCGTCCGATTCCATATCCAGCAACAGCAGCCGGTGGCGCAACAGTTCCCCCCGGCCGGTTATGATTTTCACCACTTCCTGCGCCTCCCATGCCGCCACCGCCATCGGCGTCGCTGCTGGGGTTCCCAATTGCGCCTCCAATCCCTGCTCCGGCAGTTCCCCATCCCCGTACAGACCGCGCAGGCCAGGGTCGCCGGGGAGAATGGTCATCACCTGGCCCAGGAAACCGGCGATGCTGCCGTGCACCATCGGGATGCCCAACGCTTGCGCGCCGTCCTGCAAGATCAAACGGATGGGTAAGCGATCGAGCGCATCCACGACTACGTCGGCGCCCACCAGGAGATGGGGCAGGTTTTCCCGGTCGAGCATCAGCGCATGGGCGGTCACTTCCACCGCGCTGTTGATCTCGACGACGCGTCGCCGGGCTGCCTGGGTCTTTTCCGCGCCCAGATTGGCCTCGCCGCTCAAGAGTTGCCGGTTGAAGTTGTGCTCCTCGAAAACGTCGCCGTCTATCAAAATCAATCGCCCCACCCCCATGCGGGCCAGCGATTCGGTGACGTATCCTCCCAGCCCGCCCTGCCCCACAACCGCCACAGTGGCCCGCAAGAGTTTGGCCTGCCCTTCCAGACCAACCGTGCCCAGGTTGCGCAGGTAGCGGTAGGGCACGATGCCCGCCTCCAATGCTGCTATTTCCACATCACGGATTTGGCAGCCATTCTCGGCAGCTAGCTCGTGTACCTGTTGGAGGCGAACAATACGCGCGTCGCCCTGCACCTCTGCCAGTACGTCAATTTGCTTTCGCAAAGATTGTGTATCCATCATCGCCCCTCTGCACTCGTTTCAGGATTTCTCCCATTATAGCAAAAATTGGCCTCTGTTGCCAGTAATGTGAAAGTGGCAAGTCCTCGACCCGGACTGTGGCATAAAGTTCCACAGAGCATTTCACAGAGGAACACGGAAAAGTCCTTTTGCCTTATTCTCCGTCGCTCTCCCTCCAGAAACGAGTTTGACTTGCAGTGGTTTCTGCTCTATACTGGCCGTTGAGGGTGCAGGAGCGATTACACGCTCCCACTGCGGCGCGTCCAAGCCTGCGGCTTGTCCCTACCTGAGTGGGGCGGCTCATCTCGCGCCCTGTTATGCGGCCAAGCCGTCAATCTGATCATCAATCACAAGAGGAGTAGAACAATGAATAGTCAAGAATCGCTGCGACAGATGGTGTATCTAGGTGTAGCCGTGCTGCTGCTAGCTGGATGCGGCGGAGCACAAGTCGACGACAGCAAGCGAGTTTTGCTCATCATCCAAGAGCACTTCAACGCATCAGAGTATGGCGTACCACGCACCTTGCTAGAGGAAAAGGGGGTGGTTGTCACTGTTGCCTCTTCGTCGCTAGAAGCTGTGACAGCTTACGCGCGGGAGGCGGAAGTGCAGCCAGACATGCTGTTGAGCGATGTCCGTGCAGCCGAGTACGATGCCGTTGTCTTTGTGGGTGGCTACCCATACAACACAGACGATCCCGAAGCGCACCGTATCGCCCAGGAAGCAGTAGCCGAGGACAAGTTGGTGGCAGGCATCTGCAACGGTGTGATAACCTTAGCCAAGGCTGGGGTGTTAACAGGTAAGCGGGTGACAGCCTTGACCTATCATCCGGCTTCGTTGCTGGAGGAAGCAGGAGCTGTTCTCACCACTGCGGCCGTCGAGCGTGACGCACGCATCATCACGGCCAGCGGTCCTGCGTCATCAAGTGAGTTCGCGGAAGTCATCGCCGCGGTCTTGGCGGAGTGAGGGAGGATAGGTAGAGTTGCGTGCCACTTCTTGCCAGAGTGTTGGCTTTCTTGGACTTGGTTCGGTGGTTGCAGATGGCCGCCCAACACAGCGTGGAGCCGACAGCGCTATCGCGCCGAAATGGCGGCGGTTGAGGGGATTGGAGAGCGGTCAGCACACCCGCCCCGATGTCCGGCTCCCCCGTCTGCAGAGCGGCGACCAGGTAGGCCAGGAGGCGGGCCGGGTCGTCGTCGCCCTCGTCCAGGGAGAGCCAGACCACGAGATGCCCATTCGCCCACTCGCTCAACAGCGTCGTCTTGCCAAAGCCGGCCGGAGCAGAGATGAGGGTCAGTTTGCGGTGCAGCCCCGCGTTCAGCCGTTTGATCAGGCGGGGGCGGGAGACCAGGTTAGGGCGCGGCGGCGGGATGTAGAGTTTGGTGGTCAGTAAAGGCATGGTCATAGTAGCCAATCTTATCACACCTTTGACGCACCAGCAAATGATAGAAAACCCTGCCATCGCGACAAAGCTTTCTCCTATTTGACAGGCAGAGCAAGTGTGTGACTATGCCTAGACTCGGTTTGCGCCCATACAGCTTCTCAAGGCTTGATTGCCCGCGTGGCGATGAACGGCGGCATATAGTTTGTGAGCAGGTCGTTTTCCTCCTCGCCGTAACCGTCCTCGAAGAAACCGGTGAGCAAGAAACCGGCGTCGAGCTGTCCACCAATCTGATCCTCCAGGGTGTGGCTGAATTCGAGAGGCGTTCCTGCTTCGATATACCGTTGCTTTTCCTCGGCGGGCAGACTGGTCAAATCGGAGTAAGGGAGCGCGTACTTGACCTGGAGGATGCCGGCGCGGTCGGCAAGATTGTAATCAAAGAGATAAGTGGCCGGATTCGAGAAACCGGCCAGCAGCGCACCCCCACGACGCAAGACGCGGAACGCCTCTACCCACACCGGTCGGACATCGGGGATGAAGCAGTTGGAGACAGGATGGACGATGAGATCAAAGCTCTGAGCGGGGAACACGGAAAGATCAGCCATATCGTCTTCGACTGTGGCGATGGGGAGCGCGTGCCGCTCGGAGACGAACCGATCCTGCTCCAACTGTTTGGGCGAGTTATCCAGGACAGTTACCCTTGCTCCAGTCGCAGCCAGGATCGGGCCTTGCTGCCCTCCGCCCGAAGCCAGGCAGAGGACGTCGATGCCCTCCAGATCAGGGAACCACGCCCTCGGAACCGGCTTTGAGGGCGTCAAAAGAATTTCCCACTCTCCTCGCCTTGCAGCGGCGATCACCGCCTCGCTGACCGGAACGGTCCACTTGTTTCCACGCTCAACTTCTTTGTTCCATGCGATACGGTTGTACTCTCGAATGTTCATATCTATTATCCAGTCCTCTCTCTTGCCTTCCACACCGCGGTCAAAATATCGCTAAACATCATCTTTCTTCCTCCACTCGGGTAAAGTCTACCTTTCCAACCAAAATGCCATTGAGGTCAAACTGTCGTAGCGTTGTTCCGTCCAAGACGACGTAAAAGCAAGCTTTCTCACCTCCGTTCAGCTCGTCCCATTGGCGGCAAACTTTGTCGCCTTCAGCCCACCATTTCCCAGTGTCCACAAGCTCCCCCGACTCTCTTGCTGTGAAGGTCATTGTGCCGTCTGGAGCATAGGATGCGATGTACTGTCCTTCAGGCCCGTCCCAATGCCTTATGGTGAATTCTCCCCAGGTCTCGTGCAGATTATCAGCCGTGGCCTGAATGCCCTGCGCGGCTTCAAGAAGAGGGGCATCGCCGATGTCCGTCTCACCGGCCGCGTCCAGGATAAGCCACAAGAGCGGGCCGATCTCTCTATCTCCAATATCTACGCTCCCGCTGTCGGTGTCCACCCGGTGGACGATCACCAGGTTGCGGTAAGGAAGCACAATGACTCTGTGACCACGATAACCACTCGCGTAAAAGCTGTGCTCTTTTACCTGGACGTTGGGAAACAGCCCACCCTTGACGCCCGTCCACCACATATAGCCGTAGCCGCTGTTGGGGCCGCGTTCGGAGTGAGAGGCCGTGCTTTCCCGTACCCAATCCGCCGGGATGATCTGCTGGTCTTGCCAGCGGCCTTTACGCAGGAACAAGAGACCGAAACGGGCCAGGTCGCGCGTGCTCATGCGGAAGGGATAGGCAGGATGGATCGAATCCGGGCCGGTCTCGTACTGGCAGTCATCAACCTCGAAATCCTCCATCTGCAAGGGCTGAGCGATGCGCCGGTCGAACTCTTTGAATATCTTTGTGCCGGTCTCTTGTTCAAAGATCGTGCCCAGGGCGTTGAAATCCCAGTTGTTATAGTACCAGAACGTGCCGGGTGCGTGACTGTACCGTTCTGGACGATTGGCCTTCATGCTTGCAGATTCAAACAACGCTGGGTGATAGATGCCTGATCGGGCCTTGATGAGTTCACCCACGGTAGCCTGCTTCTCTGCTGGCGTCAGAGAAGGCTCGTTGTCATCAATGCCCAGCTCCTCCATCGTATTTGACAGGTCAATGTGACCCTCGTCCACGTGGATGCCGATCAGTGCGCTGAGCAGGCTCTT
>Ga0164310_10002632_pt1 | contig 10365 bp, 8 predicted proteins | sample GuaBasSedimGuay1_FD_121795 | JGI IMG/M metagenome (GOLD analysis project Ga0164310, IMG submission 121795) | Subseafloor sediment microbial communities from Guaymas Basin, Gulf of California, Mexico - Guay1, Core 4569-9, 0-3 cm | ecosystem: Environmental > Aquatic > Marine > Hydrothermal vents >... | reverse complement strand
GAGTACGCCATACGCTACCTTCTAATGATCGGCTCATCCTTGGATGTCCCGCATCCTAAAGAAACCAAGAAGAAAAGGTTTGAAGCGGAGTGTGATCCCGAGAGGTGTGGGTTCTGCCGCACGGCGAAAATCAATGGAGTGACCGATTTCTGCCCTGAATACTGCGAATCATTTATGAAAGCTTATTGTAACGAGTTTGACGTTTCAATAAAGTTTGAACCGCCAAGAAACGAGAAGAAGGGGAAAATAGAATACAGGATATAACCCAGCCGTTCACGCCAAGCCTTAAAACCGGCATTGTTGTTTTCATTCCAATCATTTTCGAAGGAATACTCTCCACTCTACTCCCCTAGTTCTTATACGGGTTGGTTCTTTTTTGGCGTGAGATATTCTTTCGTTATGGGTGCCTTTATATTGGTTTACAATTCAAAATTATCATTTTGTTGTTTAGCTACATAATTTTTAAATACTTGTTTTTATAACCTAATAATAAGGAAACTCACAACCAGACCTACAAGGTGTTAGGGAATTGTCAGATACAAGTAATGAGAGCATGAAGATCTGTGACGAAACACCAGAGGGAATAGAAGAATCAGTTGTTTCCCTGTTAGTTGAGCTTGGGATGGAACCCGAGAAGGCACACACCCTAGTCTGTAAACTCAAAGCTTTCTCACCGGAGTATCGTGGGAGGATTTTGGAGTACTCAGGTCTCCCGCCCGAAGTTCAGTCCACCCTGCTTCTATTATTCGAGAAAAGGGATGCCAAGCAGTCAGAATATACACAGTATGAAGACTCCTCTGTTGACACTGAAATTCACCCTGATGTGGAAACCGGAACCAGCTCCGAAACCCAAACAACACCAGAAACAACTGCAAATCAAAACGTACTAGAAACAGAGACAACATTAGACGAATCCATAGAAAACAACGAAACCATGAAGGAACAGTTGGAAGAAGAGGCAGAAGAGCTGGCGCTAGAAGCGCTAAACGAAACCATAAGAGAGGAAATAGCCAGCGCACCGGAGCGCACGGAGAGCAAGGAAATACTCGTTCCCGAGTCTGTTCAAGCGCAGAAGTATACTTCGCTGGAAAGCGATATCGAGAGTACAGAGGAGATAGAGGAGACTCTGCACAGCATAGAACAATACTTCAGCGATTTGCCCTTGGAGAAACAGGAGGAAATCATGCCACGCTACATTAAGCTGAGGACGTTTCTGTGCAAGGACAAGAAGGAAAAAGATTTCTCCTGCGTTGGGTGCCTCATCGGCAACACCATTGACTGTCCACTCTTCAAACCCGAACCCAAATAGTGAGAAAGAGTGTTCATGTGAGGAAAGCTTACGAAAACAAGATGATGAGTTATCATCCCTCTCCAGAAATAGGTGAGTTACCGCGAAGAACATGGCGTCCCAGTGCCTTGAAGAGTGTGTTTACGCAGCCTGTTAGAGTCAAAATGTTTCTTTTTTTATCTATAAATTTATTAGGTTTGCGGGGTTATTGTTTTTCGGGATGTTGTATGCCGATAATTAGCCTTTCCATTAGTGACAGTCTTCTTGAGAAGTTGGACCGGATTTTGGAGTACAGAGGGTACTCCAGCAGGTCTGAGGCTCTCAGGGATTTTATTAGGGAGATCGTGGTTGAGGCGGAGTGGTCGAGGGGGACCAGTGAGGAGACCATCGCAGTTATCATGGTGCTTTACGATAAGAGTCTCCACCGTGAACCCGTGTACAGTCTGGAACACGAGTATGACGATGTCATTCAGACTCTCATGCACATGCATTTGGACGAGTCTAACTGCTTGGAGGTTTTCGTAGCTAAGGGTGTTTCTAAGCGAATCCTCGAGATTGTTCGGAAAATTAACCAGATTAAGGGAGTTAAGCAGGTGAAGTATCTTACGACTCTCGCCGAGGTCTGAACTGAGGAGCTGTTTCTGTCACTGTTCCGCTGAGAGGGTGAGATTAGGTTTTCCGTGGCGCCCCTACGATTAAGTGGCGCACCCGTGTCTTTATTAAAAATAGGAAAGGTTTTTATATATTTATTATTAAAAATAGATTAAGAAGTTAATAAAATAGTGGTTCTGATGGCGCACATACACTTGCCTGACGGGATAATACCCTTAGAATGGGTTGTCGTCTGGTTCGCCTTGACAGCAGCACTACTGGTTCTCGGTGTCTACATCATAGGGAGAAAGGGAACCTCCCAGCGGCAGATCATACTACTTGCCCTTCTCACGGGCCTCATATTCGTCATAATGCAGATACCCATCCCCTCCCCCCTAGGAGGCACACACTTCAGCTTCACACCCCTAGCAGGCATCCTAGTGGGCCCATGGTTCGGAGCGATACTCGTCTTCCTGCTGAACGTTTTCTGCGCAGCTGTGGGGCACGGCGGAGTCACAGTCATAGGGGCTAACACAGTTGTTCTGTTCGTGGAGGTATCTCTGGCCTACGCACTCTACAGAGTTTTGCAAAGATATATAAAGAGGCGTGATATACCTGCGGGAATCGCCACCTTCACGGCGCTCGTCACCAGCACGATAGTGGCGGTCGGCATCATCACCCTCTCGGGTGGCTTCCAGTCGTTCCAGACGGCGTTCATCGAGTTTATGCGTAACCCTCTTATTCCCGTGCCGCACTTCCTCCCCCACGAGCTCGAGCCCCTCGAGGAGCTGCTTCTGGGAGAACTTTACGAACAGTTTTTCGGACCAATCGTTCAGATCAACATCTACTACGCGTTTTTCAGAGCCCTAACAGCGAGCGCGAATTCGTTCGCTGCGTTTCTGGCCGCCATGCTGCCTGTCAACACGGTCATCGGAGCCGTTGAAGCGGTGATTACGGGGATAATAGTTGAAACCCTGGGAAGAGTAAGACCGGATATCCTAGGGGGGCAAGTAATGGTTGAGGAGAATGTGTACGAATAGCTTCGGCGAGTGAGTTGCCCTTCTTGGCGCTGTAGTTTATCAACATCGAGGGTTAAGGGAGGTTTTCAATTTGGAGTTGCACTCTCTGTTTCCTAATCCCATGGTTATCGATTACTACTCGACTAGAGATTCGGTTCTCCACAGGCTGCACCCGGTGGCTAAGCTCATCTTTTCGATTGCCATGGTTTGCACCCTTGTTTATCTACAGAGCCTCCCCCTGATTCTGGTTTTGTCGGCGCTGGTTTTGGTGCTCTTTGCTGCTGCAAGGCTTCCCCTGGGAAAAGCGCTCATCTGGAGCGCGCTTCCCGCATTCTTCGTTGTTTCAATCGTGCTTTTTCTGCCCCTCATCGGCTATAGCTGGGAATTCATCGCCAAGCTGGCGATTAAAGGGGTAACCGCGGCGTGGTACATGTTTCTGCTTGTTCTGTCAACCCCCACCATGAGTCTTGGGAAGTACATCTCGAGGATTCTACCCTCCTGGCTCTCTGACGCGTTTCTACTCTCTCTAAGGTACGTTTTCTACTTCTTTGGAGAGGCTCAAAGGGTGCTCACCGCGGCGAGTTCGAGACAGGGTGAGGGTATCCCGTGGGGGAGGAGAATTAAGCTCTTCGGCGCCATGATTGTGAACCTCATTCTGAGGGGGTACGACAAGACGGAGAGAGTGTACATCGCCATGAAGTCAAGGGGATACACAGGACGCGTGAACCTGGTTTCTGATGAAAGGTTTAGAGTACGCGACGCAGCGTACACCGCTCTGGCTGTTGTTATACCCCTAGTTCTTGTGTATCTAGAGAAGGTGGTGATGCTATGGTTGTTGCCGTAAGGATGGAAGGCGTGGAGCACAGGTATCCGGACGGTACGCCCTCACTCAGAGGAGTGGATTTAACCATCAAGGAAGGTGAATCGGTAGCTATACTGGGGGCAAACGGGTCTGGAAAAACAACTCTTCTTCTGCACCTGAACGGCACCCTACACCCCGTAAAGGGAAATGTTTACATATTTGGTAGGAGGATAAACAAGAGGAACGTGGACTATGCGAGACGAAACGTGGGGGTCGTTTTTCAGGAGTCTGACGACCAGCTTTTTATGCCCACGGTCATGGACGATGTGGCGTTCGGAGCTCTAAACACTATGCCGAGGGAGGAGGCCCTTAGAGAAACGGAGAACATACTGAGAGAACTCGACCTGTACAGGTTTAGGAGGAAGGTCCCCCACTTCCTGAGTGGCGGACAGAAAAAACTCGTAGCACTCGCGGGTGTCCTGGTGATGAAGCCCAGAATACTGGTCATGGATGAACCAACTGCAAACCTGGACTTCGAAACCAAGAACACGATTATCTCGATCATAAAGCGCCTAAAGAAGAGTTACAAGTTCACCCTGGTGTTTACCAGCTTCGACGTGCAGATCATCCCCACACTCGCAGACAAGGTGGCAATACTGAAGAAGGGAAGGGTGATTGCCTACGGCGAAACAAGAAGAATACTAACCGATGAGGATCTCCTTAGAGAAGCTGGAGTTGAAACCCCTCCGTTTGTAAGGCTTGCAAGAAGACTCGGATGCAACACGATACCCCTAACGCTTGAAGAAGCCGAGAAAGCATTCCAAAAAGCGAGCTTATGGAAAACGTCATTCAACCAACACTTGTACGCGGGCAGCCAAGTGTCCATAGAGTAGTGAACAACGGGAAGAGACCTTAAAGAGACCGCCACACCTCACAGAGAGTGGATGATAGGAAGGAGAGAGTGGGACACTCCCTCAGGTGAGTGGGAACATCTTGATGTGTCGGCGTTCTAGGAGTGTTGAAGAGCTGCTTATCTGGCTTCGAATCCCAGTTTTCCGGGGTTCATTATGTTGTTTGGGTCGAGTGCCTTTTTGATTGCTTCTAGGACTCGGAATCCTGCCTCTCCGTATTCTTCTCTCATCCATTTTGCTTTGAGTAGGCCGACGCCGTGGTGGTGGCTCACTGATCCGCCGACTTTGTGGCATGCTTCTAGGCCGTCGTTCCAGATCTGGGTGTACATTCTGAGGGCTTTCTCCCTGTCTTGCTCCTGGTACGCGAATATTATGTATATTGAGCCTCCTTCCTCGTAGAAGTGGGAGAAGTGGGCCATCACGAATACTCCGGGGTGTTTTTCTACTATCGCGTTTTTCATGGCGTTGTAGAGGTCTTCGAGTTTGTCCCATGTTGTTGCCACGTCTATCGTGTCGGCGACGAGCCCCATTTTTGCGCGGTCTGGGTGGGGGAAGTACATGTCGTACCTGTGGTGCCACCAGTACTCGGCTAGCTCCTTTTCTACCTCCTTGCCCCCGTTTTTTACGCAGATTTCGGTTGTCAGCTTTTCCTCGAAGTCTACGAGCTCTTTTATCCCGTCGAAGGCTAGGATGAGGTAGCACGCCCCTGGGGATAGTTCGAGTTGCCCCTTCAGAGTGAACATGGTGTCTAGCTCGTCGTACAGTCTTATGACCGCTGGTTTCAATCCTTTTCTGAAGATTTCGCGCACGGTCTCAAGGCCGGTTCTGAGGTCTTTCATTATGAACGCTTTGAATCGTCTCTCCTCCGGTAGGGGGTGGAGCCTCAGCGTCACCTCAGTTATTACTCCCAGGGTGCCCTCGGACCCTATGAAAAGCTGATTCAGGTTTGGGCCCGTGGCTGTTCTGGGGGTTGCCTTGGTGCGCATGATTTCACCGTTTGGCAGTACGACCTCCATGGAGATAACCATGTCTTCTATTTTCCCGTACTTTGAGGAGAGTGAGCCCGCTGAGCGGCACGCGACGAAGCCCCCCAGGCAGGAGCAGTACATGGACGCGGGGAAGTGTCCCATGGTGAAGCCGTGCTTGTTCAGCTCCCTCTCAAGGTCCTCTCCGAGTATTCCTGGCTGAACCGTTACCGTGGCGGATTTCTCGTCTATTCGAATGATTTTGTCCATTTTTTTGATGTCGAGTATGATTCCTCCCTGGACGGGAAGAGTCTGCCCGCAGGCCCCTGCGCCCCCCGCGTAGGGTATGACCGGGACCTTCCTCGAGTTGGCGAGGCGGAGAATCTTTGCGATTTGCTCCTTGTTTTCAACGTGCACGATGAAGTCGGGGGTGGGCAGGGTTTTACCCATATCGATCCACATGAGAACCATGGGCCAAGCGTCCCGTGAGTAGCATATTTTGTCAACCTGAGACACGGAAACGTTTTCAGCCCCAACGATTTCCACAAGCTCGTCGTAAACCATCCTCTTCACAAAATCGGATTCCAGATCTTCACTCAATTCAAGTCACCCATCCATAGTGATTCGACCCCTTATTACCGTAAGCCAACAACCGGGTATTCTGTCAGGGTGGGGATAAAGCAAGCGAATCGAACCCTGACGCTGGTTTTTTTCGTTTTTCTTTCCCTAAGGTTACTGTTTAGGCTCCGTATAATCTTTTCGCCAGGAAGACCGTGTAGTCCAGAGCCTCTTGTTTGGCTTTCTTCTTGAATAGGGCTTGATCAATCTGTACTAGGCAGAGGGGGCAGGGCGTCACAACGGTCTGGGCGCCCGACCTTTGGATGTCTTCTATTTCCTTCCTAACAATGGCTCTTGACACTCTGGGATTGTAGAGGTTGAGGAGGCCGCCGGCACCGCAGCACCTCTCGGGATCCTCCAGCCTCCTGAACTCCACACCTGGCAGCATTTCTAGAATTTCTTCTGCGTAGTCCGTGGTGTACTTCCCAACATGCCTGTCGAGGTGACACGGCGCGTGCAGGGTTACAGTCACCCGCCCCGGGTGGTCTCCAAACAGTTCTCTGAACTTTTCCTTTCCCACATCCTCCACAATGTACTCAATCACGTGTTTCACCATAAAGTCGGCGTCGTTCCTCTGCCGTATGCCCTCGAGGGTTGCCGTGCAGCCCGCACAAGTGGTGACAACAGTCTTCACACCCAGATTTTTCACTTTCTCGAGGAAGTCCTTCTCCAGCTCATCCGCCATTTCGGAGTCACCCATTAGGACCGAAGGAAGCCCGCAGCACTTCAGACCCGGGAGCAGGGTGTAGTCTGCCCCCAGCTTCTCGAGCACGAGTTTGGCGCTCTCCCTTATCTCTGGGAGGAGAATGTCGGCCTGGCAACCCGGAAAGTACAGTACCTCCGCGTTGGACTCGACCCTGTCGGGCACGTAGGGTAAACCCAGCATCTCGAGCCTCCCCTTGGCTCTCTCAACCCTTTCGTCCTCCGCGGCTGGCTCGAAGGCTAAACCATGTTCATGCAGGCTTTCAAGCATCGTCTCAAAGCTCTTCGGCACGAGGTCTCTTCTCTGCTTGAACAGTTTGGCCCTGATGAGGGTCACCGCTCTTGGCACCGGCACGTTTTTTGAGCATATCTCTTGGCAGCGGCCGCAGAGGGTGCAGTAGTACACCACATCCTTCGCCTTCCAGAATTCTCTCACGGTTCTCGAAAGCTCGCTCGTTATGCTTCTCGGACCCGAGTACGACTCGTGCGGGAGAACCTCAAGAATAGGGCAGAACGCCAAGCAAAGCCCGCAGTTCTGGCACGCCTCAATCTTCCTGTACGCTTCCTCCTCATCCGGCTCAATTAGTGTTATGTCTTCCTCTTTCAGTATTCCCTCTATGTGCTTCATCTCCTTTTCAGGCAACCTTGATTCTCCTCCTTCACACTTGGCTCGCCGCGTTCAACCCAGCCAGGTAACCCGTGGTTAGTGCGACACCCATTCCGCTCTTCTCCGTCATGTAATTGTACCCGGAAATGATTGAACCCGCCGCGTACAGGTTACTGTACACCGGCTCCCCGCCATCAGACACGGGCTGCAGATTCTCGTTTACACGAATTCCGCTTGAAAAGAGCTCGTGTCCACAGCCAGGGAAGACCTCCTGACTCAGCAGCCGCACGAGATACGTTTCCTCCAGGTTTGCGCCGTCACCGCTGTAGACCGGCAGGTTGAAAATCGACTCCCTCAGGAAGTCACCCTCCTCTCTCAACCCTCCCCCGAGAAAGCCGCCGGTAGCCAGGACAAAGGTGTCCGCCTCTATCTCAAACGTTTTTCTGCCAACCTCCACCCTTACACTCTTCACCGTATCGTCGCAGTTTGCAGCCACAACCTTGTATCCCCGCTTGACACTCACACCAGCGCTCTGAGACGCCTTCTCGAGTCCCTTAACAAGCCTGTATCCTGGAACGGATGGAGGGAAGGACGGAAGTTCGAAAACCGTCGCCCCCGTGACCTCCTCCAGTGTTCTAATGTTTTCCTCGGGCGACACGAAGCCAGCCGTGGGCAGTGCGATGTACTCCGCGGTCCCCACAATTCTCTGGAGGTTCTCCCCTATTCTCCTGAGCATCTCTGGGTCGTCCATTCTTCTCGCTATTTCCACCTGGAGAATGTCGCTCCTTCCCTCCAGGCCGGGAATATCCAAGTATGCGTGATCCACGGACTTGGGTTCGGTTCTCAGGCAGGACGTTGTGTGCCGGAACGAATCGGCGCAGAATTTCGGATCATATTCGGGGAAACCCTTGACCCCCACGAAAACAACCGAGGAACCCTCCAGGTTTTTCAGATTACCGTTGTAGATTGTCGAGAGACAGAAACTGGTCAGCTTGAAAGTTCCGACAAAATTTGTGACCAGAATATTCTCGTCAAGAGAGCCGAGAACACCGACACCCGCAGACCTCATCGCATCGACGAAGTCCCTTAGCGCTTCTCTAACCAGCTTCTCGGATCGCTGAGCCCTCACCTCAGGTTCCGTTTCCCAACCGCCCCCGATAATCGAGTAGGGGTGCCTCCTGTACACGCTCGCCAGGGTGCGGACCCCCTGGGACGCTGAGGCGAACATACAGTCGGGTAGCAGATATCCCACCACGTCAATTGCCCCTGATGACTGTATGGTCGCCCCGGAACCCTTCTCAACCACGAGGACACTGAGACCCTTCTCCGCGGCCTTTCTCGCCGCCGTGAGGCCGGCCGCCCCCGCCCCTATCACGAGCACATCCGCTCTCACCGCTCAGTCCCTCCTCCAGCAGTTGGGTAGACTGTCGTAGTTTGCAACCCCCGCGTATATCGCCTGGTTGAGTTCCTCCTCGCTCACCTGGTCTCCGCGGAGAATCACACGCTTCCCCTTCCACCTCTCCTGAGCGAACTCTATGGCGTTCATGTGAGCCTGTTCGGGTGTGAGGCCGAGCTCGTCTGCGATCACAGCAAGAGCCTTGAAGGTGCAGAAGGTTCCCTGGCAGGGTCCCATTCCCAGTCTGACTCTCCTGCGCAGGTCACTGAGGCTGGTTGCGAACTCGTTTCGCAGGGAATACCTTATCTCAGCCTCGGTTACGGATTCACAGACGCAGAGCGTTGACCTGTACTCCGGGTTCTCCCTCGTGAGCTTCAGCACCTCCGGCGTGTTGGAACCGTGTCTGCTCGCGATGCGCCCCACGGTGTGGGTTGGCATATTGTACTCCTCGGCCCAACGCTCTATGTCGATTTCGCCCTCCGCGCCCGGCAGGGGTTCTATGTGGGTTCTGCACTCAGCATCCACCCCGAGCTTCTGGCATATCAGATCGGTCATCTTCTCGGCCATTATGCGGTAGATCACAAGTTTCCCTCCCTCAAAGCTCACCAGGCCGGACACCCCGTCGCGTTCCTCGTGGTCGACGAGTCTGAAGTTTCGGGTCGCGTCGTCCTCGGATATCCACCATTCGGGTATCATGGGCCTCACGCCGCACATGGTTCGGATTATTCTCGCCTCCCGGATTGAGGGAACGGCTACCTCCATGCTCGATATGAGATACTCAACATCGTCGTAGCTTGTTTCGGCGTCGTCCGGGTTTCCGAAGATGTCCCAGGCGGTCGTGCCCAGAATCGTCGTGTCAAAGTGGGGAAACAGGTACGCTGAGCGGCCGTCCAGGGCTCTGCAGACGACACCGACCCCTGTTATTCTTCGGTCGAAGACAATGTGGGACCCTTTGTTGAGCCTAAGCTGCTCATTGATTCCCGCCATCTTTGAAATCTTGGGCACCCAGGGTCCAGCGCAGTTGGCGACTATCTTTCCCCGAATCTCCTCAACAGCTCCTGTTCGCTTATCCCTCACCCTTACGCCTTTGACTCGGTCTCCCTCTCTGATAACGCCGATGACCTCCGTGTAGTTGCGAACATCCGCGCCGTGGTTCCTGGCGGAGAGGGCGTTGAGCAGGCAGAGCCTGAAGGGGTCGATGAACATCTCGTCAAAGTATGCTGCGAGGAGTATCTTGTCGCTGAGCTTGGGCTCAATTTTTCTGGCCTCCTCCGTGCTCAGCAGCATAATTGGGCTCGCTCCCCTCCGAGCCGTGTACTGGCTGTAGTCGGTTTTACTGGAAGTCCTGGCTTTCAGGTCGATTTCATTCAGAATGGCGGTGATGATCGGGAGGCGGAAGACAATGTGTTTGGCTATCCTCTGAAGGTGCACGACCTCCTGTGTGCACATGACGACCATTTCTGGCT
>Ga0164310_10002631_pt1 | contig 10368 bp, 11 predicted proteins | sample GuaBasSedimGuay1_FD_121795 | JGI IMG/M metagenome (GOLD analysis project Ga0164310, IMG submission 121795) | Subseafloor sediment microbial communities from Guaymas Basin, Gulf of California, Mexico - Guay1, Core 4569-9, 0-3 cm | ecosystem: Environmental > Aquatic > Marine > Hydrothermal vents... | reverse complement strand
GATTGCCGATCTGTTGGAGACACACGGGTCCGTTCCCCAGGCAGAGCGGGCGAAGCTGATCGTCCATCCGGACGGGAGGGCCGAGGGGACCCTCGGTGGAGGAAACCTCGAGGCGCGGGTGACCGCGGACGCATTACGAGTCAACCCTGGTGAGGTGAGGGTCGTGGAGTACGACCTTGCCGACCTTGGGATGGTGTGCGGCGGCGCGGTGAAAGTGCTGTATTACCGCCTGCAACCCGTTCCGGAGGAGCAGGAATTCTACCGCGCGGTGGAGGAGCATGCCGCTACCGGCGTGCCGTTCGTCATCGCTCACGCAGTGATGGCTGACGAAATGCGGCTTCCCCGCTTGTTGATCGTTGAAAATAGCGTTGTAGCGCGGGCTGGGGGCACATTTCCGGCTGAGGACGGCGCGATTAGCGCCGCGATCGAGCTTGGCTCCCCGGAGGGCCGCGCCAAGTTGTCTTCACCCCGGGGGACCATCTACCTCGAGCGGGTGGCACCGTTGCCGCGGTTGCTGATCTTCGGGGCGGGACACATCGGAGCGAGCCTTGCCCGCACCGCCCATGATTTGGGCCTGTTTCAGGTGGAGGTCGCCGACGAGCGGGATGAACTGCTCCAGAAGGTGACGCAGCATGGAGTGCGGGCTCACCGGGTCGGACCCGGGTTCGTCGGGAGACTGCCCGCGCTCGATTCCCGAACCTATGTCGTTATTGTCACCCGATCCCATGTCACTGACTTCGCCGTGTTGAAGCAGGTGCTACAGCAGGATGCACTGCCGAGATACATCGGGGTGATCGGAAGCTGCAACAAGAAGCGGGAGGTGTTCGAGCGACTGCGCACCGCTGGTGTGCCGGAGGAGCGAATAGGGCGGGTGACGATACCGATCGGGCTGCGAATCGGTGGGAAGAGCCCGAGCGAGATCGCGGTCAGCATCCTTGCGCAATTGGTCAAGGTGAAAAACGGATTGGGAGCCGGTGACGCGGATGAATAACGATTTCTCGGTGGTCATTCGCAGCGGAGGCGAGATCGCATCCGCCGTGGCGTGGCGGCTCCACCGTGCCGGCTATCCCACGGTCGTACTCGAGCTCCCGGCTCCACTCGTCGTGCGGCGGCGGGTGGCGTTCGCCGCCGCCGTCTTCTCCGGGGAATGCGAGGTGGAGGGGGTGCCGGGAAAATTGGTGGCGAGTGTGCGGGAGGCGCGGGAGTACATCGCGCGCCGCGGAGGGGTGCCGGTGCTGATCGATCCCGATGCACGCTCCGTCCGTGAGCTGTCTCCTACTGTGCTCATCGATGGCCGGATGGCGAAGCGAGCGCTCGATACGCGGATCGGGCAGGCCCCGATCGTCATCGGCCTTGGCCCGGGGTTCACCGCCGGGGTGCATGCCGATGCGGTGATCGAGACGAACAGCGGCCCGAGCCTGGGGCGGGTGATCTACGAGGGGAGCGCGCTTCCGAACACCGGCATCCCGTGCCGCATCGGCGGATTCCAAGCAGAACGGGTGCTGCGCGCTCCGCGGGCAGGGGTATTCCATACCGGCAGGGATATCGGTGACGCAGTTGAGCAGGGGGAGATCGTTGGCTACGTGGATGAGGCTCCGGTGCGGGCCGGAGTGAGTGGAGTGCTGTGGGGGCTCCTTCACCCCGGGATCCGCGTCGATGAGGGCACGAAGCTCGGGGACATCGATCCGCGGGGCGACCCGGCGGTCGTGGATCGCATCGCCGCCAAAGGGCGCGCAGTCGCCGCGGGGACCCTCGCTGCAATCCGTGAGCTTGCAAGCCGCAAACACATTACACTGCCGAACGGGGCTAGCTCGTGAATCGCGTTATGTAGGTGCGGGCATTCTGGTACATGTGATCGTTGTTGAACAGCAGGTAAACTTCATCCGCAGCGAGAGATGAGATCAGCTCGGCGAGCCGGCGCAGATCGGTCGGGGTGTAGTCATACCGGTACATCCGGTCTCCCGGCGGAGCGCCATGCAGGCGCAGGTAGGCCGTGTTCTTGGTGAGCGGGAGACGAGCGAATGGGTCGGTCACGTGGATCAGGTCGAGATCAAGCACGGCCTGCACAGACTCATCGTCCCAGCCGCGCGGCTCGAACGCGAATCTCTGGCCGTGGCGGTCAACGGCGGTGAAGAACCGGCGCAGGCGGGCGATGTTCTCGTCCGTCGGGGGAAACGATCTTGGCGTCTGGAACAGGATGACCTTCGCATCCAACGCATCGGCGATCGCGGCCGTTCGCTCGTATGCGGCGAGCGAACGCTCGGAGGCGAACCGATCGCGGTGGGTGATCTCCTGATTCGCTTTCACCGTGAACTCGAACCGTGAGTTGACTGCGCGGGCGAGCTCGAACCAACGTGCCGCGGTCTTGACCTGGGGGAGGCGGTAGAAGGTCGAGTTCACCTCGACGAGGTCGAAGTATGCAGCGTAGAGCGCGAGCTTATGGGGATAACGCTGTTTCCAATTCCGGTCTTCGCCCACGTCCTCCGGGCGCAGGTAGTTCCAACCGCAGCAGCCGATGTGGATGTGCATCTCAACTAGTTCACCTGATCGAGAAGGGAAAAGAAGCGATCCCGACTTATCCCTGCTGTGCGTAGGTTTGTGAGAATATGAGTTACCGGGACATCGTGCGGGCTCTTCTTTATCACCACAGGTCGCTTGACTCCGGGCTTAGTGAGAATCAAGTGGTCACCTTTCTCACGGGCTACTTGAAACCCAGCCGCTTCGAACACCCGTACCAGCCTGTGATATGGAATCGGGACGATCTTCCGTGAGGACATCGGATTACCCAGTGACGAGAAGTTCGGCCGCTACCGGCTGCCGCGGGAACCAACCATCTCCCTGCTTCTTAAACCCCGCTTCCTCCATCACCTCAGCGAGAGTCCCCAACCGTTCACATTCTTCGAGAAATGCCTCCACAGCCTCTTTTAGCGATCGCTTCGCTTCATCCACGGTTTCCCCGAAGCTGGAGACATCGAGCTCCGGGGCGAGGCCAACATAAAGGTCCCCTTCCCGGAAGAACTCCGCCCGGAACACAACGCGTTCGGACATATGCCCACCTCCTTGCATTTTTCTCTCAACCAGTGAACCTCCCGTCGTCTTTTGCTTCTGGAAGTTTATGCACGTTCTCCGCGAGCCAGCCGATCTTCTCCACCTCCCGCACGTCGAACGCAGGGACGTACGGCTTGATGTCCAAAAGCGGCGTTCCATCGACGATGTCCACGTCTCTGATATGGAGCACGCTCCCGTCGACCCCGACGAGGCGGACGATCGAGACGCCGATCGGGTTCGGCCGGCTCGGGGCGCGGGTGGCGAACACCCCGTGTTCAGCGTCGTCCATGTACGGCCGCACGAGCAACGAGGCCCCCTTGGAGAGATGAAAGTGATAGATCAGGACGAGGTGGGAGAAGCCCACGATGTCCTTCAGCCCCGCGGAATATTCCGGGAACACCTCCACCCGCCCTAGGATCCCCTCCGCCCCTGCGGGCTGGATCGGGGTCCCGGCGGTGGTCTTGAACGGAGAGCGAATAATCCCGATCGGGTGGTAAACGACCGGGTGGGGCTTGTCCGTCATCCCATCTTCTCCTGCGCCGATTGCACCTTGCGGGTGAGCCCGTCGGTCACACCCTTGCGGTCGTCGATCCGGATCGAAATGGAGACGCGGTTCACCTCTTGCAGCATCAGGTCGCGGCACGCCTTGATCAGCCCCATCACGGCATCCCATTCTCCTTCGATGTTCGTCCCCATCGCGTGGTACTCGTGCGGCAGGCCGGACGCCTCGATCAGCTCATACACCCGGGCCACGTAGCGGCTTAATGATTCCCCTTCCCCGATCGGCGAAATTGAGAAATCGACGAGCATCTCAGTACTCCAGGTGCCAGTCGGCCTGGTCTCCTGCACCCTTGATGTCGATCGTCCGCGCGGCCGGGTCCAGAGTGACGTACGCCCACGACGGCTTGCTTTCGTCTTCGTCGGTCAACTGATCGAAGGTGATGTAGTGGATCCCGTTGATGACGGTATGAGCGTTCTTATGCTCGTGCCCTTGGAACACGGCGATCACTACCCCTGCGTTCTCGAGGATCTCCTGCACGAGCTTGTTCCCGATGATCTCCGGCCCTCCCCCGGAGAGGAAGTCGTGATCGACGTCGAGGCGCTGGTGGACACAGACGATCGTCGGCCTGTCGGTCTGTGCCAGATCAGCAGCGAGCCAGTCCCGCTCCGCCTGCGGGATGTTCCCCTGCACCACCCAACCGGCGTGGGACAGGTCCTTCCCCTTCTTATCATACTGGGCGTCGAGGATGACAAAGTGATACGCTCCAGCGTCGAAGCTACCGTAGGTCCAGGCGGCCCCGGTGTGGGAGAGGAACTCATCCTTGGACAGGTCGTAGACATCGTGGTTCCCGAGGACATAGTAGCGCGGGCCGTCAAACTGGGCGTAGATCGCCTCGGCCTTGTCCAAAATGCCGGGGATGCGTGCCGGATCGCCCAGTGGAGCGCCGACGACGAAGTTGCCGTTCACGAAGTCGCCGAGTTCGATCACCAGATCGGCGGGCCAGGCGTTCATCGCCTCGATGCACGCCGTGAGCCGGGCCGGATACTCGGTCATGAACTTTCCCTCTGTGGGCGAGTCGATATCGTGGGCATGAAGGTCGGTGAATATCCCGAGGCGGAGGACCGCGCCATCCCCGAACGCGGCGACGAGCGAGAACGCCGCCACGACGAGCACCGCCACTAAGACCGCAAGCGTGAGCTTTTTCATATCCATCCCTCCTTGGGAAGAAGTCTAGCCCGGCCCGCGCACAAACGCAACGGTTGTCATCAGGGACGCGGCGGTGTACCCTGCCCGCGAAAGGAGGGGATCGATGCGGATATCCGAGATCCAGGAGAAGGTGCACCGCACCGCGGTGGAGCACGGTTGGTGGGAGGAGTCCCGGCCGGTGGGGGAGGTGCTGATGCTGATGGTGACCGAGCTCGCCGAGGCGATGGAGGCGTACCGGGAGGGAAACCCGGAAAGCGACAAGATCCCAGGCTACTCCAAGCTCGAGGAGGAGCTCGCCGACGTGGTCATCCGGCTCCTCGACTTCGCCGGCGGAGCCGGGCTCGACATCGAAGGAGCGATCACGGCGAAGATGGCTTACAACGAGACCCGCCCCTACCGGCACGGGGGAAAGCTCGCCTAGCGGGCGGCGCGGCCGCGGCGGAACGCCTCCAGGTTCACCTCGGCCAGTTCCTTCCTGTTCCCGAACAGCTCCTCGATCGCCCGGACGAGCGCCCCCTCCGGAAGGCCGATGAACTCCGCTCCTGCCCCGAGGAGGACGATGTTCGCACTCCGGAGCGATCCGATCTCCCGTGCGATCGTCACGGCATCGAGCAGGAGGTGGCGCGGGAGGGAGCGGATCTCCGCCAGGATTTCCTCTTCGTCCGGGTAATTGGAGATGTTCTTCACCGGGACCGAGTTGGCCACCATCGCCCCTTCCGGGGCGAGGTACTCCAGATGGCGCAGTCCCTCCATCGGCTCCATCGCCAGGATCAGGTCGGCCCTCCCCTTGGGGATGACCGGGGAATGGATCTTCCGGTCGGAGATGCGCACGTGCGACTCCACTGCCCCTCCCCGCTGCGACATCCCGTGCACCTCGGACTGCTTGACGAACAGCCCCTGGTCGAGGGCGGCGCGGCTGATCACCGCAGCGAGGGTGAGTAGCCCCTGCCCTCCGACCCCGGCGAGGACGATCTCCCGCCTCATTTCGCCCTCCTTCGCGCCCGCCGCGCTGCGGTCTGGACGCACTCCCGCCGCGCGATCACGACCGATACCCCAGGGTGATCGATCTCCTCCCGCAACACCTGCACGTTCTCCTCATGCCGTGGCCCGATCGGGGTGATCACCCGGATGTGATCCGGATCGACCCCGAGCCCGCGGCAGATCGACTCCAGCTGGTCCGTCGCCTGCGACGGCTGCCCTCCGGTCATCGCCACCGTCAGATTATCGAGGATGACGACCGTCACCGGGGTTCCCTCTTGAACGCAATCGAGAAGCCCGGTGATCCCGGAGTGGGTGAAGGTCGAGTCTCCGATCACCGCCACCGCCGGATGCAGCCCGGCATCGGCCGCCCCCTTGGCCATCCCGATCGATGCCCCCATCTCGATGCAGGTGTCGACCGCCTCGTACGGCGGGAGGGCGGCGAGGGTGTAGCATCCGATGTCGGAGAAGACCCGCCCGCGGTCGCCGAGCGCCTCCTTCAGTGCGCGGAACGTGTCGGCGTGGGGGCAGCCCGGGCACAGGGCAGGCGGGCGTGGGGCGACGAGATCTCCCGGCGCGAACGCGGGTTTTATCTCGATCCCGAGCGCCGCGGCCACCGCCTCCGGGGTGAGCTCCCCGATGCGGGGCAGTCTCCCGTCGAGCCGCCCGTGCACGCGCGGATCCCCGAACAGTCCGCGCAGGCGCGACTCGATGAACGGGTATCCGTCCTCGATCACCACCACCTCGTCGCACGATTCCATGAGCTTCTTTACCGCTTCCCGCGGGAGCGGATACTGGGAGAGCTTGAGGAGGGGATGTGGCAACTCGTCCGGGTAGAGCTCGCGCACGTAGGCGTACCCGAGCCCGGCGGCGATGATCCCGAGGGTGCGGTCGGCCCCAGGGAACAGTCGGTTGAATCGGCTCTCTTCACTTGCGGCAGTGAAGGCGTCCTGCAGCTCGACGAGCCGGGAGTAGTTCCGCCGCGCGTTCGCCGGGAGGAGCACGAACCGGCGCGAGTCCTCCGGAAGCCGGAGTCCATTCTCCTCCCGCGCTTTCTTCCGCTCCACCGGAGCGCGGGAGTGGGCGAGGCGGGTCACCAGCCGGACGAGGACCGGGATGCGATACCTCTCCGACAGCTCGAACCCGTAGCCGGCCATGTCGTACGCCTCCTGCGGGTCGGACGGCTCGAGGCACGGCACCCCGGCGAAATCGGCGTAGAACCGGGAATCCTGTTCGTTCTGCGAGGAGTGCATCGACGGATCGTCGGCGACGGCGACAAGAAGACCACCGTTCGCCCCGGAGATCGCGGCGTTGATGAACGGATCGGCGGCGACGTTCAACCCGACGTGCTTCATGCTCACCAGCGCCCGCTTCCCGGCGTAGCTCATCCCGAGTGCCGCCTCGAGCGCGGTCTTCTCGTTGGTCGACCAGCGGGAGTGGATCGATGCCGGCGCGATCCTCTGGACGTACTCCAGGATCTCCGTCGATGGGGTCCCGGGATAGGCGTACGCCCCCGAGATCCCACTGTCGAGCGCCCCCTGTGCCACCGCCTCGTCCCCGAGGAGGAACATCCGCTCCATCTTTCCCCTCCCTGATTCGCCGTAGAAGAAGGATAAGCCCTCACCGGCACGGGCGCAACGCGTCCGATGGCGCACGAGGCGCAACGCACGTGTGTTTCTTGCTCAGACCGGTGGTGATTGTTATACTGCCAGGGTATTCTTCAATCACGTAAGGGGGATAAAGACATGGGGCAAGCGAGGAACATCAGCCTGCTGGGGCATTCCGGCTCCGGCAAAACCACCCTCGCCACTTCGCTGCTGAAGAAAGGCGGAATAAAGGATCAGATTGCGTTTGATTCCTCCCAGGAGGAGAAGGAACGGGGCTACTCCATCGACCTCGGGTTCGGGGCGTACACCTACAAGGGGACTACCTTCACCCTCATCGACACCCCGGGCGGGGACGAGTTCATCGAGGAGATGGTCAAGGCGGTCCCGGTCGCTGATCTGAACCTGATCGTGATAAACGGCGAGAAGGGAGTGGAGGTCGTCACCGAGCGGGCGTGGGAGCTCACCGGCGCGGCCGGTCGCCCGACCGCCGTTTTGATCAACCACCTGGACAAGGGGATCGACTTCGACAAGGTCCTTGGAGAGCTGCGCGAGCACTTCGAGGGCGGAAAGTTCCTCGTCCTCCAGATTCCGATCATCGAGGGCGGGAAGTTCGTCGGAGTGGTCGACGTCCTCGCCGGAAAGGCGATCTACTTTGGCGACAAGGGGAAGAAGGACGTCCCGGATGCCCTCTCCTCCGCCCTGGAGGAGCATCGCGGCTACCTGGTGGAGGAGATCTCCTCGATCGATGACGAGCTGATGATGAAGTTCCTCGAGGAGGAGGAGATCAGTACCGCTGAGCTCGCTTCCACTCTCAGCCAGGGGATCGCCGCCGGGTCGCTCATCCCGGTCTTCTCCGCCTCCGGGCTGGAGGAGAAGGGGATCGACCTGTTGATGGATGCGTTCCTGAACATGGTCCCTGCTCCCGCCGTCGACCCGAGCGCCCCGCCCCGGGCGGTGGTGTTCAACCTCGCCACCGACCCCTACCTCGGCCGGCTCACCTACGTGCGGGTCCTCGAGGGAACGATCAAGGAGGGATCCCACCTCGTCGAGCTCAAGGGCGGGAACAAGGTGGAGATCCGTGACATCTATTCGTTCGAAGGGACGAAGCAGAAGCGCGTCCCTGCGGCCGAGGCCGGCGAGATCGTGGCGATCGGGAAGCTTGATAACATCGAGCTCGGCGTCACCCTGGCCGCAAGCCCGGACGCGGAGCCGTTCCCGATGCCGGCGTTCCCCAAGCCGATCTTCTCGCGGGCGATCGTCCCCAAGAGCCAGGCCGACGTGGAGAAGATGAGCAGCGCGTTGAAAGAGCTGGGTGGAACCAAGGCGACGATCCGCGTCGAGCGCGACCCAGTCACCAAGGAGCTGATCCTGTGGGGGATGGGGGACGTCCACCTCTCCGTGTTCATCGAGCGGCTGAAGAATCGGTACAACGTGTCGCTGGAGACGAAGCAGCCGGAGATCCCGTACAAGGAGACGATCCGCAAGAAGGCGACCGCCAAGTACCGCCACAAGAAGCAGACCGGCGGCCGCGGCCAGTTCGGCGAGGTCGTGTTGCGGATCGAGCCGCTTCCGCGGGGAGAGGGATTTAAGTTCGTCGACGAGATCAAGGGTGCGGCGATCCCGGGTCAGTACATCCCCGGGGTGGAGAAGGGAGTGATCGAGGCGATGGAGGAGGGGAACCTCGCGAAGTACCCGGTCACCGACGTTCTCGTGGCGGTGTTCGACGGGAGCTTCCACCCGGTCGACTCCTCCGAGCTTGCGTTCAAGCTCGCCGCGCGGAACGCGTTCCGTGCCGCCTACGATCAGGCGAACCCGTGCCTGCTCGAGCCGATCATGGCCCTTGAGGTTAAGGTTCCGGAGGACTTCACTGGAGACATCGTCAGCGATCTGAACGGGCGTCGCGGGCGGATCCTCGGGATGGAGCCCGCCGGAGGGCGGACCACGGTGATCAAGGCCGAGGTCCCACTCGCCGAGCTGCAGAGCTACGCCCTCGACCTCAAGTCGCTCACCCAAGCGCGGGGGACGTTCCAGATGGAGTTCCTCAAGTACCAGACTGTGCCGGCCAATATCCAGGAGAAGATCGTGGCCCGAGCGCAGAAGGAAGGCGAATGAACGTCGGCCGCTACATGCACCACGACCCGGTGACCGTCCTCCCCGAGGCGACCCTCGGGGAGGCGAAGCGGGTGATGGAGGAAAACGGGTTTGGGATCCTCCTTGTCGCCAGTGCTGCGCACGAGCTCACCGGGTTCATCACCAAAGGATCGCTGAAAGAGGTGTCGGACTGGGAGAAACCGGTGGGGGAGGCGTGCTTCCCCGCCAACTTCTCCGTCGCCCCCACGGACACGCTGGAAAAGGCGGCTCTGATCCTGCTTTCCAACCGGCTCGTCCTCCTCCCGGTGGTGGAGGAAGGGAAGCTGGTGGGGGTGATCACCCAATCCGAGATCCTGCGCGCCCTGGCGCAGGCGCTCGGGATCGGCCTTGAAGGGACGCGGCTCACAGTGCGGGTCCAATCCGATCCCCGCGATCTGTACGCAGTCATCGGCGTCCTCCGCGACCACAACGTCCGGCTCGTCTCCCTCGCCCGCGGGGCGGAGGGAAACGGACACCAGGAGATCATCCTGCGGGTACAGGGGATTACCGACAAGGAAGGGCTGAAGGCAGCGCTCGAACAGGCGCTGACCGCGAAGGAGGAATGATGTTGGAGCTTCCGGTCCCCACGCATCGGAAGACCGAATTCGTCGAGATCACCGGCCTCGTCCAGCGTGCGGTCTCTGAAAGCGGTGTCTCCGACGGCCTCTGCTTCATCTACTGTCCCCACACCACCGCTGGCCTTACGATCAACGAAAACGCCGATCCGTCCGTAGCACATGACATCCTCACCGCCCTCGACGCCCTTGCCCCCCAGAACCGGGGCTGGACACACGCCGAGGGGAACGCCCCGGCGCACATCAAGGCGACCCTGGTCGGGAACTCCCTGCAGGTTGCGATCGAGGGCGGAAGGCTCCGCCTCGGGACCTGGCAGGGGAT
>Ga0164310_10002630_pt1 | contig 10370 bp, 10 predicted proteins | sample GuaBasSedimGuay1_FD_121795 | JGI IMG/M metagenome (GOLD analysis project Ga0164310, IMG submission 121795) | Subseafloor sediment microbial communities from Guaymas Basin, Gulf of California, Mexico - Guay1, Core 4569-9, 0-3 cm | ecosystem: Environmental > Aquatic > Marine > Hydrothermal vents... | reverse complement strand
GTTCCTAACTATACATTCCAACTATTAGTCGCTTCTCTCGTTTGTTCGCTTATTTGGAATTAACCTTAGGCAAGAGTGTATTACCCCTCTTGAGAATATTGGGAAATAAAAAGGTATGAGGTGTGGCTAGTTGGGATGTTTTTAATCCTCTAAGTATTGCTTTAACAATTAGCTCTTTTGATTTTCTGACATCTTCCTCATTAATGTTGTCTGTCAGGTTTTTTTTCTTTTCCTTTGTATGGCAACTTTTTCTTCATTACGATGTCTCTTGCTAGTGCAATGCTTTTAGCTACACCGGCGGAGCGTGCGCTCGTGGAGGGCTTCTCGGACATGATGGAGTTCGGCAGACAGTCAATCGCGGACCCAGACTGGCCCAACAAGGTAAAAGAGGGAAAAGTAGACGAGATCAGAAGGTGCACCCGTTGCCTTCAGTGCCTCATGAGGATGATGTCGGGACTACAACCGAGATGCGCAGTTAACCCCGAGGTAGGTACGAGAAATACGACCTGACACTCTTTCCCAAGAGGAGGAAGGGAGCAGTGATGCCGACATCACTCGTCAAGTGGGCTCTCCAATCCCTGTAAGCCTCCGCAATCCCTTCTTTATTTTTGAGAAGTGCCTGGTGGGACGGGAGAACCATGCAGGAGAAAAGAGGTTATGACACTATTTTGCGGGGTCGAAAGAACCCCAACCGCCGCGTCGAGTTATAAAACTTAAATAAAAGATTCTTCAATTTATGAAGAGAGGTGAAAATTTTGTTGTCTCAAATACCCGTGAATGTTGATAAGCTGAAGAGAGAAGATTTGGACAAGGAGATTCTTAGGGTGGGTCTGATCGCCGAGCTTGACGCCATCAACCTCTACGAGCAGCTCGCAGCAATGACCAAGGACTTAAACATTCGAAAGGTTCTCCTAGACATCGCGAAGGAGGAGAAGACACACGCCGGCGAGTTCTTGGCTATGCTCCTGAAGCGGGACGCGGAACAGGTTGAGGAGTTGGAGGCAGGCAAAAGGGAGGTAGAGGAGCTCACAGAATAAGGAGAAGGAAACACCAACTAACTACCGTGTGACATCTTTCCAAAAAATAACGATTTTTTAACCCAACCTGCATCAGACTGTGGGTGCCGCAGGTTGTGTCACATAATAGGGAGATGACCAACCTTGGATTTCGAATTGTCCAACAGGTGGGAAATAGTTCTCGTGGCAACGGGGTTCAACCTCCTGTTCGAATACTCCATGAGGGGTGTTAACAACCTCTTGGTTCAGCCTGTTCTCCCATTCATCCTGTTCACAGCCTACTTCACGTACTTCACTATGCTCGAAGACCTCATAGTGCGGTACAGGCTCAAGGACTACCTCCTGATTGTGGTCTCCTTCTTCTTCGGAACCGTGTACGTGTGCTTGGTGTCCGGCGCAGCCTTCACCCCGCCCTTAGTACTGGGCATTAACTGACCCTCGCTACTCTTCGTCAACCTGGTGTGGTGGGGGGCGCTGCAGGCGGTTCTGACATTCTACATAGCCAACCGCGTGGCTCAGAGGGACTGGAACCACCCCCGGTTCTCAAAAAAAGGGCTGGGCTCTAACGCTGCTGCTAAACGGAGCGGTGGTTGTACTGTTCCAGCTGAGCGGATATGTTCCCAAGGGAACCGTGGCCGGGATGGTTTCAATGGTCATTGTGCTGATAGCCACTCTGATTATTTTCTGGAGGATTCTTCCCAAGGATGAACGCATTTACGTAGAGTTTGAGAGGAGCAGGTTGATGGACTATCTGAGCGTCATCACGGTTGCGGTTTTTGTTGTGTCTATGTTTCTCGTCTTCGACCCCACACGCCTGGTTGCTTCGAACGTGAATCTGACCGCGGTGAGAATAGTCACCGTGTGGACAGCCATCCTCGCAGTGATAATGCTAGCCTACAGGCTGTACTCAAAGAAGGAAATCCCTGTCTAGTACCGGAAAAACTCCGACTGTATTTTATATATTTGAACTGTTAACAGTTCATTTTAGGCAAAAAATGAACTGATTGGTGGTCATATGCTGATTGAGGCTTTCCGATGTATTTTTTCTTCGCCCTGTGAGAAAAAATGGATTGGCTTTCGCTTCGCCAAAAGGTCGTTCATCCGTCGTGTGAAAGCTTGATCTACATTGGAGAGAGACTCAGAAAAATTTTCCACTACTAGGAAGGAAAAAAAGGCCTCCGCTAACGAGAACTATGATGCCCTTAGAAGGGGGCAAATGATTTAATAGTTTGAAGAAGGTAATAATTCTAAACTCTGTTAATTGGTAGGTGAAGAGTTGTGACGAAGCTTGTTGAGGTTGATAGGATTTACGAGGAACTCGCTGGAATCGTGGGTGAGAGGTTCGTCTCCAACCGGCCCGAAGAACTGTTCCTGTACCACTGGGACTTTGTCACCGCTGAGGAGCCGGGCCGGTGCGACTTCGTTGTGATGCCCGAGAAGACGGAGGAAGTGAAGGGTATCGTTGAGCTTGCCAACAGGGAGAAGATTCCTGTGATTCCCTGGGTTTCCGGGATAAACATCGGCGGGGTGTGTATCCCCAGAGAGGGCGGAATAGTTGTGGACCTCAGAAGGATGAACAGGGTGCTCGAGGTTAATGAGGATGACATGTACGCGGTTGTTGAGGGTGGAATAACTTGGGGGGACCTTAAGGGCTACTTGCTCAAGCACCACCCAGACCTGCGGGCGGGGATCACCTGGTCTCCCCCCGGAACAGGCGTTATACCATCCTACATATGCTATGGTATGCTCGATCTCGGAATGGTTGGGGGAACGGGGGCGGAGTTTCTCAACGGGTTGGAGGTTGTTCTGCCCACGGGCAAGGTTGTGCGTGTGGGTTCATGTATGTCCACGGACTACTGGTACGGGCGTCAGCCGTTTCCTGATCTTTCGGGTCTTTTCATCGGCTGGGAGGGAACAACGGGGATAGTCACTAAGGCTGGTATCAAGCTGTGGCCGAATCTTCCGAGGAGGGACTACATTGTTCTCGCCAAGACCGTTGACGCTGGGATGCGCATTTTCAAGAGGCTCGCGAGGGCTGGGCTTGGCATCGTGGATATGTGTTTCCTCAACTATGTTTGGCTCACCGCCACGCAGGGGGTTCGCGACGGTGAGAACATTCCCTCTGAGCCCGAGAAGGCTGGTCTCCCCGACTTCTACGGATTGGTAACCATTACCGGGGCAACCGAGAAGGAGCTCGACGCCAAGGAGGAAACCCTAATGAAGATATGCACCGAGGAGGGAGAGATGGCCCTTTCCTTCGGCGACGCTGTGAGCATGTTTCCTGAGAACCAGATAGGGGAGTTCCTAACCTACACTAGCCTGCCCATCCAGCTCTACACTGTTTGGGACTTCGCCAGGGGCGGCGGAGGAGAATGGGTGGGAGGCTACGTCTCCTCAAAACACCTGGTTGACGTGTACTACAAGATGAGAGAGGCGGCGATTAAGCACGGTATGCGTCCCCAGTTCTATGGGCGAGCTATGTTCGGTGGCCACTACTGGATCGGCAGGATGAACATATCCTTCAGCAAGAACGACCCTGAGGAGATTGAAAAGGCGCGACGGTGCCTCATGGACATTGACGAGGCGGCGAGGAAGGTCGGGAGCTTCATAAGGTACAAGGCTCCGCCTTGGGCTAAGAAGAGGAATTTCGAGAAAGCCGACCCAAACACCATTGAACTCCTCAAGGAGATAAGGAAGCTTCTCGACCCGAACGGGATAATGAACCCTGGACAGGGACTCTAAGAGGGTGATGCGGAATGGCCAAGCCCAAGGAGAAGGAGATCTTCGAGCAGCTGATGAAAAGGTACCTGCCGGGGAGAGGGATAACCGAAAAGGTTACAATCCCGGACAGGGTTTCACTGGAGAGGTACCAGACGCTGGAGTACTACAAGGATCAGGTTTACCGCTGCGGTAAGTGTGGTCAGTGCAGGTATACGTATCAGAATGCGGACCTCGCTTGCTCCTGTCCGAGCGGTGAGCTTAGGGGGTTCGAATCCTACTATCTGGGCGGAAAAAACCTCTTGTTGTGGGGTTTGACCTCGGGCAGGCTCAGCTGGAGCGAGGGGCTCGCTGAGATACTTTACCACTGCACTCTCTGTGGAAACTGTACTCAGCAGTGCCAGCTCGAGGGGATTCACACCTACGCCCTTGAGTGGCTCGCAGCGGCGAGAGAGGAGGCCGTTGAGAAGGGCTATGGTCCGATGCCGGAGCAGAAGCGCTACGGACAGCACGTCCAGGAGGAGCACAACCCCTACATGGAAAAGCACGCAGACAGGTTGAACTGGCTCGGAGACCGGGCGGGGAACCTTCCAGAGAAGGCGGAGACCGTATACTTTGTGGGCTGCACTTCCTCCTACAGGCAGAAAAACATCGCCAGTGCCACCTTCGACATCCTAACCGGTCTTGGAAAGGATTTCACCGTCATGAGGGACGAGTGGTGCTGCGGCTCACCGCTAATATGGACCGGACAGGTGGATATCGCGAGGAAGTGCGCGGAGCACAACATCGAGGCGATAGAGAAGACGGGAGCGGAGCTGGTTATAACCTCCTGTGCGGGCTGCTACCGAATACTAAAAGAGGTCTACAGAGAAAAATTTGGACTCGACTACGGGTTCGAGGTGGTGCACTCCCCGGTATACGTTCTTGACTTGGTTAAGAGGGGTGAGCTGACTCTCGAGAAACCGTTTGAGAAGAGGGTAACCTACCATGACCCCTGCCACATAGGGAGGCACATGGGGGTATACGAGCAGCCCAGGGAGCTTCTCCGGAGCATTCCGGGCCTAGAGCTTGTTGAGATGCCCAGAAACAGGCAAAACGCGTGGTGCTGCGGAGCCGGCGGCGGAGTCAAATCCTCCTTCAAAGAGCTGGCATCATTCGCAGCCACGGAAAGGCTGCGGGAAGCGCTGGAGACGGGAGCCGAAGTCCTGTCATCCGCGTGTCCCTTCTGCTACCGGAACCTGAGCGACGCAAAAGAAGAGAACAAGATGAACATTCAGATACTGGACCTCATGGAACTGGTTCAAATGTCAATGAAAACCTAATCCTCAATTTTATTTTTCTAATAATTCTTGTAGTAATCGGCTGGAGCAAGTATGGCTACTTTAGAGATATTCGCGCGACATGGTTCTGTTTTCAAAAACTCATTTTTTAATTAGGGGAATACGTAAAGGTTTTTGTGTTTTCTGTGCGTCGTGGAATTTGGTAGGCTTTTGTTATTTTAAACCTTTTTATTTGGGTGCAAATTGGAAGACTGTATGTTCTCCGTTTCTTTTGTGATGTATTGAAAAAACTTCAATTTCGGGAACACTGGCGCAGAGTTCTTCTTTGAGCGTTTTAACTTGGGGAAGTGATTGGATGATGAGGTTGAATGTGCCTTCTAGTATTTCGGGATATTTGTGTGGGTTTCCCTCTGGGTGCACTTCCGCCATAATTCTTAGTCTTGGTTTTATTGAAGCCTTGTCTATTAGTTGGGAGCTTGCGACAATGGTTTGGTCAGTGATATGGGAAAGTGCTTCCTCCACTTTTTTCAGTGTTTCTCTAGGAATTTTTATTCTTTTTTTCTCCAAGTGGGTTTGAAGAATATTTAGAAACATTTGATAGAAAAGGTGATCCTTCGGAACAGTTTCAAAGAAGGAAGCGTCAACTATAGAAACCTTCACCTTTGTTTCGTCATTTTTATTGGTCCTGATGAGGTAAAAACATCTTCTCTCAAATTTATAGTAGTTCTCGTCGAGTGCGACGCTTCCCTCCTTGATTTTGGCAATTCTTGAAACTAAATTATTACCGTTAATTACATCTATTTCTTCAAGACTCTTGTATTTAGTAGGGATGGTGGAGTTAAAAGAGGCAATTTGTCCACTTTTTGAATCTTTTAGCTCCAGTAAGCTTCCGCCAGCCAATTTTCCTTTATGCTTTTTCACTTTGAATAAGAAGTCTGGAAACTGCCACGAGTTTGAGTATAATACCTTCTTTTTTATTCCCTGCTTTACAAGCCACTCTGCACTCATGTCTTTCCAGAAGTCAAAGCCGTATCTTTCTTTGGCTTCTCTACGATTATCGATGTATGCTAAATCGTCTCCGCACTTTCTTATCACAAATTCTTCTAAGGGTGAATTCAGGCTAATAGCGTTTCTCTTCAAGTTGTTTACCGTTCTGGTGAAAAGTCGGGCGACGTCATTGAATTCATTCATCAAAGAGTCTCCTTTGTACAGCAGCTTCCAATTTCCAGATTTTTTCTAAATTGGGGGTAAATCTGTAATAACTGTAATATTTGGAAATATTATCAGCAGATCTTAATGTGTTTAGACGTTTTTTGATGATTTTAACATATTCAGGGTCTACTTCTATGCCTATGAAATTCCTTCCTAACTGTTTGGCAACAACAAGAGTTGTACCCGTTCCGGCGAGAGGATCTAAAACCAAGTCCCCGGGCATAGTCGATGTTAGAACAATTCTTAAAAGTAGTGCTACAGGAGACTGCTGGAGATGGACTCTCTCTCCACTCTTATTTCTTATTGCTTCATCCCCAGCAAAGTATCCAGAAGTTAGTTCTCGAATGTCCTCCCAAAAGTCCGTTACCTCTTTTCCATTAAACTCTTCAATATCGTCCCAGACATCAGTGACATATACTCCACTGAGTCTCCTCTGTTTTTGATGTGGCCGAAGAGGGTAGTCTACTCTAAGTTTATTAAAAACTCTAGGTTTTTTGCCTTTAGTGGCAAAGACTATTACTTGATATTGCTTACCGAATCTGAAGTCACATGGAACAGCTGAGGTAAATTTCTTCCATATTATAAGGTTCTGAAACGTCCATCCAGTTTTCTCTAAGATATCCATCATCCATTTTACGTTTTTTTCTCTGTGCATGAAGTAGATGGCTCCCCCATCAACTGTTACTTCATGTATGTTTAACAGAATCTCCCTCAACCAATTCCAGTATTTTTCTTCTGGCTGGTTGTCATCAAAAAACTTATAGTCCTTCCCCTGTCTATACGGGGGGTCGAGAAAGGTGAGATGAATATTCTTAATAGAACCTTCAGAAAAGTACTTAAGGCAGTCCCCTTCAAGTACCTTCTCCACTTTTTCCATCTTCTAAACTCCTTTTTCTGGCTTTCATGTTGTTACTCAACTCAGTCCCCCTTTATTTACTTTACCACCGCTTCTTTTGAATCTACACCGACCACAGAAGAAACTTTTTTATATTCCGCAAAGCGCTTATTTTCAGTAACTGCCCGTTGGGAGTGAATTTCAGATGGAGGTTTATAGGCCTGGAGGAATTACGGCTTTGGCAATAATATTTCTTATTCTCGCTATTCTGGGAATCCTAGGCGCTATAGCCATTGAGGTTTTCATTGTTGCTAACTACTATTACACGATGAATCTTAACCTTGTGCTTACACTCGACCTCTTAAGGAACCCATCAATACCACACCACTTTGCAATGTACTACCTGTACACTTCTCTCATGTCCATGATGAGTGATCTTTCCTACGTGAACATGTTACATGTGGGAACGATCGCTATCTTGGCTTCTTCGGTGTTGTACATCGCGGCGGGTTTCGGTCTGCTCTATATGAAGAAGTGGGGGTACTACCTTGCTCTGATCATCGGTATTCTGAACATTGTGGGCGGTGTACTCTCGTTGCTGAGCCTGGTGGGGATAATTAACCTGGTGTTCGGCATAATCATCGTGGTGTACCTCCTGGGCGACGTGAAATACGAGTTCGAATGAACACCTCTCTCAACAATTTTTTATTAACCGCGGATTGGGAGAGAAATTAGGATTCTCGCACCAATGTTTATTTACCCGTTTCTTCATAAAAGGTAACCCAAGGGAGGGTGACGTGATAAGAATCAAGTCGAGAGCATATGACAAGTACATAAAGAGGGGAAAACACTACCTGACATACTACTCGGAGTTCAGAAACCATAGAGACGAACTCGTCGCCAAGTGATGGGGAACACTAATACTCCCGTTCTCGAAGGGTGAAGAGGAGCACAGAATAGAGGGGGCAAGAAAATAATCGTACAGCGAATGGTGTGCGGTGAGGGAGATGCCGGAAAAGGTTAGGTTTGAAGATGTGGAGCTTGGTTACGAGTTACAGCCTATTAGGGTTCAGGTCACCCAGGAGATGATTTCGAAGTTCGCCTGCGGTTCGCTTGATTTCAATCCCATTCACATAGACCCTGTCTGGGCGAAGAAAGTGAACCTCTTCGGCGTGGGGAAAACGATTGCTCATGGACAGTGGGCAATCGCAAAGCTCACTCAGGTTATCACCAACTGGTGCTACGCCGATGGAGTAGACTAGAGTCCATAGACATAAAACTCATTAAACCCGTGCATCCGGGGGATACCATCACTTTTCACGGCAAGGTGGTTGAAGCATCCGAGAACGAAGGAAATGAGCTTTGTTGATCTGGAGTTATACGCTGAGAACCAGAACGGAGACAAGGTCGCAGTCGGCAAGGCCCAGGCATACCTACCCTAGAGCCGAGTGTTGCTATCCAACGCAGTAAAAAGCTCCTCACACTTCTATTTTTGGGATTTTATGATATCGCAATCGGGCTCCTTTCCTATGAAGTCCATTGTTCCCCTCGGGTTTGTTGGGTGTTCTCAGCAGAGCTGTGAGCTTGTTTAATTGTCTTCTTTAATGGTGGGGCTTCCACCCTCAAGGTTGCTCTTCAATGGTTCGTATCCTCTCCTCTATGGTTAGGGCTGGAGGTTCGAATCTTCCATCTCTTCCGATGTGGGACAGGCCATCCACCCCCATCTCGGCTAATTTTTTCAGGGCGCTTATCGCGTTTTCCTTCCCACTCGCCCAGATAACCGCGTATCTGTCCGCGCCGAGCTCTTGGCTTCTGCCGACGCTGCCCATTCTGAATGATGATTCAAAGTCCTCAAGAACCGCCCTCACCCCTTCGAGAACCTCCTGCGCCTCCTCTGGTTCGAGTTGGGTCCACCCCGAAACCAGGTTGCTGAACCCCAAACTCTCCAGTTCGTAGACAAAATTCGCGGCTGAGTCGTTGTTTAGTATGTGGTAGACCTCGTGGAACACTATGTAGCGGAGCTCCTCTCGGTTCAAACTGCTATAAAGCTGGTCCGAAACGTATACCACACCCAGTGGAACCCTGCACACGTAGATTCCCCTAGAGAAGGCGTGAGGGTCTCCCGGCTCGGCGTGGAATCTCCTACCCGAAATAAGCTTCCAGGGAGCGTTTATCTCCTCAAGGTGGTCATCGATAATTTCCTGGATTACCGGGTCATTCACGGAGGATTTTTCTATCCTCTCCAACTGCTCAGACATAAAAACCACAATCCGCAGATTTTCCCGCTTTCTTTGGGTTTCAAACCACTCGAGGGGAATATAAGTTTAATCCCCCTTTCTAGAGAAACCGTTGGCGAAAGATTCGTGTGATAGGGTACCCTAAATCAGGCGGGTTTTAATTGAACATTCCCCAGACTGCCTTTTCTTAAAAAAGGTTTTAGGCATCCTTGGACGGATGCTTAGCTCTTGGGTGATTTCCCGGTATAGATGATTTCTGGTTTTTCGCCCACCGGTCTTCGGAGCAAGTTCGGAAGAAAACCAAAAAAATTATTAGAAACCAGTATTTCTTTATATTTTCAAATCATTTTCGGCTTTAGAGAGTAGATGGAGGTAGTGAAAATCAGAATTTTCAATCCTTTTATTGAAACCATACCGAGGAGCGAGATCGAGCAGCTGCAAGAGAGGCGTCTTAGGAGCCAACTGGTGCACGTGTACTACAATTCGGAGTTCCACCACAAGAAGTTCGACGCGGCCGGAGTTAAACCCGAAGACATCAAGAGTCTGAGCAACGTGAAAAAACTTCCCCTGGTTACGCGGGCCGAGCTGCAGGAGGCTGTGAGCAACGATAATCCCCTAGGGGGTAGGCTCTGCGTTCCCGAAGAGTTCTGCACCTTTTACGCGGACGAGTTTCCTACCGAGGGAGAGATGATATACGTTGGAGCAACCACACGTGACCAGGACATGCTAACAGAGGCTATCGCCAGGCAGTGGGCCATGGCGGGAGTGGAGGAGGGAGAAACAATAGGCCTAAACTTCTGGAGCTGGCATCCGATGTATTCGCTTGGCTGTCTTGGCGACATCAGCGCGACCATGAGGCTTGAGTGCAGGTGGGTTGGAAACGAGGGACTCTTCCTCCTCAGCGGAAGAATGCTCCACATACTACGCTTCATGAAGCCGGCTGTGTACGTCACCGCTCTGGAACTGTTACAGTACCTTGAGCAGTCAGCCGGCCAGCTGGGAATCCCACTGAAGGGCCTGGTTCAGAAGAGTGTGGTAACCTTGGATTCCTCGAAAACCCCTAGCTCTGAGG